>Ga0153976_1000475_pt1 | contig 14019 bp, 16 predicted proteins | sample TSGA060MetaG_FD_104717 | JGI IMG/M metagenome (GOLD analysis project Ga0153976, IMG submission 104717) | Attine ant fungus gardens microbial communities from Georgia, USA - TSGA060 MetaG | ecosystem: Host-associated > Fungi > Mycelium > Unclassified | place: USA: Georgia, Yuchi Wildlife... | reverse complement strand
TTGTGCAATGAATGTGGTCTGTCAAATTCTTATCATTTACTTCTTATCAAGGGCTGAGTAAAGGTTACTGCATTTTACTGAAACATAACGTCAGTCACCGACTTGGACGTATACTGACAGATTTTCACGAATTTAGATACAAAACACACTTTTTCCAAATATCAAGAACATTCTTGTGATATTGTACTAGTCATTGGAGCTAATGCGCACGTTGTTGTCACTTGTGGGCTACCAGGTTTCTGATCTCGACAATGTGCGACCAGTCACTTTGTACTGGAATCCCTCGTGTGTCCATATGACCAGAGTTCGCGTGCGTATGTATCTCATTGATAAGATCCACTTAGAGCTAAGAATGAACATTGTTGGGTTCTATGTCAGGTTAAGTACAAGTCATATCTTTCATCGTGTTGATAATACTATTAAAGCAAACTCTAAATAATACAACAAACAAATAAGAGAACAGCTAATGCAAGTACAGTCAATGAACGTGCCCAAAGCAACCGATGCAAACGACAAAAAGAAATGGAGACTACAAGCTCGCAAGAGCAAACCTACAACCCTAGAGAAATACAATTGTTCCTCTCAAACCTCAAAATACTCCCATGCCTCAACTAACCCATCTGTAAGCTTACTGACGACGACCCACGTCGGTAAAAATGAAAGAACTTCTTCAAATGCCGGGATCTTTGCACTTCTAAACCCACCTTCTGCCGGATCCTCACCTTGTCCGGGTACGCTGGCACTTGCACTCGCATACTCTGCCCATTCACATGCCACCTTGCCCTTCAGCCCCTCACCTAAGCCAATATAATCTCTCCATTCAACGTTGACCACGAATTGTTTATCCCACTTGCGGGACCACAATCGGAGCTCGGTGATACCAGGGTCTCGAATAACGTACGGTGGCTGCATGCCATGCATAGCACCCTCAATAGTATATTTGACAATCATGCGGTTGGAGAAGTAAAGTCGGCAATTGCGAGTGTTACGGCCTTGGATAGTGATACGCGCAGAGGTAGGTGAGGTGCGCAGCACTTCAGCATGAAAGAACTTGGTCGAACCAAATGCATCAGGGTGTAGTAGCGATGTTGAAGTCATGTTCGTAATATTCAAAAGAGCCACGCGTTCGGGAGCACTACCGGGCTGAGGGATCATATCATCTCCACTGGGCCAGCTACATGCTGCCAATCCTGGCTTCACATGGCTTTTTAAGCATTCAACCTGTTTTCCTTGGGCGCTCGGAAGGGTGGGTACGACATCACCACGCAGATATTCAGGGGCACCATGAAAAGAGGTGACTACCTCACGAATAACAGGACCACTGAACGCGCTAGCAGGGAGCACGATGGGATCACCTGAGATCGAGGAACCGAGTAGGGAAGATTTAGAAACTACAGCACCCTGAAGCTGGACTGTTTGCTGGAAATAAATCTTTAGAGGTGTGTTGATGTCGAAAGGGAAAGACCAGAATGCTGCCCAGAGGTAGAACATGACGAAGAGCAGAAGAAGCATTGACCCGACACTTCTGTGGATCTGGAAGCTGAATGGAGCAAGTGGAATGATAAGCAAGAAACCGATGAAGGAGGCCAATGCATAGACTGGAAGGGTATATGAATGAATCGAATTTGAATTTACATGGAAGAAAAGGAGAGGAGACATACCAGCAACCTTGCTATTCCCATCAGCTAATGTTTGGCTTGTAGCATCCAAAGTCATATTGGCAATATGTGCTAACATAATAACGGGTGCAGGAACGATAAAAATGAATTGAAGCAACCACCAGTCAAGTTTTCCTCCGTGGTCGATATCAAGATGTTTCGTTGCACTCCTCTGACCACCGTTCTCCGTATATCCACTGTGCTCACTGTCGATCTCCTGATTCAATGGTGTAGACTCTGAAGGTTCTTCGCGATGATGGTGAGATGACCGAGAACTTGAACGTGAACGTGATGGAGCAGAAACTCTGTCGGAGTTTCTCACAGAAAACACTGCCTCAATTGATCCCATAGCACATGCTAGCCACAATCCGAGACTCCAGAATGTGATAAAATATAGGCCACCAATTTCGGCCTTGCCAATGGCTATAGTGGAAAGGAGCAGAAGAATCCAAGACAGGAAATAAGATTGGAGAAGGATGGTTTCTTTTTGGTTTTCGGGCGAGGATTCGGCAGGATCATTGTGTGAGGAAAATGGAAGATCGGATGAGATTGTCCATGTGAGCGTAATGAAACTGACGGCGGTGAGACAGAAAAAGACGATGTATGGACTAGAATAAATGATCTAAGTCTGTCGTTAGCAGGAGCAAGATGACTCCATCGGAGACGCACGTAAGGGTTTGCCGTGATAAAAGTAAACACTAAGAACGCCTGTATTCCTATCGTAATGATGATAGCAACCCAAAACTTGGACCATCGCCACATCAAGTGAAAGTCGGTGAAGACACGAGTCAATAACGAGGCACCAGGCGCTAATCGATCTTCCTGCGGGCACCTATTGGCAGCTTGAATGACAGCTTGGACGAACAGGAGGCCAGTCAGGAGAATAGGACCCAGAATGAGGAAAAGAATATTGAAAATGTACAACGAGTTGAGCGGGAATAACACAAGCCTAGATGAGAATACTTGATAAAATAAGTGTCGTTAGTGATCGGATGATGACTTAGCATATTGACACGTACAATCAAAGTAGACTGCAGGGACGTATCTGTCAGGATCATGTGTCTTAGAGTCATTCAACAGTGCATTTCCAGCGCCTCTTGCAGCTTCCATCATGGCCCATAAGCTCTGTTGGTGGCCATCCGTATACGGCACGGCGTCATATTTTGTGTGATATTTACTTCGGCCCTTATAGAATGCGAGGTCAAGGCCTTGCATGTCAGTAGCTTCGGTGTACACGGAGTAATCGGTGTCGGATTTTATGGCTCCCCGCTTGAAGGCATCAGCAGAAAGGGCATTAGCGTGAGGGCGTGGCACATTGCGACTCGTAAATGCGCGGAGTACGGCTGATGATGTAGCACGAAATAGGATTGGCCGACTAAATCATGAAACTTAAGCGTTCAAGCAACGTGGAAAGCACGCCACCTACCCTCCCGATGCAGCTCCCTCGAGGTTGAGGAAAGAGTCGGGAATTCTAGACCACGGATGCTGGAGAAAGCTATATCAGGATATAAGTGTCAGTGAGATGAGCAGATAAAATAGTATGGCTCACGCGTGAGCACCGTTAAGCCAGTCTTCCTCGCCATTGTTGATATTAAACACTGATGTCCGTTCAACGCGATGCTTGGCAAAGTATTCGATGAGCTGAAGAAGGGTGACAACACCCATACCGTCATCTGTGGCTCCAGGTGCTGTGGACACAGAGTCATAGTGGGCGGAAAAGAGAACTCCACCGTTGTCACGATAGTCGGGATTACTTCCTTCAATTTTAACTAGGATATTCGTTCCTTCAAAGTAAACACCATAATTGGAGGCCCAAGAACCATTTGAGAGTAGGTCGTCAATGACTCGTACATGAGGATACTGTTCTGCGATAGAATACACTCTGGAGAGAATATATTCACGAGCATAATTGTTGGCATGAGAGTTGTAAGGATGTGGTCTCTCTGAGATCTAGCGATTGTGCATTAGAGTTGGTTAAAAAGCAAAAGAAGAACAGTTACGCGGTGAAGGTCGATGTAGGCGTCTTGTATGTTCAAACCTCGTTGGTCGTCTGGAACGTCCGGCAAAACATTCTCCCAAAAGACGAGAAAAAGAATCAAAGTATAAGTGAAGAGAACTACATACGAAACAGTTCCCTTGCTAAAAGATGCAGCCCCAAGAAACATCGCTGGTTCCGGAAGGAATGTAATTAAACATGCTCAGATTGCACCATGCATTACTGTCAAATTTCCCACACTCATGAAATAGCTCGGAGACAACCGTTAGGACTTTCAAAATGACAAGGCCCATAAAGCGTACATATCAAACCACTCGAAGCTGAAACATACTGGGGGTCCCTGTTGAGCTACAGAAAAGGTCGATGAACCCAATGTCCAACACACCAAAGACCTTCAAAACAGGGTCACCCATTTGCACATGAGCAAAGTATCAGCTTCCCTTTGCTCAGAATCACTGGTGCCAGCCTTTGAATTTGACATAGGACTAATTATACTGGCACTGGACCCTTATATAAAAGTCTACGGAGTCGGCTATTGCAAGACTCAGAATTTCAATTGGAGGCAGCGAATGCTCCACTGGATTTGGCAGTATCCCCGAGGAAGCGTACGATTTGAATGGAACCCCGGTCTAACACCATGGGACGACGTAAAGAAGCCAGTGGGCCAGCTATGACAAGAAGTTATTTATCTGTTGCGTGTCGACATTATCACAAGCTAATCTGGGATGGGAGAGGACTGACAGATTTGTCCCTCAGAAGTCCAGTATACCGGGTAGGCCCGATTTTCGTCCTCCCATGATGTGAGAGCAGCCGTATCGTGAGCCAAAATGTCTATATCATTCAACTTCTTATTTGCAACGGAGTAGCTTAAAGTGTTCAAAACGTATAACACTTCCAACGAACACAGAAATCTCAAATGAAATTCTCATTCCTCCATGTTGCTTTTTATCTGCCCGCTGCACTCGCCATTTGGCCAAGACCTCGAAATCTGACGACAGGCAATACGCCTATTCGTCTTGCATCGGACTTCTCAATCAAATTTTCGCATATACCGAAAATCCCTCAAGATCTTCAAGACGCAGTTTCTCGCACTAGGAAATTTCTCACAACCGACCAACTCCAAATACTACTCCCCGATCGAGGAGCTTCGCTCTCCGATATCATTCGTTCAGCTCGAACATTACCATCTCTGACGATCAGTTTATCAAACCCTTCTAGTCAATTGAAAAGCATCAGCGAAGATGCCGTGGCAGGACTTGGAGTCACTGACGAGAGCTACACTCTCCTTATTCCAACCACTGGTGGTGCAATACTGAATGCGAAAACAGCATTGGGTTTATTGAGAGGATTGGCCACCTTCGAGCAATTATGGTTTTATTTGGATCGTATGATCTATACATTGCAGGCACCAATTCAAATTGAGGACTCTCCAGTCTATGTGAATTAGACTTTTGAGATTTAAAACCCGCTATTCACCAATAAAAATAGCCATACCGAGGATTCATGTTGGACACCTCACGCGATTAGTAAATGGCTAATTCCTTCTTCGTCACAGTAACTTAACTCATCTAATACTCTTAGTTTCCCTGTTTCAGATATCAAACGCACCTTGGATGCCATGAGCTGGGTCAAGATTAATCATTTCCATTGGCACGTAGTTGACTCCCAATCCTTTGCTCTTGTCGTTCCTGGATTTGAGGAATTAGCTCAGAAGGGTGCATACTCAGAAGAACAGGTTTACACCCCGATGGATGTCGAAGATATCGTTTCCTATGCTGCCTCAGTATGTTTATCGTCAACATTTCCATCAAACCTGTTGCTGATCCTTTTTTTTAGCGTGGAATCGATGTAATGGTTGAAATTGACACACCAGGCCATTCCTCTGCAATCTCCAAGTCCCATCCAGAACATATTGCATGTCCGGAAGCTACTCCTTGGGAACACTTCGCCGGTGGTACGTTTCAATCTTCTAAAAGAAAGTCATTTGTCCTACTACACACACTTCCCAATATAGAACCTCCTGCAGGCCAACTTCGCCTCGCAAGTTCATCAACAACAAACTTCACGGCTAATATGATCAAAGCAGTCTCTTCTATGTTTCCTTCCAAATTGTTCAACACTGGTGGAGATGAGATTAACATCAACTGCTATGTGGAGGACAAATCTACACAAGAGGATCTTAGTAAGTCCTGTCTCATGTGAATGAAAAGTACAAACAATGGCTTTTAATTGGCAGATTCGCAAGGAATAACATTGGAAGAGGCACTTAATACATTCACGCAAAATACACATTCTGTATTAGCCAATGCGGGAAAGACGCCAGTTGTTTGGGAAGGTCATTTGCGTCAGGTTTACCCGGGTAACCATCTGCTTACATGGCTTTTGCAGAGATGGCCCTTGAACATCAAGTCAATCTCCGAAATGACACTATTGTCTTGTGGGTGTCCTATTTCCTCGTCTCAACCACCTCCAGCCGCTGACTGGTATCACAGAGTATGGATATCATCCGAACATGTTGGAGCCGTCGCCCAAAAAGGTTTTCGACTGATTCACGCAGCATCAGACTTCTTCTATCTCGATTGTGGAGGCGGTGGATGGTTAGGGAATAATATAGATGGGGACAGCTCATGCGGTGTTTACAAGACGTGGCAAAAATCGTATTCCTTTAATCCCACAAATGGATTATCAGACGATCAATTCGATCTCGTCATGGGTGGTATGGCTCCGTTTTTTTTCCTTGGATGTCTATCCTTATCTCGTGAAATTGATAGGTCAGCAACTTTTATGGGCTGAACAATCCAGCCCATCGAACCTTGACTCGCAGGTATGGCCGCGCACTGCTTCTTCAGCGGAATTGTTCTGGTCGGGCCCTGGAGGAGACGTGAGAACTGCGCTGCCAAAGTTACACGAGGTCGGGTTCCGCTTCGTTCGAAGAGGTGTTGACGCTATTGCACTCCAGCCTGAGTGGTGCGCCTTGAGGCCGAATGCATGTGATGTAGATGCATGATCGAGGATAATTGATGCTGTGTTAATTTACCTTCAACAAAAGAACTATTCTGAATCCGTCGATATGTACTACAAAATCTGTATTGGTAGTTTCCCACATCGTGGCCATGCTGACCATTGGAAGTTCCCAAAAGAATGATAATGCCAGACAATAATGATGATAAATATAAAGATGTACACCGCCCTGTCAGCCGCGACGCAAATGTTGGGATAAAGATAAATGATTTCAGCGGTCTAACACCCGAAGTTTAATTCCTTGAGCGATTGTAAAGATAATTTTGTTCAGCGTCGGTCGTTGACTTGCAACCGATGCACAAATTTAGAAAAAGAAAGATAACCCTTAAAATGCAATGATTAAGCCTCAAGCAACTTATTCCCTTGGGAGATGTATTCATAATTCGCACTTGTGCTCATTTGAGTATTATGTTTCCAACCTCTTTCCTGGTTGTTTTTTCAACCATCGTTGTATGACAACCACCTTCGGACAAGCGGTTGATTCTCCCTTTCCATCCGTCGTATTGTACAACTCTTGACAGCATTCATAGAGAGACCGAAGGAAGGTATCGCATTTTTCTGGATGATATGTATTTTTGTTCAAACATGCTTGGAGATAGCAGGCTATGGAAGCAGATCAGAAAGAAGGCTACCGCTCCTATAGTCGTACTCGCCTTCCGACTGGCAAGGAGAATTCTAGTTTCGAGTTTAATAGAGATATCGCAATCCAAGTAGTGTGCACACCGTCGGCATTGGGGATGGTCTGACACTGAACATATATCACACTACATAAACGAAGACAAACTGTCGTGGTAAAGTCGGACGGGATTTTCCGACTATGTGGGTCACTCAAACGTAGGTTCAAAACATGGCAGTATTCACGTTTGGTATAATGCAGATTTTGCGATAAGCATCTCGTTCATCCAGCTCGGATACAGGAAGTAGCCGCAAGTGGCGCGGCCGCCCCAGATTTGTTTCAGCCTTTCGTATCATGTTTGCGCAGGAGCTGTGCCGTGCTGTACGTCAATCGAAACCGACTATTTCAGCCTATTCATGAGCGAAGACTTATTATGGGTTCGACTTGGACTTATGGAGTCCTACACTCCCCAAAACACTCATGCCTCCATCTCCAACGATTGAGCGTCGATTGTCCGACGGGCAACGGGGAACCATCACAGTCGCCCTCCTCGTGTCACTTGGTGCTGCTATCATCGTCGCTGTTTTGGTTGTTATCCTGGTCCTCTTGAGAAAAAGGAAGAATAAATCTCAAGATATTCCTTACGGTGTCCCTCTCCCTACTGGCACTCATAAGTCCAAGGTTTCCAGTACAAACATGAAACCTCTGCTCGAAAGCGACCTTGGTCGCAGCGAAAAACCCTTACACGTAACCCTTCAATTCACCAACGAGAACGTTCGTCAAGATTGTGATACCTCATTGAACAACCCAAACAAGCCATCCTGCACGTCTTCACCACATACCCTTCCTCTTCCCTCATCAACTTTGCCATCATCTGGCCTTCATCAGGATATGAATCCTATCAATGATCATCCTAATAAACGCCCCCCATTTCTGCCATTAGTGATTCCAAACGATCCGCAGTGCTCGCAAACTCGAAACCTTAATGCTGACGAAGGTTCATCACCTGCACATCTTCCCTCAACATCTTCATCACCATCGCTATACTCACAACAAACTGCGGAATCTGCTCCAACTAAACCTGGGTTTGTTGAAATACCCTTATCTCCAGAATGCCCGTATGATGAACGACGCACAACTCTTCTTGTTGGCACTCTCCTTAAAGCCCGGGCCCAGCGTAATCCAAAGGGGCTTGTGCATGCGAACAGCCAAATATCACACATTGAGCGTAGCGAGTCTATCAAATCTGTTATTCCCACTCGCCACGACAACCAATCCTTTCAGAACGATATCGTTCAAAAAAGAATACCTCATGTAGCTGATACGGGGGTTTCCAAAGGAGGCGTTAGTAACTAGCATCTTCATGGATTAGCTGAAAGGTTACCCTACGCTCGCAGGGAGCGGGTCGATTTGGTCCAGGTGCTCTTCTCTTGAGAATTTAAATCTCTTCTTTGATGTATCAATTATCTAGTTCACCAGTGATGTTATATTCAGATACGCTGCAATCTTCTTTCCTACTTCCTGTTGTATATCATTATATTACACTTATAACCTACCGTAGTGACCAAAACTCAATCAAATTGTGTTTCTGAATGCTTCTCAGCTAGTATTCCCTGCGGCTCATAACCTTAAAGATGGGGCAAAAATTTACCAATTTGTCATCCCAATTTTTTGTTTCCATCTTTCTAGATCTGCTTAAAGATCCTTCCCATGAGCTCTTTGTTTTTCAAATTAGTCTCAGGACACCCAAAACAGTTCAATGACCAACCCACCAAGTGAGTTTGTATACTTTACTCCTTTCTATTGTTTCTAACATGCAAACCCAGAATTTCAAATCTCAAATGCATATTGATAAGTTGACAATTCTAAAAATTCTTTTGAGTTGATAACACTATAGGGTTCACTTGCGCCAATCATCAATTTCTGAAAGATGGAGTGGCGCTTTCATGCCCTAGTTCAATGGCCTTTTCTTCAGAGTCTAATTAAACCATTCCAACGTTACCTAGACAACAATTTAAGTACATTTCCGCTGCGGCCGGGATCCATATCGTGCCCCTGTGGCCCAATGTAAAGTTTTTTTTGACATCATTCCGAACCTGAAACTTTTTATACCTGCTTGCATATTGTAATTTGTATTGGTTGCACCCGTAGCACAAGAATTAAGTGCTAGGTACAAACTCAACAAGGCGGTGGGCACTGCCACGCAGGCAGAGCTGTGATTAATAATAAAAAAAAGTCCGATTCCCATTTGGTGAATCTTCCCTCCAAACTGCCGACATGATCGATTCTCAACCTTTACCGCAAACTTCAAGCTTGTATCTTATGAGCTGAAACAGGTTATATGACCTCGACGAGTAGATGTCATTCATTCAAAGACGCGACAAGTCAATGAGTTACTAGGTGTCTGTCCAGAGAGAAAAATTACAAACAGATTTGGAATCCCGGCTTGATGTGAATAGATACTGAATTCTGAAGCCTGACAGTGCTGTGTGTTTACATGTATATGTATAGGTAACCTTATTCTCACCATTGACATGACGCCATCTGGAATTATCCTTCTTAAGTTTTCTGATCGGAGAACTCTCAAATATAAAAAGAGTAAATTTAGATTGAATACCTGTAAGTGGTCAACTCTCTGGATACCTTCTAGATGAGTCAACAAACCTCTTTCATTAGACAACTGGATCTTGACGGGAAGAGTACTTTCCACGACATTTGTCTTTGCCGTGTGAGCTGAGATAGTCTTGCTCTGTGGGATTGGCAGGTCTCCAACTTTGTCCTTCCTTTGTCGTACAGTAGCTCACCTAAATCATCAAATCGTCCTTTTATATCCTATGGATGAGCAAAACGGATAATTTGAAGGTTCTCACAAGACTGGGGGTTCTGTTGTTCCGAGAAATAAATCAATTTTCAGTTTAATTTAGCATACGTCGGCCTTGTGAGTAACTGCTGGCTCGACTTCAATATTTTCCATGGCTCATCTTGTCTGGCCTTTGCTATGTAAAGAAGTTAAGAGAAATGCGTGTATATACTATGTAAAACATTTATAGTACCGTAAACAATAGTGCCTTGATCTATATCCCAAGAAAACTCGTACAGGATATCGCACCAGTATGCGATTACTTGATCACTGCTCCAATTTAACTTTCTTCGCCAACAACCCATGGTCAGGACTTTCAGGTTCACGTTTGATTCGAATGTACCCAATCGATGCTACTAAGTATACGTCGTCAAGCATGTATCAATGCCCCACCAGTCATGGAAGACTTACAATTACTAGCATCATCGTCGTCATTCCTTGGTTCGATCTTCACCCTTGTTTCATCTTTCTTCGCATTCGAAGTCGTGGAGGATAAGTCTATCATACTTCTCGGAAGTAATGCAAAAGCGTCTAACAAACCATCTTCAGGAATGTATTCATATTCTTCTTCAGGCTGTTTCTTGATTTGGGGTTTTATATCTTCTTCCTCATGAGGTAATTCTCCTAAACTCACGAAAGCAGCTTGGAAGTCCACCAATGGCACATGCCCAGCGTCCAGGTCGTTGGCTGAGTAATCGCAGCTGGATGATTCTCGTTCAATCTCACTATCAGCCGATGTCGTTGACGGTGAAGATCTGTCTCGTGTCATTGTGGATATAGTTGTTTTAGATGATGAATGACGATGATATGTACGGTCTTCTATAATAGTAGTTCATATAATTTAAGAAGTGAGGCTGAGATGAATGTTATATTAACAAGCAACAGTTGCACACCTTCGGAAATGTCTCTCGTACTTGCAAAAGATCTGGGATCTGAGTTCGAAATAATATCATTTAACAAATCTTCTGCTTCCCCGAGAAAATCTCCCGAGTGGTGAGACGACTACCATTGATACTAGATGTAAATACATAGTTCAATATAGAAAGGACACGTACAAAATTGCCCGGTTTTGATTCTGCAGTGGAGCTGCACTCTTCCATTGCTCCGCTTCGCTGTAGATCACGAGTGGCTAAGGTATACGGTAATGAGGTTTGCAAGCATCGGTTATGATAAAGTGCCTCACAACTCTCAACAGAATCAATTATCTCCCTCTCATTATTCATAATCAAACTCCTACTACCATGTCTTTGACTGGGTCCGTTTGAAGGACCTCCCAGATTAGAACCACCCTCTCCATTGTCCTCTGGTCTGTGAAGCTCGGATATTCTTGGTGGAAAAGGAGGTAAAGGCAGTGGATCCTCTTGTCCCAGTAGAAGTAATTTTTCGGGAGGTAACTTCTTGGCGAATGCCAAGGGGGAATTCTTCGCGGGACGGGATGGAGGGTATGGATCTCGAACAACAAAATCGGAACATATGTTTGTATAACGAGCATAACCTGGTGTCCAACCTCCTATGAAATGACTGATCGCAGCTAGAAGAGAAGGGGAGAAAGTGAGAAGAGATCGCACCTGCTGCAGGAGGGATATGATGATTCTTGTAATCGAATTCATACACATAGCTCACTTTTTCAGCTAATTTAGAGTCATATGGAAGATCGAGAAAGTCTATCCAGTAATGTGCACCTAAAAATGGGGTGGCGTCAATGTTGTCCGGGAGTTCGATTACAATATTCTTATTCTTTCAAATGCAGTAAATTTAGCTGAACTGGTACTTCGCCCCGTCAGGAAGACGTACAGTCCATTGATAAAAGATTGCACTAGGTCGAATTCCAGGATAATCTGGTTTCAACATGATCTCAAACCACGCAGTAACGTTGTTGAAGAAATCGGGGTTATGAAGGGGTACACCACCCCATGGATCTGAGACAATGAGATATGTATCTGATGGGGTTGAATACCTCTTTCATGAACAATCAGTAGTAAGATCAGATGGCTGGAAGGTCTACATACCTGAGCTTTCTTCGCCTTCGATTTGCCCATAGTAGGTAAATGCAATGGAGATGTCACGGCAATCTCCACTCTAACATGTGGCATTTGTCATCATTTACTGACCGCTCTGGTCCGCCTTTCTAATGTTTGTCACGACTAGAGCAGTACTCGTTTTGTTGTCTTTCTTGTTTGGTGTGCTCGGACAGTCGGCAATACCACCGTCAACATTTCCGGATGCCTCTACTCCGAGCAGTACTGGTCTGACAAGCACTTCGCTAGTGATCAGTGGGAGTGCAAGTCCGAACTCGAGCTCAAGTAGAAGCGTGAGTGGGAGTATGAGTGTGAATTCAACAAGTACGGTGCCGTTTCCGCCTTTGAATACTGTTTCTCCGTGTGGTGTGTCTCCTCCATGAAATCGTCATTTTGAATAAGATTCATTGATACTGCCGGCGACGTGACTTCTTTATAGTGTCAAATTGCTTGGCGACGGCGATTTCAACGGTTGGATGTTCAAGCGTGGTCGATGTGAATTGTTTTTGTCCAATGTATGTATGTCATCCACTCTACCGCTAACAAACTTTCATCATTCCAACAATAGTGATCGATTTCCATTGACCTACATGAACTGCTTAATTGGGTCTTGCCCCTCCGACTCCCTCTCCTCTGCCGAATCACTCGCAAATCAGTTTTGTCACTTGGCCAACTCAACAACTGCCACGTCGCTTTCATTCCCCCCTGTTCCTCAACAGACAAGCAGTACTACCAGTAATGGTAGTTCAATGACTAGTATAGTTACTTCCTCGGCCCCTTCTAGTGCGACAGGGACGAATGCTGCTGCCAGCAAAATGGGTTTAGGTGGGTATGGGCTCGGAGCTGAGGGGTTGGTTGGTGGTGTAGTTGTCATGTTGAGTGTGATTCTTGGAGTGATTGTCTTTTAATTATTTTCTAGTATTCCGTTCTTCCTGTGCCTCACTCTCTTGCCTTTCCCTTCGTTTTGTGGTCTTCATTTTTACAGTTTTTTTTATCTCTTACTCTCCAGCAGTTAAGTCTACTACCAAGTTTATAATGTTTATTATTCATCAGTGCATCCACTATGCTTCAGAATAGCTTGGAAAAGTATAGTTGGCTATGGTGCCGCCCAAAAGTGGAGAGTATATGACAGTGAGTGATTAGTGAGTGATTTTACCTGGTCTGTTGACAGATCAATGATGTTGGAGTCCAACCCCATTGAGAACACTTAAGGCACTGACGTGCCTAGACCACCCGTAGCTTTTGCCATCATTAGAAAGTCCCTTTCTATCTTTATTCCACGTATTGCTACTCTCATATATGGACGTTCTCGTCTGTATTGCGAGTGGCTGAGTTGGCCGCTAGCTCACCTCTTCATCATCATTAGGATTTATACCACGTTGTACGTTGTTATACCTACCAATGAGTTTAGCCAGACAGTAATCTCCCTCAGTCTGCCATTTACTGGCTGACATCTGCTACTCTTGATGTTAGTTATCTCATCTAGCATTCTATGCGTCTATGTAGATCCAGACCTTCTGCTGACAGAGTTTATATTCTTTCATATGTGAAATAGTAGATTTTTTCAATGGATTTTAAATACCGAACTCCCTTTTTATACTACCGACATATGTAATTAAAATAGAACCAGCCACAGGATCTCCAATCACCATCTACTCTACCGCCATATGTGAATTCTTGTCACATTGGCGAAGCATTAGATGGTAATTTTAATTCCAGAAATAAGGTACCTGAGAGCCTTGGTTCACTAATACAGTAACTCACTGATTCACACAAAAATAAGGTCTTGTAAATCAAGTATTGAGGAAGAGAGTGTGGCATTGTAAGGGAAAGATCAGATCGGTGTCATT
>Ga0153976_1000473_pt1 | contig 14031 bp, 19 predicted proteins | sample TSGA060MetaG_FD_104717 | JGI IMG/M metagenome (GOLD analysis project Ga0153976, IMG submission 104717) | Attine ant fungus gardens microbial communities from Georgia, USA - TSGA060 MetaG | ecosystem: Host-associated > Fungi > Mycelium > Unclassified | place: USA: Georgia, Yuchi Wildlife... | reverse complement strand
TGTGCTTTCGTTGATAGTTCGCGTCCCATTGGGGTACGTTGAAGCTATTCGTTTGATGATATTTCCAATTGATTCATCTATCTCAGCCCAATGGCGCTAACCTTACTGGTGGCGGAACTGGTAGCTCATTTGGAGGTAGTACCTCTGATACTCCTTCCTACGTCCCTTTCAACGGTGATCTACCGCGGCTGTCTCCGGGTATTTGGAATGTTTTTACCATTGGTCTTATCGGCGCTATCTATGGTACTTTTAGCGCCATCTACTAATTCTAAACCTTTGAGTAATCAGGGACCTCGTAATACCTTTCCTGGACATGGACATCATATAACGGACGACCATTATTACTTTCGGATAGCACTCCCATTACATTCTTTACTACCCAAACGTTCTAGATCTAGTAATACTTGATATGTGAACTCGCATTCAAGATCCGGGCAAAATTATACACTAAACCTGCAACAAACTAATAAAGTAGTACATGAGAGATACCTGTCAAGCCTCATCCAGTTCAGGTAAATGAACAGCACCAAGCCAAGCCAAGATTATCTCAACTCGAGGTCCATGCAATGGAATATTAATGGGCATTGATGCCTGTTTCTTAAGACCTTTTTCTTTGGCCTTGTCAGCAGCAGCAGCAGCTTGTTCCCTTCGGTGCTTGACAACAGGAGCCAAGAGAATGCGGATACAGTCAAGGGCATCGGTTCGGGACAAGTCCTGATCAGTTTCACCATCGGCTTTCTCCCCTCGACTTGGCCCTTGAAGCTGCGACGAACGAAATGGGGAGGAGGGAACACAAGGAGTGCTCTGCACATAGCGACTGTTCTTCTGAGACAAAGGAGTGGCGGAAGTGGATGGGGAAATCCAGATGATGATGATTCAACATCTGAACCGATAAACGGGCTTTTGCTCGAACCAGGGCCGGTGAGATGACATGGATCCAAAGGAGTCACGGAGTTAGTTGGGAGGGATACAGCGGAGGCGGTCGATTGCATTGAGCTAGCAGACGCCATCGAACAAGTCGAAACAGATGGCGTGATCGCAGTGGGAAGTTCTTCAATCGCTCCAGCGGTCACAAGTCTCGCTTTCCCTCTGTGGTCACCCGAGAGAGAATGAGGCCGACAACCGTCCCTCCATCCTGCAGCGAGCCGTACAAGAGTTTCAACGAACTCGGCTTGGCCAATTGAGCGCGGGGAGAGGAAAATAGGATAGCCCTCAACACTGTCCACGAACGCGGCAGTCCTTACAAACTGGTGGAGGAGCTGGTCAAAATTGCCAAGCATTAGATAACATATAAGGACACTAAAATGTGATTCAATAAGGAGAGGGTGATATGTCGCTAACATAGAAGGTACATCCGACCTATTAGGTGGCGGCGGATTGTTGTGATGGCCTGGACGCATAGATTCGGACATGACGAATGCGAATTCGACCTGTTCCGCAATACTACCGTCAGGTATGGGTACGGCAGTTTCCCCGCCATCAAAGTGGGACAGGAATTTCTCGTAATCTCGGATGCTCTTTTTCAAGAGGCCATGAACCTGATCTCGAAAAGTGGCTTCTGCGAGGACCTTACGGTACACTTTCAACTTGGTACCATGGCGGCTTCCGAGGGGTCCATCAGGATTCCCAATCTCGACACCACCATATCGGCCATTGGTAAGACAGCAGAGACGAAGGTCAGGGCTATCAAAATCCGCAGGCTTCTTAATACCCTCGATTTCAATGACGGCAGCTTCAATTGTATGAATCGCTTGTTGCAGATGGGCAGCGCCCCGAAAGAACAACAGTTGAGTCTCAAACGGTTCGGGAGCATCGGATTGCATGGAGGGATGTAGTGAGGGCAAGTCACCATCTGATCTCTCTATCACCCCTTCCGGTACTGCCGTCCCATCCGATGGTGCTTGTCCGTTGGTATGAGACTGACTACTACTTGGACCTTTGCGCTTCTTCATTTTCGAAGCTCGCTGATCGGAGCCGTGATTTTTGTTGTTCTTCCGCCGTATACGAATTTCCTTGAGTGCGTGCGTGAAATCTTTGATCGCGAGGGAATATTCCTCACGGAAAGAGCGTACAATACCTCGAGTCCGATGATACTCGAGTTGATGTGGATAGGCGAATATTAGTTCGTCTAGAGCCGTCGTAGGTGTCGAACTGGCTAATGACCTTTGACTAGAGACAATTAGCATTTTCCCGGCCTACAAGTCTTTTTTGTACCTACCTAGACGGGATTTTCTCATGAAAGAAGTGCACATACTTTGCATCTGGGTTCGAGGGATCTAAAAGTGGCTTGAAGAGTACATCTAGGAATTGACACCTTGTCGACTCACCATGTTTGAGCACTCGCTCAGCAACATCATCAAAAACGCTGCCTCCCTGCATTATCAGCACGCTAGCGGCAACTTCGTCCATTCTATATGCCTGAGCGAGCTTTTGTACAGCAAGACAACGTAACCTATGTATCCGATTCGCAGACAAGCCAGGATTCCTTCCTCCACCTACATTAGCTCCAGGAGGATTCAGTCCCAGGGATTGCGCAGCAGCCCACGTAGTCCCATTATAGGAAGCAGCATTTCGCACAGATCCCAACTCCACAGCTGAAAGACCTGATGACGCTCGGACGGCCAAGTCCGTCGCTTCATCTACAAGCCTCCGTATTTGTAGAATCGAGCTCATTACACCCGGATCTATAGGAGGTGGCAAAGGCTTTCCCGTCGTCGGGTACGAGGCAGAAATTACTACACGAGGTGTACCTGGAGAAAAATCTTCGGGGTTTGTGAGACGATGTCTTGCAGAGGAATTGAGGGAAGAAGAGGAAGGGTACGTGGTTGGGTCCAAGTTGAGCCGGAAAAGTGAGTCCAAGAGTTCAATAGGTAGCGATAGCCAGGGCCCCTAGGAGAGATTGAGCGACCTGTAATAGTGACTCTGATGAATCACACAAACATGGTAGGAGCTAATGTAACGCCAATGCTTGTTCCTGCTGATACAAAGCACTTGTGAGTGGACTCCAGAATCGTCGGCCTGTGTCTTGGAAGTTCCAACACTACCATCGGCCTCCTCGGCCTTTGTCTTCTTGGACTTTTTCTTCTTTTTCTTCTTGTGTCTGGGGGTTGGTGTTTCCAGTGGCAGAGGTTGTTCCGAGAGCAACGGTGAGGCGTCTGCAGAGAACGATGCGGGAGTCGAAACTTCTGAAATTTCAGTGACTATATCATCTGTATATTCTGGCGTAGACACAGAAATGTCGTGTACCATCTCCATTCGAGGCCCAAGTAGAGATTGTCACAAAGGTACGATGCCAGGAAAAGTTGTCCACAAAGGGTTCGCTCATTTCCCACGGGGTCAATCTTATGTCCAGGTTCACAAGTGAAGGATTCATTCTGCAGGATGAAAGCATTGGATACATTTGGATTTGACAGCACGATAGCAATGCTAGATATACGGAAATTTAAAATGACGACAAAATCAATAGCTCTTCTTCAAGGCCCTTATACATGCAGCAGAGACAGTCTTCATCTCGTCGATGTCTGTAGTACAAGGGACCATTCCTCCTGTAGATGCCCTTGCTTTGATTTCACATAATTGCCTGAAGGCGACTGAAACTGCGAACATTCGTTTGGGGTATTTGAAGTACGCAAATGACGCTTTTATCTCTTCCACGTTCGGGGTGACGGTAATCCCCATCACAGGTTCTGCAAAAAGCATTGCTACTCGTCTGTAGTCTTTCTCCTTCTGTTTTGAAGTTGATAAGCTGGTCACTGTCGACCATTCTCGGAAAACCTCCGAGACATGCAGACGTATCCTGTTGAGATCATCTTCAAAAAAATCCAGGCCACTCTTCGCAAACACATCGTTAGCAAATTTATTAGCGGCTTCGTATGGTCCAATGAGCTGGATGTCAGGATAATCCCCAGATGATGTTCGAAATATCTCCATGAAACTCTCTCCTACCTCACGTGCCCTATCGTGAAGCTTTCTGAGAATGTAGGCATCACTCGAGGGATCGGCTGTCAAGACGGACGCTGCCTTTGGCAACCCAGAATCCCCTATCGAATTGATGTCCCTGCAATTATACGGACGCCTAAACTTCTTCTGATCCTGCTCAAAGATACCCTCACCAAGGGCCAAACCAGATTTGCTTGCGTCAAGGAGTATATTGAATCTAGAAGGAAGCTCTTTCAGTACATCAAATGAAGGAGACAGTCCTGGAACATACATATAAGCGAGTCTAATGGCCTCCTTAGAATCATAGCCATGTTTTTCGACCGCGTAATCGTGAAAATAGGAATAGAGGCCCTTCCGATCTCCACTCAAACTCAGGAGCAACGCTCTTTGAAATGCATTTTGGCGCTGGTCGGGCGACAGAATATCAGCGTAACGACAAAACCGAGTCACTGATTCAACATGCTTCCGGAAGTTATTCATGAGGTCGGGGGGACTTTTGACAAAGGGTTTGTTCTGAAAAGGCTCGACCAATTCCGAGTCACGTATCATAAAGAGTTCATCTGACGGCAAGTGGTAGGCTCGTGCCAACTGTGCCATACATCGAAAAGCTCACCTCCATCCATGTCTGTGAAGAGGACTTGATATAGATAGTGAGAACAGATGAACCTAAAGTGACATACCTCCACCACTCAGCAATGATGCGAGGCTACGAGTGCCCTTTGTTGAAGCAATAATGACATCAGGCCACGGAAACAACTCTGCTTTGTCCACGGCAGTGACCTTCTGCATATCTGAGGATAGGCGTATAGGATACCTGTGATAAATCAGCAGTGATGCCGGTGTTCATTGAAACCCACTTCACCTCCCAAGCTGAGAGGGTGAATCAGTACTCGGCTCTTATACAGAATGAACCTCCAACGCACAATAACATTGCCGATCAAGGTGTGAAAGTCCCTTTGCGTATGAGGATCGACCAGACCCTGAGAGGAGCGGTAATAGATTTCTCCTTCCTCCAGAATGCCAAGAGGGTCTGCAGGGACTGATTAATCAAATTTGAAGATTACAAAACATAGTATTGGATACCTGGGACAATAAACCCTTCAAGAGATTCAGCCAGATAGATACGAAAATTCTTGACGTAGGTGTCAATGGTCTTCGTGACGATATATTGTATCTTGTCGCGCAGTGGCTTGAATGTTGAAGGGTGAAAGCCGGCTTGGAGAAGTTCAAGTGCAGTTTCATGCAATCCTAAGGGAGCTATGGACTGTCAATTGGACATGAAAACCTGTTAAAAAATGTCATGCTCACCACCACTATATTTATCCCTTCCACCTTCTGCACTCTTGTCAATCCCCTCTTCATACTCGTCCTCCTTCCACACTCGCCTTGTCAAGCCAAGAGCCCGGCTGACACCAACAGTAGCCCTACTAAGTCTTGATCTTGAAACATTCCCATTCTTGTTGATTGCATTCCACAGATGTAGTCTGGCTTGAGGATGTTCCCACCTTAGCAAAGGTTCGATCTCCTCTGTTAGGCTCTTCTCGACACAGGAAAGAAGGACTTCATCGGGGACGCCATTGAATGACAAATTTACTATACTCTGTCTCGAGATGGAGACAGGATTTGAGGGATGGGATGAGGCGATGAGCTCAAACATACGGTGGGGACGATCAAGACACAGGTATCTAATCTTGTTTTGGGACTCTCTGATCCAAATTTTGGGCTCTAGGCTATCATCGGTAGGATGAAGAAGCCAGACACCCTTCGCTCCTGCAATACGACCCTGAACCGCGACAGGTAGGCTGGGCTTGTTTAACTGTGCGTTGATAACTACCAAGGCGGCTTGGTTGATCAAACCGCATCCGTCAGTCATTACTTCTTCTGCAGACGGGCTGATCCCCTTGTAATCGTCACCATCTTCAATTCAGGGTCACTTACAACCCTCAAGGGAGAGACAGAATAAAGAAAGCTCACATATGTCATCAATGAGAAATATGTTCTTTTCTTGAAACTCGAGAACCGGAATAGTCGTTGACAGCCCGAGTGCAAAACGATTCACGTATTTACTCAGCGGCTTAAAAGATGATAAATGAGTGCTTCTAAGGCACAACAAGTAACGTACTTGCTTCTGGTTGCATTCAGGTGGATTGTGCCAGTTGACAAATTCTGTGAAGGATTTACGATGCTGGTCACCAAAGGCCTCCCGCGATTGCCTCTCCCAATCTTCATTTGTCTCCACAAGATAGAGACTGTGGTCCTTTGCATAGAAAGGGACAAAGATACGCCCACATAGAACAAACCTTTGCCGGAAGAATTCCTTTAATTGGGTGGCCTCTTCGAATATATACTTTTCAGGGATGCGAATCTGTACAATTCGCCGTGATCCACAGAAACGAGCAAAGCGGTGGGATCGTCGCTTCTCCATAGCTTCAAGGCAAATTGTGTAAGCGCATCCGTTTACTGGCCAGGCTCGTAGCTTTGAAAGTCTTGCCACTTGCTGTATGCGTCCCCCATACCAATTTTCTTGACCATCCCACTCTCCCAACAAACCTAAACCTCTCCCAATATTTTCAAGGATAGCTGCCTGCTCACGATCTAGCCCTTTCCTTTAGTACATATTGAGTACATATTGGTATAAGGTATAAACAGGTTATGGGATATATATAGCGAGAAGATAGTGTATTGCTCACCAGAGGGATAAGTTCGGGTCGGGGGAAATGACACGATCCTCCATAACTGCACATACGTTGGCCGCCGCATCGACGTTAGACCCTACTAATACTCCAGGTTTCTCACATAAAGTATTGTAAACCTCGTCCCAATCCCATTTCCGGAGAGTAACACCTCGAGCCAGCTCATATTGTACACCCCATGAAAGATCAAGCTGATCCATTAGTCTTTGGGTTTTTTCAGAGTGTGCGATGCAAAACCGAGAGGTAAGGAGAGTTGGCTGAAGAGGCATCACTTTGGCAGGTGAGCCTCGTTGTTCCTCTCTGGGCATCCTCGAGATTGGTCGTACTGCAAACACATCGTCAAGCAAGACTGATGGTATCTTTGGATGGACTTGTGCTTTAATAGAAGACCTGCTTGGCCCTAGGCATCTGGGAGAAGAGATCCCGTCGCAAACTGAAGCGATACATTATGGAAGTAAGATTAGAGGTATGAGTTACAAGAAACATAGGTTTTCAAACCTTCATCGTCTGCAGATAAGGGGAGGAGTAGCTTTCTCGCCTAAGAAGCGTAAGCGCACAAATCAGAATTGAAATCGTATAATTTTTGAGAGCGGGCAAACCTGATTTTGGGCGGCTGAACCCGATTGCAGGCTATGAGGCACCTTTGAAGCTGGAGAGACTTAATATAATTCATTATGCGCCAGCTGACGCACTGGAAGGTGAGGACATGGTCATTTCACTGAGGGAATCTACCAAGCTTCTTTCACCGATCAAGGGCGGGTCAAACCCAGACCTCTGTTCTTGTGGCGCAGCTCGAATCGATTCAAGGGGACGATCAGGATTGCTAGCAGAAACAACGGCTGGAGGCATATTCAACACTACAGAGAAGTACTTTATCGGTGGCACTCACGATCCGACATCGAGGGACAAATTATTCGTCTCAAGACCCGAATCGGCTTGGGTTGAGTGGCAAGCTCATGCGGCTGAGCCATGTCAGGAAAGTCAAGGGTATCTGGAGAATTTCAGTTTTTGCCACCCTCAAGAAGTAAAAAGGACAGATGCACCTAGTAAGCTTTCGGCTATCTCCCACCACTCTTCATCCAGCATGTGTGCTCCATAATCGGATCCATCCGAATCTGATGCTAGGTTATTCGGCTGCTGCGCAAGGTTAGAGGACCTCGTTTCAGAGATTCATTTGAAACTCACATATTTGGGAAGCGGCATATACTGGGTGTGAGAAAATGAACAAAGGATGAAAGTGCGATAAGACACTATCCATAAGATTAAAATCCGATGCCTTAGAAGTTGATGCAGAAGCTGACTGCCGTCACTGTATCACGTGCTACGCGGTGCGCGTCACAAACACAACACTTCATTTGTTCCTACAATGTATTCCTCATCAGCCATTCAAAAGTCCAAGCGACGAGCCCATTCCCGTCCAGAAATCAGTGAAGAACAGAAACAAGAAATTAAGGAAGCCTTTGAGCTATTTGATGCCGACAAGGATGGACTTCTCGACTATCACGAACTCAAAGTCGCAATGAGGGCACTGGGTTTTGATCTGAAAAAGGCGGAAGTTTTGAAACTGTTGCGAGATAGTGAAAAGGGAAAGGACTATCAAGGAATGATGGACTATGATGATTTCTTGAGAATCAGTATGTAATTCGAGCGACAGAACTCGGCTTCACGGCTAACCAGCTGCTCAGTGACAGAAAGAATACTTGCTCGTGATCCAATGGAGGAAATCAAGAGAGCATTCCAATTATTTGATGATGATAATACGGGGAAGATCACACTTCGAAACCTACGGCGGGTCGCCAAGCAGTTTGGGGACAGACTAGAGGATGAAGAACTGTACGTCGTGCTTGAGCTTCTATCTATGGTTTACCTCTTACATCAAACTCAGACAAGCTATGATTGACGAGTTCGACCTTGACCAGGACGGAGAGATCAATGAACAAGAATTCTTTGCTATAATGACGGACGAGGCTTAGGGACACCATATTCACCATATTCCCCGTTTGCTAGTCCATGCTTCACTTTTGCAAATTGATTATTTCCTCTTGTGATTTTGTATCAACTCTGTATCCAATGTCGCTATCACATCTCATGAATTATATCCTGCATAATCATGTAATAGCACTCTGGATATTCATGAGTATCATGAAATGCCATGAAAGTCAAGGATTTAATGAATTATGGGATGACATGATATAGCTGAGGCAAACTGGACCGCGGCAAATGTGCACCAGTTATCTATCATTCCAGTACTGTATATAGTGATTACAGCACAATAACTACGTTGTCCATTGTATTAGTACAATAAAAAAACAAAGGAGTAATTGTCCGAGCTGTCGCGTGAAATACAATAGTCCATTATTCGACATGACAGCCAATAACCTTGCATTGCTAGAATACACCTGGCGAACTCAGTGACCTTACTCTTGACTCTCATGCACAGTTTTTTTTTGATTCATTATTACACGGTGTTCAAACACAGTTCTTCTCACGACTAGAAATTCTTCACCCCAGAGACTTTAATAAACCTGGTCTCATTAATATATCATGTTGAGCAAATATTGGCAACATCCTCTCAAAACGACCTCTTGATAAATCCAACATCATCAGAACAAAGGTCGGCTTTATATGGAGGTCCGAAAAAAGCCCAAACCTGAAATTCTATTTTTAAAAATTAAGATTCAAAAACAAGAATAAGTAGTACTTATATCAACTGAGATATTCGGAAGGCAAGAGGGAGTCTCTCTTTTTGGAATTATTGCGGTGGCTAAATTAATACAGTGGGCCGTGATTGTTATGAAGCGAAAAAAAGCTTGTTATTGGCATCAACTATCTACCGGGTCCGTAAAAATCGAGACAACCCTTGAGCAAGTGGCGTAAAGAAGTTATGATAACAGATTTGAAGCGACTACGGGTATTTGAGTTATTCCCACCACAAACAAACAAGGGAGCCCGGAACCCTTTTGTGAGGTTGTTAATATTTTCTCCTAGACGATTGAATCTGAATGGATCTCCGCTTCCCTCGTCTCTGATTTCTACTTCTCTCACAAAGGTTCCTTTCTGGTATTGCTCTCACTTTCCTCTATCAGAACAGAAATGACCAGCTCATCTTTGATTTGCCATTCTGATATAAACATATGCGCTTTGAAAAAATGGCCCATTGTCTAGGACCACTCGCGCTGTTCTTCTGTTTTGAATCGACCTCAGGGCCAGAAAAAGGCGCGCCGGAAAGCAGACTGAGTCACCAGAATCATTCAACTTCCGGTACGATAGAAGGTCATCATGCAAGCTCTGAATAGGATATTCGTCTAGCCCAATCCTATTTTCACATTATCTAAGATCCCACTCCACGCAGCCGGACCAGAGGCAGAGGCAGAGAGAGAGGGCCAGGAGGAGAGATCAACCATTCCAAAATGAATAGTTTTGATTTCACAAAGTGAATTGACAGCTTATCGCCTCACTGTACCGAGCAGGGAGGAGCCTTGGACATGGAAGCTAACTTGAAAAAAAAACCGCCACTGGCTGACCTGTTCCTCAGATCGTCCACAATTCAGTTCCAGATCCTCGTTGAACGAGGAGAAAGCTTGAGCTTCGATTGACCATGGTTACAGGCTGATATGAACTAGTTGGAAGGTCAAGCATTTCCTGTCACACACAGATATATACATATACAAACATACGCATAAATCTATATGGAGACTCAATCAGGCACTACATTTTAACAATTGATGAACTGAATTCACGAGTTAGTTCTTTACATACGAAAGGGACTAAATGAATGTATTTGTTACATCTATACTTGGTTTTGAGAAGGTTTGTTCTCACACGAAGTTGTCTGTTCAACCAGAAAAACTCTTTTTCACCGTTAATTGATACTTACTCTGTCAAGAGCTTTTATACATGCCCATCAACAACCCAAATGGTTGTAAAAACCCTTTCCCTACTTTGAACTAACTCTTCTCAACTTGTACCGTACTCGCGTTCTGAGTATTGGACCATTAAAAAAGAAGTAGTGCTTCGATCACCTTGGGTTAATCTCTAAAATCCTTCCTCCGAAAAAAGAAACACCTGGACTACATCCATCAACTGGACGACACCCACTGATTACTAGTGCTACCAAATAACCACATTTATGGGGAGTTATTCATGTCTCTCAGGTCAGACCGAAACAATATTTCTGTATGCATTCGATCCCAACTGCAAGCACAATTACATCCGTCATATGATTCAATCCCCTCCTTCTCCCTCTTCCTTTTCCTCCCCTTCTTCGATCACTACGAATTAAACGCATTTGTACCTGATCTTCCTTCAACCTCAGTCTTCTCTCATTATACCAAATCTAAAAAGGACATTCCTTATCTTTTTCAATTCACTTAACCATTGGAACAAATGAACAGTGCATGACACACTCACGTTGACGTCTACATCTTCCTTCTCCACCACACACATACATATATACCTATACTCCAGGCGAATCAATTCGTTACGCGTCTATCTAAAATGGTGTGGGTAAAGAACCCACATCTACATCTAGTATCGATCAAAATTACGGATAAGCATTCGAAAGGAAGATCAGTCAAGATGGAATCCGAGGACCACATGGAATAATAATAATCGATCAATTCTCAGACCCAACTCTGGAAAGAAACTGTCCAGAGTGACCACACCCATCAAGTCAGGCAGAAAGATACGATATACAAAGTCAGAAGCCATCATCATCATCATCAGGTCATGCATGTGTGCAAGTCATTACTGATTGCCAAGGGAGAACCAGCGGAGAACAGAAGGTGCGAAGAGATGGCGATTTTGAACCTCATAAAGTAACCCAAGAATCCCGAAAAGAGGTAAAGGCATGATGTTGGCAAGAAACAATGACATAAGCGAATGGAGGAAGATGATTGAGGGAGAATACATGATGATAAACAGATGAATAAAAGATGTTCAGTGTCCGTGGCCAAATTTGTGGCCACGTGCGTCCACATTGGAAAGAAGACTTTATGTCTAGGCAGTCTCTGGAAGATGATTAAATTCCACCTTTGAAAGAGGCGGTGCAAAGTCTTTGTGTACTCTCATATGCTGGCCAAGGTTGTCATGTCTGCTGAAGTCCTTGCCACAACCTGGATAGGGACATCGGTGGGCTAGCATGACGGTGAGAAAAAAGTATAAGGAAGCGAATAACGCGCTTACGCTTTTCGTAGGTATGTATACTTCTGACATGTCGCTTCAGATGTTCACCCCTTGCGAAGCACTTTCCACATCCCTCGACCTCACACAGATACATGCGGGCAGTTTTTCCAGCTGTTTGGCGCTTCCTCCCAGCACCGCTGGAAGCACTTCTGAGATCTTCAAGGGATGAAACGGTCGGAACTCTGCGACCTCTAGACTTCTTGGTGAGATTAGGGACAGGGACGGGGACAGGTAGGGAATTTGAAGGACGGGGACGACGTCGAGAGACGGTTGTGGAGGAAGCGGATAAAGTGGTGAAATTGACATTTGAGAAATCAAAGTCAGCATCCAACAGTGGAGTACTCAGTCGTTTAGTAGTTGTACTTGAGTCGTGGTCAAAGTAGTCTACCATGTTGGCTGCGGAAAATTCGCTAGGGTAGGGGGTGTATCTTGTACCTGAACGAGTGCGAAGACTGCGACCCTGAGAAGTGTAAGACGGATAAGAGGCAGAGACGGTGGGTTGCTGTGGACGACATCTGGGGAGACTTGAGCCAGGGAGGAACTCGCTGTCGTCGGACGAATCGGTTAATGAGTCCTCTTCGCTGTATTTGGAACCGTCAGATTCATGAGTCGGAGCTTGATCGTCAGCCTCGGGAAGGCCGGGAGAGGCAGTGAGGAGACATGGAAATTGCTGTTCAATATCTGAAATATCAACTTCCTCTCCCTCGGCATCGTCGTCGCCGTATTCTCCCTCGGCAATGTTGGGTTCGCAGTCCCAGGTATGGTGGATGGATGCAGGAGGCATGGATAGGCCGATGCCAAGGTCAAGGCCGAGAGAAGCCTTGAGGTCGTCGGTGGGGGGACAAGCGTATGAACCTGATTCATGGTGTTCAGAGGTGGGCACAGCAGCAGGGATGCCGGGATAGGAAGAATTTGAAGAGCAGGACTCGGGCGGGTACTGGGGGTAAGGTTGAAAGAAAGGAGGACGATGGTTGAATTGGGAACTGCGAGGGTCCATTAGACCGGCGATATCCAGATTGACTGGCGCATAGGCGTTCATGGCGTCTGGATAGCCTTGTTTCGGCCGCACAGAGGGATAAGATGTACTATATATAGAACATGTCAGAGAGTGATAACAAGGATGCAGGAGCACTGACAGGGTACTCCAGTCGACATCGAACTGGTGCAATGAGTGACTGTGGGTGAAGGGGAAGCGGAAGCACGTACATGGTCCATGGAGCGTGGATGCTGGATGGGGATGAGCGGGGTGGGCTGGGGGAGAAGAAAGGGTGCACGGACCTGGTAAAGTAGGTGGTGGTGGTGATAGCAGAGGAGAGACTCGGACATGGGGCAGTATAAGGATGGAATCAGAATTTGAAATACGCGGCGACGGGAGGCGAGCAAGGATTCGTTGTTATAGTGCAGCGTGGACGAGGCGCAGATCGATCTCGATGGCGGCTGAATGTGTCCCGGGCTTTGGCCATGTCCACGACCTCTATATATCGGCCAGATCTGGATCTTCTGCTCCCCAAATGCGCTTCCCTCCCGCCGCCCGCCACCGCTTCTCTCGTCACACTCCCCTCTCGTCAATTTCAGGCTCCGCTCCAATTCACATCATTTCGCCGATCTCCCCCATCTCAGATGACCCCAATCTCGATTCCTTATTCTGCTGCCCCCGTCCTACAGCTCTCGGCGCTCTCTCTGCTTCTCTTCCCCTCCTGATCCAGAATCAATCATCCACTCCCGACCACCGTCGTCAGGGACAACTATTCCCTACTTTTGCTTGAGAGAGACTTGGATTTAGATCGTCTTTTTTCCAATTCAATGGTGGGTCTTCATGACCCATGTCCGACAACTCGGCAGAAGCTTCATTATTAAACACGTCGGTCGTCGTTGCACGTTCCATCGTCACCTCTCCGCCCAATTCTTGTCTCTTTTAGCTCAGGAGGTTCATTCAATACGAGCCCACCATTCTCTATGTTTCCTGCTTCTGGTCCCAATACACCCTCGTTTCTTGTTTGACAGAATCTCAACAAAATATCATCGGCTTCTGGAATCACTCCTGACCCCTCGCATGTTCTTGCATTAATTGTAGCTCCAACCTGGTTACTACCCACAAATTTAGGTTGCACGAGGCTCGCAAACTTCTCTTGCAAACCTCTCTCGGACCGGAAGCTAAACTACGTCTAAGCATTAGGACTCGACTATCTAAGTTTGTCGCCACAGATCTCTTTTC
>Ga0153976_1000470_pt1 | contig 14090 bp, 19 predicted proteins | sample TSGA060MetaG_FD_104717 | JGI IMG/M metagenome (GOLD analysis project Ga0153976, IMG submission 104717) | Attine ant fungus gardens microbial communities from Georgia, USA - TSGA060 MetaG | ecosystem: Host-associated > Fungi > Mycelium > Unclassified | place: USA: Georgia, Yuchi Wildlife... | reverse complement strand
CTCCCTACACCAAAATTGTATGGGTAAAAGCATTGAGGCCTAAACGGACTGTAAAAGTACCCTGCCGTAAAGCGCAGTCTTTAGTAACCATCAGTTCCTTTTCTAGAAGTCAGTGCAAGTCTTCTAAGCTACCCAAGTCGAGACATTGAGTTCTGACCTGTATGCATGGACGCAGAGGATCCTGGAAACGGTTTACTGAAGCTGTGATCCTAAGTGTCTTCCTGCGTTCAGTGGTTCTAAGCTGCGCATCAGCCCTGCTGACATGTAGACACATTTTGATGTCACGCATAATGACATGGCACATCAAAATTCAACCAGGACGAGATATCCTGTGGAAACAAACGCCTTGAGTGATTTATACCAATGCTATTCCGTTGGAAACATGATATAACATAATTGACTGAACGGATAGCATAGATTTTTCTTGTGCTCGAGCCCTCTGAGCGTACACCTTGGCGTACGATCAGGAGAGGTGGCCAACCAGATCGTGTTTGCCTTTTCGTAGCATCCTGGATTACAGGTAACACGTGTCAGGACATACTAGGTAACTGTTGGGTCACCTCATGGGCTTGATCTCTTGCAGAATTCCTCAACATCCATTTGAGCTATTTTTGACAGAGGGTTTTAAATCATCACTGGTTGGTATTTGAGCACCCTATATCCATCATCAGCATCGGAATGGAAGCCCAAATATGGATTTCTCTGTCCGCCAAGCTCGTGATTGCCTTGAAGGAGATATGGTTGTCATTAGATTTGCATCAAGTTCATCTCATTGCAAGGACTCAACTATTGTTTCAAAGCCCGGATCATGCGACACACTGATCGACGAACCTATAGGCACAGCTCTCGCCCCAAGCTCCTACATCGCGGTTAATCGTAGTGTTGACTTTGATCTCATCCGAATAATACCTCGCCTATGAGATTGATGAACTGGTGTCATGATTTGCAGTATCTGATAAAAATCTCTCATCGACTATCAAGCGTGGGCTGACACTGACCTCCCCCAAAAGGCATGATCACCTTATGATCACCTTGCCCATGTCACAGTTGCGGGTGATTGATTGATCAGCTTGTGGGTTCTTTTCAAGCCACGAAACCCGGATATCCTTTCCAGTAATTTGGTCAATGCCTGTATGGACAGGTACGGTTTTCCCCAGGCCAAGAAATTCAGAGGTGAAGTAATATTGCATGAAGTTTCTATTCTTCGGGGGAAGGCAATCTTCCTTTCCGAACCATAGCAAATCCATGCTCAGCGGTCTCTCATAGAGGAGAACCTTCCACCCCCCTCTTGATGGGTTGGTTGGTGGTCTTCTCATCGATGAGGCGCTCCGTCCCCCCCTAATGTCATCGAATCAGTAATCACAGATTCCGCCAACATTTATGCCTGTGTTACCACTAGTGATGTCTATCAGTGAGATTTATAGCACATCGGCCACTCAGGCAACTGACAGTTAAAAGCTGTGGCACCCATGCTGTAAGCTGAATGAAGGATCCTGGCTTCGGGTAGGGGCGGCGGTTTAGCCATAGGCTAATGGGAACGTTATTTTTTTTAGGGTGATCAGAGCGTTGTTTCTATCTCTGTTTCTATCTCGTGCAGATCGTGATTTTTAAGTTGAGAAGTTCGGAGTTTCAATATTTTTCCACGCCTGATGTCCTGTTCTCCAAAGCTTTGCTGCTAGTGAACGTACTTTGAAAGATGCGTGATAGAGGTATCTTCCATTTCAAAAGGGTACTGCCTCGCATGGTGAGGCGTAATTTGTTTAGCGATGGTGTGACCGATTGACCTAGACTTCTCGTAGAGCTGGTCACCTCAAAACCTCTTCAATCTCTGGAACAGAACAATAGGGCCAAAGTCTCGTGGGCTTGATTTTACATTCTCTCCCGCGAAAGAAACGCTCTTTCAACAGCGTTGGCTTTCCAAGAAGCTAGTGCGAGCCTACCACGGTGACTATATCAACGAGAAGGTCTTCAAACGATGGTATCTGCCTGAAACAATACCCGACGTTCGTCCGCGTCGCGCCGTAAAGATAGGAGACGATGAGGCTAGTCTTGCAGAATATGCCAAGCGAAAGACACGTACTGAAGAGAGTGAAAGGGCCATTGAGAAGAAGGGAATGCCGCCTGTCGGAAGCTTGATGTTCGGCGAGATAGAGAGGAGGATAGACACTGTGGTGTTCAGGTCTTGTTTTACAGAGAGTATTTATGAGGCCAGAAGACTTGTCATTCATGGGAAAGTGCTTCTGAATGGGAAGAAGGTTGGTTAATTCTTAGCTAGCTCTTTGACTTGTATAGCTGAACGGATTCCTAGCACGACAACCCAAATACTCGTTTGGCGCCTGGGGACATGATTTCGGTAGACCCTTCTGCCGTCCGTTTCATCAAGCCTCAGGCATTGCCAGACAAAGACTACGAAGACATAAATGGATATGCCCAAGTTGAAAAGCCTGACCCGAAGCGCGACACCCCATTCTTCCTTCCTCATTATGCTTCTCCTCACCTCTTCATTCCCGCTTATATGGAGGTCTCCTTTTCTACCTGTTCAGCCATCTATGTCCGCCATCCCACCGCGCGCCCCGGATACTCAGAAATTCCTACACCGTATGATGCTGACGGTACAATTATTCGTTATGCATGGGAGTGGTATGTTAAGAGACGGCCGAGGATCCGAAGCGTGGAACAGCTGTCACGCATGCCTGAGGACAGACTTCATACATCTGGACTCATTAATAAAGATGAAATCATGAAGGAGAGTAGAAGGAAGATGATAAAAAGAATATGATTGCCTCTAAGCGCCAGTATAATGTTCGTTCTAATTGACCCTGATTGCAGAGGGCTGTCGCGACTTGTTCTACTCTGAAGATTGGCCACCATGTTTTTCTTGTTCGGAACTCAGCAAGGACAATGTTCTCCGTGGTTCAACACTTATTTACTGCATAATATCTTCTTAAGAACAGGTCTTAAGCGAAACGAAGGCTAATAACCCTCGTTGGTGAAAGGAGTGTATCATCACTATGTTCAGCAGCTGGCCGGTGGAATAAAAAGATAATGCTACCATCGAAGTTGAAAGCATGATAATTTTATGGAAATCACCAATCGTGGGAAAGACTTGCCAGCATTGACCTTAAGTCGCACCACATCTGCTTCTGATTCACTGTCTGCCTAGATTTTTGCCTTGGCTTCCTTGGCTTCCTCCTGCACACAGTATTTGGGCCAGTCCGACATAGAAATCATCTTTTGCAAACTAATCAAGTCTTTCCAAACCCTATCTGCATCCCAAGTTCATGGCCCTTCCTACCCCTTTGGTTCTCCCTACACCCAAGCCTGATCATCGGGCGACGCGGCCACCTCCCAAGGATGCATCTAGCCTTAGGATCTTTCTTTGGCGTCAGCGTATGTGGTTTGAGAGCACATTTGTGTTGAGCATGTTGGAACCATGGGAAAAGGTTTTATTGCGTGAGTTTCAGCATCTTGGATTTTGTCAGATCATGCTAGCTACAATTTCTTATCAGTTTCAATGCTCGCCCTCTTTTTTTTCCTTGTCATCACTGGTTTGTTCAAGTATCTTCCTCATCATCTCAATGTGATGTGTCGCCGCGCTATGTATTACCTATTCGGTCAGGAAGGCGACCCAAGGCAGTGGTTTGGGATCGGTAAAGGGATTGGAAATTGTGTCAGAGACCTACTGAAAGAGTCTCGATTGCTGGGTTCGCCAATCGGAAACTAGTTTCAGTCCAGACGTCGCGATGATTATCTATGTGAATCTTACGTTTAGAGAACAAACCATTGAATACTGATATGGATATTCAGTTTTGGATTTCTCGAACTCCTCAGATATTTTTCCCATGTTTAGATTGACATTCGGGATTTGTTTCTGTGTATGTATAACGCTCCGTCTTCTTCTACTCATACGGACTTTCTTTACTTTGACTGCGTGTTATAGGTAGTGTCAGCTGCTGAATCGTATACCCTTTTTGCTTCCTGCAAACTTTAGTGCTCGTGAATCGAGTTCACGCCGTTTTGACACCGTGGTATGCCTATTTGTTCTGAAGAATGAAGGTTTGCCTAGGATTAAGGTTATATACACGGTGTGGACTTTGAACCAAATAGCTGGAGCATGCTAGACTCAGCCATTCATTTAGGACATTGACAATTGATCAGATGATAGATTCCAGGTGCCATTGCATAGTACCCTCTTAGCTGTAGACTAATCGTTGTATCCAGTGTTATCCATCTGATGACATTACTAGCTGTATTCATTATGTAATACTGCTTACTTTTCTGAGCCTCAAATTTATCATTATGATTTTTGTCAACCATCCTTGAGTTTTAGGTATCCTTGGACATTTTGAGGCCCATATCTCTTGACTGCGGTTGCTAAATCTACACCCCTACTCCACCTTGCCCTACCAGATTTCCCTATAGCCTTAAATTATCATAACCTGTCCTACTACCTGCTCCTAGTCTAGTTTTCAAAATGATGAATCTGATATTACCAATGACCCATTGCTGCCCCTTCCAGGGACCCAAGAAAAAGACCCAGATGCCAAAGATTATTAAGCTCCAAGCACAACTTACTCAGATCTAGCTCTTGCAACCTACCAGGAGAAACATGCCTCTAAAATTCAAATATCTGAACTAAATCCCTTGATCAATGAACCTTTTCTCCTCAACGCTTCCACTAGCAATCATCAATCTATTTACTTGTCAGCATTTGGAAAGCAACACAGCATTATAGACTGAGCCAATATTAATAGAAGAAAACTTGAAATTACAGGAGTATTGCGATGAACTGACGCAATAGACATGTCCAAGCTTGAACATCATTTTATTGACTCTTCTATCATTCTATCGACTCCTCCATTCCACTTACACCACCATTCTTCCATTGCCTCTCCACTCTGCCAACACCACCACTCTAGCCGACTCATCATTGATATGATGCCACCTGTCACCTGGGGCCACAAGCTAACACCAAGGAATGTAGAGCAGGCTTATATAGAATCCAGTTCCACTATCCTCCCTCAGTCGTCTACTCGATCCCGAAACGTCTGAGGTGAGACAACACTTCTTGTATTACAATCTCTACTTATTGTAAATTGTAGATATTAACTGAATAAAAGGTAGCCATCTACTTGATCCCAAGATGTCTGAGATATTAACTGAATAAAAAGGAGAATTGGCAAAAAAAATTCATAGTACTTAGGAGATAATTTCAAACATTCAAGATCACTTTACCAAGTGACTATATGTGACTATATTCTTTGAGACACAGACTCAATCTGTTTGGGAGTTTACATCCAATCTTAAGAGCCTAGTGTCAGGGCCTGGAGCTCTCTATATAAATCTAGCTTGTACTACTACCTCTGTGTTATTTCCCCATTGAGCAGATCTCTTGGCCCTGAAAGAGAAGGACTAATGCCAAGTACTCTGATATCTGTACTACGGGGGTGTCAACATGATGTAGCGAACAAAACTTTATGATGCATTTCTTGTGACTTTATTCTTAGTTGATCTGAGACGTGCCTAGGTATAGAATCCCACTTCTTACTCTCAGTCATCTACCCACTGGGTGACACTTGAGCCTATATTATTTGACCCTCCCAGGGGAGAGCCCACCTTTGGAGGGATGATGTTCAAGTAGTCAGACAGTGACACACATGTAACTACCATGCATGATGCTTGATGCATCACACAGCATGCTAAAAAATAATGCAAGTTTGTCTACCTTGATCACCTGCTGACTTGCAAGCATGGGTAATGTATCTTCCAAACAGCGGGTGTAATTAACAATTGTAACCATGATAGTGAATGAACAAAAAACAAAAATATCACCCTTTGATGATGAGCATACAGGAGAAGTTATCTTAGTTTCTGCATCCCGGGCAGAGCAAGATAGTATACAGGTCATTACAAGGGAATTTTCGAACGGAAGCGTACAGTATTTAAGCTCATAGTCTTCTATCCCACACCATTGCAAAATTCCCAGTACAGCGGCCAAGAGAGCAGGAGTTGGTTCTAGGTGAAAATATTCTACCCTGACCAAATAGTCAATCTGATGCATAACGATGAGCCATGAAATAAAACAAAAATAACAGAATAACAAAATAACACAATCGGTTAATCATTCAATAACAATCACATCATTGTCTCTCTCCCTGTCTACCGGTATAATCATTTCATCATCATCATCATCCAACCTCCTCTTTTTATTCGGACCCTGTCTTGGTTGTTGTTGGTTGACCGAATGTTCTCTTTTTCGTGTCGTCAATCCACTTTGGTCCGATGAATTTCTTCTTTTTCGAGGTGTAGGATCAATTTCAATAATTCCATTCGAATCTTCTACCGTTGTTGGCGTGGAAAAATGAGGAGAAGAAAGCGTTTCTGTGATTTTGGGTTTATTTCGTTTTTGGAATCGAGGTAAAGGATCGGGGAGAATAAAAGGAGGTGCATCGATAGGATGATTCGGACTATGTGAAAAAAATAGCAAGGTCAACTTTTTGTCTTGAAAATCAAATTTAGACGACTCACGATAGACTACATAAATTCACGGAAATGGTTCCTCCTTTCTCTCCTTCATCGTCGTCATCTTCCTCTACAATCGTTAGAAACTTGCCTCTTGTCACGTTCAAACTCTCCAACGTCCTCTCATAATTATCTTGCCAATCTGGATCACTCAACACTCTTTTATCCTCATACACAGTAACTTCCCTTTCATCCTCTTCCTCTTTCTCCCCATCTGAAAACAACAGCCCCTCGACAACTTGTCCCAACGTCATTCTGGAAGGATCACATCGCAAAATGACATACGTATCTCTGCAGACTCCACAGTCCGGATTAGGTTCACTCGTCCTGATACTACTAAGAGGAGCAGATGGTTTGAATTGTAGATGAACATCGCGAAGACTTTCGTAAGACTTTCGAAGGAGATGGAGAGCTTGTAAGACGATAAGACCAGAAATAATAGCATTGGTAGTTGCGATTGCTGGGATAATATTACCCGCCATTTCTGTCGGAGTTGTATATTCAAGTAAGGAGGACATATATATAAGGGTGTACATACCTTTGATTTCCCAACGCGTCTTTTCTTCTATGGCATATACCACAGAACGTAAATTGGATGAAGCAGTTACGAAATCCAATGTGTCATCGTCATCTTTGTCAAACGCTATCGTATCTTCACCATTTTGCAAACGAGATGCAAGTCGGTTCGTACTATAATCAAAAAAACAAAACAAAAGAAGGCATGTTCACACGGATGAGAAAAAATGGACAAACCTTGAGATAAATAATTCCAGATTTTCTACCAGAGAGAGTCTTTGTTGATCTCTCAAAACATGATGGTGGCTATTGCTGCTAGTGTTACTACATTCTCCACTTGAGCGAGAATGAAAATTGGATGCAGTGCTGATGATATTGTCGAAATTTAAAGGCGTAGGTGCCTTTCTGGACTTCCACATGTCTTTCATGATTAACAGATTTTCAATGTCAGCATTGAAAACCTACAATGAAAAGATCAAAAGACAAAAGGATGAAGAGGTAAAAGCTGACCTTGTCAAACACGATTCTCGCGATATCTGAGGAACCGTTGGGAGATGGTGTGCGTAGAGCTTTTCGTACAGCTTTGAACGCCAACGCTTCTTTCCGCAACGTTTCGATTTCGTGAACTTGGAAAAAAGGCAGGGGAAAAGTTTAACCGAGATTGATGAAGATATTCATAAGAGATGTCTTACCGTTTTCACCTTGCCTTTCAGCTTGGTCAAGTTCATCTATTGCATCTTCATCTTCACCAAATAAATGACTGTTTTCAAGAAGGATGAATTTGCTCAGGAGAGGCAGAGAGAATGTACATACCTCATCAAGTAACTTTTACTCCATACAACACAATGTATAGGTTGACTTGGTGTTGAGCGGATGGTACAGATGGGAAATGTCTTGGGAGTGGGTTTCGGCACGCAATCAAAGCATTCTGTTTGATCCTATGGGAGGTGGTCTATTTTCTTGAGCAGGAGATGGGTCTTTTGAAAGTTACCTTGAGAAGACCTTGAACTTGACCCAGATAACCTGCTGTACCGGATTCGACAAGTGGAATGTCTCCTGCCATACACATTTTATTGACGTGTCGACGGGCATCTACGGGTTGGATGAATGGAAGACAGGAGAAGAGAGGGAGAGAGACGCGCCCAAGTTGTCTAAAGCGTTGAGAACAATGTCGAATTGCTTGAACCAGTCTACGTCATATTGGGATTCCTTGATATTTGCGTGGATCGGGTGTATTTTGACATTGGGATTGAATGGCGCAGCCGATTGAGCAGCGATCTTTTGAACATTGTTAATTGTTCAATACAAGGGCGCTTAAGAACACACCAAAGCTTTACTCTGCTTGACATTTTTTTTTCTGAACAAGAACTGCCGGTTAAGGTTAGAGAGGTCGATGGTATCGAGGTCGAGAATTGTGATGTGGCCAAAACCAGTCAATACAAGATTTTTCACTACAAGATGGAGGGCAGTTAGATGGAAAACTGGACGAATGTTTTTGCGGATGTACAGAGTTCACAGCCAATGCCGCCAGCGCCAACCAAGAGAACTTTAGTTTGAGATAGTTGACGGTAGAGTTGGGGACCTAGAATCGCATGAACATGAGCTGAGCGACCTGGCACGGTGGACATTTCTTTTGAAGGGAAGTTCAGATGATGTGAGCCTTTAATAAATAAATGACTTGTAAGGTCCTAAGGTCGTATTATTCTGATAAAACTTTGTCATGCTTCGCTTTTAGTATATCGGTTAATACACAAGCCTGTCAGATAACCTTCATTACCACACTAAAAAAAGAGGGTTCGATCCTGCGATGGAACTTTTTTCCTTTGAATAATCTGACCTCTTCCCTATTTTTTCTCCCGCCGACGACCTGGGCTCCTCAGACCTTGTCATCTCCGATGAAGAACTTAGCCCCTGTGCTTTTGTTGCTGATCTCAGGATTTGGGTCTATCTGCTGTCCCCACTGTACATCCAGGCAACAACTGTTTCTTATTCGTCTTCCTCCTCGGACAGCCCTCGCAACATCAAGGGAACTTCTGAGGTTGTTGTGCTCTCACAGAGCTCTGATCGTGCGACAATCTCGACTCTTGTCAGTAAAAACAATACAACAGGGTTCGACATTATCGTTTCCTACTCGCCCTCGACTGACTGACCAGCCTATCATGGGTATTCACGCACAGCCACTGTGCCCATCCCTCTCTTTCATTGTTGACGATACCTCGTCCCTATTTACAAAACATGGCCCTTTCATCTATTCCCAGCTAATCTCATTAAATCCCCATCTCTCAAGCTGATCATCCCTCACTTGGTTATCTTGATGAAGTCTTGAGTTTGACTGCGCAAGAACGTACTAGGTGGAGTGCTGTGAGGTTGAACCGTAGTTCGAGTAATCGTGAGCGGACGTTTATTGAAAGTACGAGTACAAATGACTTCGAACATGAGTATGAGCATCAGCATGAACGTGACATGGATACATATGATGAGGCATTTGGGAGATATACCATTGGAAAATTATTTCCCTTTCCTTTGAGTTTTCTCTCTACTTGGGCGTCTTCCTGTCACGTAATATCCTCGAATTAGCAACATTGGACAGATTATACAGTCCAATAAAACATATTACAACTGCTTGCATTCTTGTTTATGATCTCTTGATACAACACATCAAGATGGGAGTGGGATGAATTTATGAAATGCAAGGTTGATCAATATGGAAGAAGAACTCGACTCCAAGGTGAAGTTGAGATCAAGAAACAGGCGAGGAGAACAAAATTTGATAACAGCAATAGATACCCATGACGAATTCTGATATGTTACTCATGATGATGTTCCATCTGCGCTGTCTTGCGAAATTGTGGAGAATTGTGATGGCTTATTTATTGATGGAAGTCGTCAGCACCTTAGGCTATGGCTACTTATTGCTCAAACCCCTCAGCCTCCTCCTCTGCAGTTACAATTCCAACTCCCGGAAAATCCATTCTCAAACGTCCTCCCTCATCCCAGCCGTCCCTGTTCTCTCGGCTTTCCAAGTTTCTTCCGACCAATGTCAATTCGATATCGGGAGGCTCCAACTCGCAGGCAACGCAAGATGAAAACCGGCCACTCAAGCGTGCACATTTTATCCTATCCGAAATATCAATCGTATACCCAATATCCTCTATTAATCCACCTTCGATGCCGTCCCTCAAAGATGAGAAGCGTGCCATCGAGGACAAGGAATACGAAAGGCGAAGGAGGGTCGTCAGAGGCCCGCCAAAGAGTCCTGGGGGGGAGCCAGAAGATTGGTGGGATATGAACAAGGTTGAGTCATTCTATCGAGACTGTTGCGCTGGCTGCGACGAGGTACCAGACCCTAGTATCAGTGCAGCGTTCAAGGTGCGCACCCCTTTGATATTCCAAAAGACGGATACTCACAGGAGGAGCAGAAAGCTGCAATCACAGATCCCCGTGCTGTAGATTTGTCTGGCGTACAGCTGACACTGTCCTCTGCATCGATTTTGTCCGATGTTTTCATGATTGAGTGGGGATTACACAAGCTTGTTTTTCGTGAATGTGATCTTGACGAACATGTAAGTCTGTCTTCCGCTCCCGAGCCTCAATTCCTGTTCAGATTCAATAATCGCAGACACTCAAACCCATTTTACACTCGCTACTTATTCCAGGCACTTTATCTTTCCTGTCAGTCGCATCGAACAGGCGCCTCAAGACACCTGCATTCCGACTTATCGGCGCCTATATCAAAAAGGCCAAACGCCTTCGCTTCCTGGATCTCTCTCAAAATGGCATTGACAAAAATGCTATGGAATACATAGTTGCTGCGCTGGAAACTCCCGATCAGGGCCTGGAAAGTCTGCGCCTGGATGATTGTAATTTGCGGTCCGCAGCGCTTGAAGTTCTCTGTGAGTGCTACTCGCATAAAGATTCCATACGTGTTAACGATGCTGGGACTTGTTGCTATCAATTACAGGCCGTACAATTCGCACGTCCTCGCTTCAACATATCTCGCTTAGACACAATCACATCAGTTCTACGGGAGGCGTAGCTTTGGCACTGATGATCCGCGATTATCCTGATACAGTGCCCATCACAATTTCGATCTCCCCAACGCCATCACATTCAGGTACTCCAATATCTTCAACGGCATCGTCTCCAACAGTGTCTGCATCAAGTCTACCTTCTGCAAATCTACCTCCTAGCACACCTACTACTGCAAGTTCTGCATCTCACCTGCAAGTACCATCGTCAGCATTGGCAGTACCAAGTGGCAAGATCGGTCCTATATTACCGCCCCCACGACACCCATCTCAGAACCCAGCTCAAACGAATTATGCGCCTTATGTATCTCGCAATAAACGTCGTGGAGGCGCATCACCGGCAGCGCCCAGTTTTTCGTCGTCGGCAGGTGAACAGGTCCCCATGATCACTTCATCCTCTCAGGGGGGAGTGACTACACGCCATCTTTCCACAGCTTCTGGACATCGCCATGACGTTTCATCCCATGCATTACCTGTGAACCATTCTTTGTCCTCGATGACAGGAGCGAAGTATGACACGGGACCAAGCCCGGCGCTGCTAGATCGTGTGAGAGCCATAGGTGCCTTGCCTAGATTTGGTGCTCTGAGGACACTTGACTTGAAGGGGAATGATTTGAGGGTTAGTGTGCATATTGATTCTTTTCCAGACTACTGAGGTGATTTAGAATGGAATCACATACCTTGCTCAAGTATTGAAGCGGAATCGAACGCTCAAACTCCTCAATCTCAGCGAAAATAAGCTAGACGTTGGGTGTTTAGTCGCTATCGCTGAAGCTCTTGTGAGTAGCTGGATTGTCTTTGTCTTTTTGAGTTGAACCTGTTTGGTAGAAATATAATTCGTGTTTGGAAACGCTTGATATGAGCAAGAATCCATGCTCAGGTCCAAATCTGGATGGGGTAGGTGACAGCTAAAACTTGTCAGTGAGGTACTTCTGATTGGTGCTTCATTAGATCCACTCTCTTCGTACGGCGTTTACCTTGAACAGCTCTCTCAAGCGTCTCTTCTTGTCCTCGACATATCTGACCTCAACAGGTGCAATAGCCCTCGCGGAATTTCTTCCTGAATCTACATCGCTCCTTCATCTAGATTTAACGATTAATCAGCTAGACCTGGCCTGTGTTTTGGCTCTTAACAAGGGTCTGAAGAGTAATCATTCTATGAGATGTTTGGATCTCAGCATCCCACCGGGAGACGAAGCATTTGCAAAGTGTGTGTATGCGTTTTGAGATAGGATCCGTCTCTCTGAATGAATCCAACTCAGGATGTGTAGAGAGATTCTTGATACCTGTGTTCGGAACACTGAGGAAGCGGAGAGGAACTCGACGAAAGCTTTGTCTGTGATTCCCGTGCCTTTATTGTCAGAGAATTTGTCTGTTGATAGCCGTGCTCCTGCGTCGAGTAGTGTGCCTGCTGTAATGGCTGTGACACATGTTGGAGGTGGGAAGAAGAGAGGAGTTTGGGGGTTGATTGAAGAAAGTGAGCTTGCGAAGAGTATTCAGAAGGATGAGGCAAAGAAGGTTGGTACGTTTCTCTAATTACATATCACCGATTCTCGAAATTGGATATAGATGGAAAATGATATCCTAATGCGGGCAAGGACTATGGTGTCTCGATTATCACAACATCATGCGCAAGTGTCATCGAGGGCACCTCAAGTGAAGAATCGGAATCGGAATCGGAATCAGCAAGAGCAAGAGCAATCGTGTCCAGAAGCATTGATGACAGCTTCGGCAGCGATTGTTGTTGAACTTCGATTGGCCATTCAAGAGACTGTGGTGTCGGAGGATTCGGAACGGATGGCACGGCTTTTGAATGTCAATGATGAGTTGCTGGAGCTGATGAGGCGTATGTCTCGTGGTGCGAGTGATGCGAGTTCTGGGACTGATGGTGTGGGTGGTGGTGAGAGTGAGAGTGAGAGGCAGAGGCAGAGGCAGAGGCAGAGAGTTGTTCTGCAGGGACTGGGATTGTCTTTTGATGGTGGTGCTACGACGCTGGAGTCGGAGGTGAAAAAGCACGAGCGAGATGTGGCTCGTGAACCTGATACAGACGTTGTTCCTGATCCTGTTACTGAACATTTCGTCAGCGATGGTGCGGAGGGACAGGGACGTGATGAAGGGAGTATGGCGCCGATTTCGCCGCGCGTGGATAAAGGCAAGGGGAGAGCGGAGCCAGCGGAAGAGAAACATGAGATGATGACGAGTTCGTCGTATGCTGTCAATTCTGATAGTGAGGATGATGACGAGAGAAGGATGACGAATTCTGAGATGTCGTTGTTTTCGCCGACTGAGCGGTAGGTAATACGGTTTGTGTGGTGCCGAGCTTACCTGGAATTTGTTCCGTGTTTAGATCGAGAAGTTGGGTGGAAGAGGAAGGTGAAGTTTTTAGAAAAGGGACGTTTTTGCTCAAGCCGGAAGAGCTGGAAGGGGAGTATGATAGTGAGGAGTTGCGCAAGGAGGTGTGTGTTTCGTTGTGATTTGTGTTCATGTGTCGTTTGATTTTGAATTTGTGCAGCTGCTTGAAGCGATGGTGGAGCGTCCGCCTCCGCGTTCGATTCATGAATTTGGGATGGATGGGCTAGGGACATTGGATACTGATCTTGATGATGCGCCCGTGTCTCCGACTGTTGGGTCATCGACGTCGCAGGTGATTGGTTTTGCGGGTGTTAATGGGCTAGGTGGTCCCCCGGAACAAGGGACTAGGCTTCCACCGAGACCGTACGTATCTCGAAGGGCATCGACTTTGACTACGACTACGACGTCGTCGAGTGGGAAGGGAATCTCACCTTGTGTTGGTGCTGATGCCGATGCTTCTTCCACTGATCCTGGTTCGTCGGCTTTTTAGAGAAGAGAAGAGAATGGGGAGAGTGGAAGTGGAAGTGGAACATTGAAATCGAAATTAAATGCGTGGACCTGTGTTTGTTGAATGAAAATAAACGAGGTCTGGGGAGACTGCGAGGACGAGGTGAAGAGGTGAAGAGTGAAGGTGGGGTTGAGGTTGAGCGGATTAGTTTTTACTTTTTTTTT
>Ga0153976_1000468_pt1 | contig 14108 bp, 16 predicted proteins | sample TSGA060MetaG_FD_104717 | JGI IMG/M metagenome (GOLD analysis project Ga0153976, IMG submission 104717) | Attine ant fungus gardens microbial communities from Georgia, USA - TSGA060 MetaG | ecosystem: Host-associated > Fungi > Mycelium > Unclassified | place: USA: Georgia, Yuchi Wildlife... | reverse complement strand
ATCCTGTACAGCTTGCTCTAGCTCATCGTTCGTCTTCAAATTTCACTATATCCAGCAAGCATAATCTCATACCATGTCTCTTGAGGAGAGTATCAGTTTGGAAGAGACCAATAAGATTCGTATCTCGCTTGGTCTCAAGCCGTTGACTGAGGACAAGGCACCAGCAAATGACAAGGAGCAAGAGGCAGAAGAAAATTACAGGAACCAACGCGAAAGGGAGAAGAAAGAGCGAGAAACAAAGTACGTCTAGTTCTCTCTCTTTGGCAAGTGTTAACATGTGTTGTTACTCGTTCTAGGAGGATTGCAGAGGGAATAGCCAAGTGAGTACACGGTCTTTCTTCGTCGCACAGTCACTTCTATGTTCCTCTATTGGCCTCATAGGCTATGACACCGTCGAAGGACAGAGCTCTTATACAAACTCATTAGGGTACGAAATCGCCGGGAATTACATGCTTCACTTAAGGGTGCAACCCTCGGCGATGCAGATGGTGATGACGATACATTAAAATGGATCAAAAGAAGCAAGAAGAGCGAGAAAGAACTTGCAAGGAAGAGGCAGGCGGAGCTGGAACAAATGGACAAAGTTTTCCAAGAAGAATATACCGAGCGTGCGATATAACAGCTTTGTCTTGTCTTCTGCTTCTGACACTCCTGTAGGTGACCTCGAGGGCTTAAAGGTCAGCCATGCCTTCGATACGTTGGATGAGGGCGAAGCGCGTATACTTACGCTCAAAGATAGCCGCATCCTTGATAACCTAGGTGTGACCATCTCTTTTAAGTCATGATGCAAGAGCCGACATGCCTTTCAGAGGATGAATTACAGAATGTCGAGATGGCGGAGGAGGAAGTACGACAAAAAAATCGAGAATTCAAGATTAAACGGCGCGATTACACAGGTTATGATGATGAGGAATTCAAGGACGGTAATCAAGGCGTGAAGCGAAATATCCTTGCTAAGTATGATGAGGAGCTGGAGGGCCCAAAAGATTCTGTACATCATCATTCTCTTTTGCCGAACACATTCTTATGCCTTTTATATGCAGGGTTTCCGTCTGGGATTGGCAGTAGTATCAACGAAAGTCAAACGAGAGGAAGAGAAGCAATCTGCAGCTGCGGCTGTCAACAAATCGCTCCTCAGTATAGATTACACAAGTCTGTTGCTTCCTCATCTACTTATACTATCTGTTGATGGGATCCTTCAGAAAACATTGATATTTCGGATTACAAGCAAGCAGGCGAAATTGGTTTCAAAAAGCCAAAGGCGAGTTGGATATGTGCATGCTGTATGACTTGGAATTAATTTCAATACCAGAACAAGAAGAAACGCTCATCGCGACGAGCACCAGATGTCTCAGATCCAAATAATGACATCCAGATGGACGTCGACGAAAAGCCTATTATACCCGTTCAACGCGAGCGAGACCTGAATGCCAATTTCGTTGATGATGACGATCTGCAGGCTGCCTTGGCTCGCTCTCGCCGTGCTAAGCTTAACAAACCCAAAAAGCTTTCACCCGAGGAAGTTGCCAAAAAAAGTGTGTTGATAGTCACTCTCTGGGTATAATCTGTTATCTTACTTATAATAGTTGCTGACCAGCGTGCTCAAGAAGAGGCAGCTTTGACGATGTCGAACGGCATCAAGGTTGAAGAAGCCGAAGATAGAGGTTTGACATTTGACGATACGTCGGAATTTGTCCGCTCTGTCGTGTTGGAACCCATGGTGAAGTCCAAATCAGAATTTGAGGAACCCTCGTTACCTCTTGCGCGTGGTGGTGTTAGCCAACAGCCCTCCAGAGATGTGTCCATGGCACCTGGGGATGTGATTCTGGATGAACTTGAAATTGGCGAGATTCAAATGAAGGACGAGGAGGACGAGGATTTTGATATGGACATGCTGAACGAAATAGAGGATGCTATCAAGAAGACAGAAGCTGAGGAAGCTAATAATGGGGACCTCATCGGGACATCCACTGAACAGACATTCAGTGCGGGCATGGCATCTACCCTCAACATCCTTCGACAACAAGGTATATTTGCTCAATCCTCAGCAGATCAGCAAGAGCGCGAAAAAGTCCAGCTGCAGCGAGATCTTTGGCTTGCAAGTATGCGTCAACGGCTTGCTCAGAGGGATCTGGATCGCCTTCAATCTCGTGGCGGAAACAAGGATCAGGCTCAACGAGAATATGAGAATCGCATGCGAGAACAACAGGAAGCACGCGAGAATCTCAACATGTTCAAGGATTACAAGCCTGATGTTAATATCGTTTATTACGATGAATTCGGACGGCAATTGACGCCCAAAGAAGCCTGGAAAGCACTGTCACATAAGTTTCACGGAAAAGGATCCGGGAAGATGAAGACTGAGAAGCGACTCAAGAAAATTGCAGAGGAAAAGAAGAAGGAAGCAATGGCGAGTGGAGATACGCCTTTGAGCATGAATAAAGCATTCCAACAGCGCCAGGAAAAAACAGGGCAGGCGCACTTCGTTCTATCAGTTGGTAACAGGGGGTAAGTACAACCGGTATCATTATTGATCTTCCGTTGACGATGTTGTCAGTGCGGTTCCTCAAGCCGCTGAGTTCTTTGATGCACAGCCGCTTGCAAAAGGCAAGACTGAAAAAACAAAGAAAAAAAAGGAGGGAAAGAACGCTCAAGTAAAACCAGAACCTGGTTTCATGACTGTCCCTGCTCCTCAGATGCAAGCATTGCCCAATGGTGACAGTCCTGGTCCTTCCAGCTTCACACATAGTGCATCTGGGTCCCCAGCGCCCAAGCCAGGGTTCTCACGAATCTCATCTGCGATTGAGACTCCATCACAAGGGGGTACGCCTGTTCCTGGGGAGAGGAGCAAACTTTCAATCGGTTTCGGGTCCAAGCGTAAAGCCACCGAAGAACCCATGAATTCGCCAGATCCAAAAAGACGACAGTATTAGATGATTGTTTGGTATCATTTTTCTTTGGTATATATGTTCTATGTTTACAGCGTGTTCACACTACTTAATTGAAGATCCTTCGCTACTAGACAACGATCTTTGTCTAGGCCTTTGCTAGTCTCAAAAGCCTTGATCAGAGATGTTTGACCCTCATCAGTCCTTACGATTTGGTTAGCACTTGCTGATCGGTCATCGGAAAAATATACCATTGGACCCGATGTGCCGTGCTCTCCAAGATCACTTTGATAGTCGTCCATGAGAACCGGACCAGCTTGGGGAAGCCGAACGTTGGTTCGATGTTTTGTTTTAGCCATGCTTGTGTATTCGGATCTATCGGATATGAGGTTTAGGGTTGAACTCTATACGAAGGTACTTGCCAGAAGGATATCCTGACCCAAAGTCCGTGCTCCACCCGAGCTTGCTATTCTTTAGGCTCTCCTCAAAATACCATCCCTCGATGCAGGCGTCTCTGGTAACCTTTGCTGCCACGCTGGCAGCCCCGACGATTTTGAACTTAGCATCTGCCTTGGTTGTGACTGTGAAGGCGATGCCTGGAAATAGTCCAGACAAGTACTTTTCATACGTGGTGGTGGTTCCCAGCGCATCGACATAAACCTATGTGACGTGTCAGGTAGTTCTTCCATCAGACACATGCACAATGACCGACCTCCTTCAGCTCTATTCCACGGTCAAGGGCTTCTTGAATGAGAAGGATAGTTGCTTCCTGAGATTGCTTATTGAGATTGATTGGTGGCTTTCGAATCATTCCACTAGATATCGCTTGCGGACTATTCCGTCACATAACAGACCAGCGAATACTTGTAAATACTCACCTGATCACACGGACTGACCAACCAAGATTCGAAGGATCTGAGCTGAGTGTTTCAAGTAGTGATGACCTTGTGGCAGCACTCAAGGTTTTGGAGTCTGCTCATTGAACTCAAATTAGAGGGTAACTTGATAGTAAATCCTGATGTTACCTGCGAAACCGAGGCTATCTAGATTTTCTTTGTATGCCACTGGACAGTATGCGACACCGTACACCAACGGGCCTAGCACAGGTCCACGACCGGCTTCATCAACGCCAAGAATATAAGGACCTGTAGCCGTTGGAAGAGGTGAGTGGTAAGTATAGGATTCGGTCAGAGGAGTGGATGGGCCTGGCGCTGAGGGTACAGTCGTCATGTTGCCACAAGGTGTGTGATTTATTAACCGCAACAGGGGCAAGACACGACGAGCTATGTATATAGACAGACCCCCGGGCACAGCACAATGACTATCTACAAACAGCAGGTAACCAACCAACTAAGGATGATCCAACTACCGGCAGGAATATACCTTAAGTGAACTAGTTTCCGGGAAACTCCGTCCGGAGATGAGTTACGAGGGGACCGGAACGAATATCCTGAACTGGTAATTGAACCGGTGCGAACAGCGTATCGGATGAGGAGATGGTCATGGCGAGCAGCCCTTCTGCCGGCGGCCGATTTCGGAGGAGTCTACGGGTTATATGCCATGTTTGGTATATTGCAATAGCTCCCATCACTTGCTGACTCCCATACCCCAGACACCCATTGGTGTTAACACCCTTCCCACGCTTGTCAACGATGCATTACTGCACATGGCCATCCTCGATCTCGCTTCGAGTGGCCGAAATCACGTGGTGTCAACTTGGTAGTCCACGCTAACAGGACAGGGGTTCGAACTTGTACATCCCCATCACCTGCCAAAGGCAGGAATCGTCATGAGTGACGTTGCGATATCTAATATGACTTGGTCCTTCGCGACTCAAATCAAGATGCATTATCGATAATTCACGAGGTTTAGAGGTTGCGATTACATTACGTTCCGATCATTATCTTTGACTCTGCTCCGTCAATGATAGTAGCGAGGCCGACGAACGCGATGTTTTGTATGTTCATCAGCACAGATATTAAAAGGCTACAGGTGAGCTATGCTTAGAACACCATACTGGATTGTTACTGGTCTTGCTTTGCTCTGCCTTTCGTTGCACCAACTCAAAGCTGTTCCGAGGTCACTAATCCAAACACAGAGTATCTGAACCTATCCCTTTCAGAGAAACAGTTGTTTCCCTGAACATCAGCATTCATTGTCCTCTGCTCATGGGGTTACCATCAAACTGTCAAACTTGATGCTCACGGACCATACTTCTGACTGGCAATAATGTCAAGACATATGCCTCAACAAAAGACAACACTTGACACGTGGTGAGCGCTGCGCTTAAGGTTCGCACGGCATTAGAATGAAATCTACCCCAGATGATCTTATTCAGCTTCTGCGCCCGTCTTGTCAAAGCAAATCCTTCCGCCTTTTAATCTATGTTCGTCGAACAGTATCATGGATCACTGGTGACCATGTTGATACATTGGACCGTAGTTTTCAGGAAGCTAGGCTATGCTTACTCCAGTACCCCAGATACCAGGAAAAAGAGTAGCCAATGTTGAAAAGACTCCTACGAATTGGTGAGTCTCTTCCCATAGCAGCAACTGATGGCTGGCGTGAAAGCCCTGCCTTCTCAAGCCGCCACGGTAGATTAGACTTGATGGGCAACCATACGTTGTTGGTTCTAGAATGTTTTCCCGAAACACAGAATGAAGAATGTATGACATCAAATCATTCACTAGGTGGCGAAAGAAGATGCATCGTTAATGACTCAAAAAGTTTTTTCTCCACTGATCTGGCCTTCGTCTCGGGGTTCCCCGAAGCTTGACAACAGTGATAAATTGAACACAAGCTGTGACAAGAGATGTCCACCCGATCACAGATAAAAATGGCTCGGCACAAAATATTTGTAGGCTGTGGATTTGCTTTGATGGACACCAGATACCAGGACCAACGGCGGAGTCAAATGGACATGCTCTAGGTAGAAATACAGATGGGGACTGTTGATCTAAGTAAGTACTGCAACTTCAGAACTTTTGACAATCCAAAGCGTTTATACAGCTTTAATCAAGACAAGGAAGTTTTGTTGGTCATTTTGCCAGAACCTCTCCCTTTCTGACTGCTGCCTCATCTTGAGAGCGATCTGAAATGTCTAATTCGCTTGCTAGTGCTAGATGTATGACAGAAAGTCACCAGACATGAAAAACAAACCTCAGATATGCAATAGGACTCACTTATAGTTCCAACCGCTTTCGGCTGTGTATCTCCAAAAGAATGAAAAAGCAAGCTACCACTGGGCTGTACCGCTGGATTCCCGGGTGTCGAGACAGGCTCGGGTAGCTCAAGCAGGTTTTCATCGGCATCCAGGGGAGGGAGAGGAATTATAAAACGGTTGTTAAATGGGGGAGGTTTCATGCTGTGCGGCAGCTGTTGTCTATGAAATTGAGAACGGGTATGAGTCAACGAAAATTCAGTCCAGCTTGGTCAGACCAATACTGTTGGGGGTTGAAAGTGTCTAAACCACTAGGCTCAATATATAGGCATACCAGAATGCACTCGCTATGCCTGCGGATTAACTTGACACACTCGTTGAACCGAAAAACTGGATCATAAATCTATGAGCTTTATGTCAAGCATGCTGATGGCCACACCAAAAGCTATTTGTGGACCGACCCCTGCAGTCGGAATGCAGGTTGAGAAAGATGTTGAGAAAGATATCGCAAAATACGAGGAACTATGTATATCTTCCTGTCAATTGTGACACCATGGTCGACCGGAATCAATGTCAGTAGTCCTATTGATCTAGGTCCTGTCTGTCTGTTTGCCTTCATACTATCAGCAATCAATGTAGCACATCGTGGGCTGAGACTTTAGGGTTCATGACGTCTTTTGTCGACCTGACAACAAGTAGCGCTTCGAATCGTTCTTTATTTTCGACGTGCCTTGAATGTCGCTTTGGCTGCTTGCCTGTCTGCTGACATACCTTCTCATGAGATAACCATGATTCAATCTATTTTAGGACCAATTAGAAGAGTTGGTTAGGCATAGCATTTCTTGTCCTTTGAGAAACAATGGTAGAGGATTTCGAGGATCCGACCTACCTTTCCAATGTAATATTTCTGAAAAACTCCAAAGGTTTCCAAGTCCCAGAAAACCTCTCCTTTCAAGTTATCGTTCTCATGGATCCAAGATCGCGTGTGAAGATCTATCTGCCTTGCAGACCTCTGTATCCTGATCGGTAATAAGGGGAGAGTTGGCTCGAATCGCGAACCGGTTCGTGCAAGTGTTAGATGATGTTTATGTGTTCTATGAGGTTCAAGGGAATATTTAATCTCATGGGAATCCTTATTTTTGCACGAGAGCCACAAGGAATGTTCAAAAGAGCCGATTAGCCCTGAAAACAGTTATATGAGTTCTAGCTGCTTAGAAAGAAGGGCTTCCGGAAAGATGATGACTTGGTGAGATCTTAGTATGACCGGTGCAAAATGAAGATTCTATCGATGAGGGAAGTCGTCTCAGGTGGGCACGGTGGAGGTAATAGGGTACATTATAGATAGCCTAATATCAAAAATGTAGTGACCCGAATATGGCCAACAAGCCAGAAGCTAGAAGTGCACAGATGTTTCTACACTGGCTGAGTCTCTTCATCCTGTGCATTTGGTGCACAGCCTGATATCATTGAAAAAAAATTAGTTTCTCTTCTTGTACCAGCTACACCGTCGATACCAATCTTTGGAGCACTGCATCTTGAATTTCATAGCTTGTCGGAGCCCGAGTCAGTTCTTCGTTGTGAGCATTGTTCCGTTGTTGGATAGAAGAGGCAATCTGCCCAGTTCAAAAGAAGGCACCATTTCAAATTTTCTACAAATTTTCCGGGTGATGAGAAGTCGATGATGAAATAGGTCCTCTAGTTTTTGGAATAGAACGCCTCCTTCATTTCCGCCGTGATGGTACTATCGGTAGCGGTCGACTGAAGCATGCTTTTGATGCCTTATCTCCAGGTCAATCTTGATTTGGCCAATGTCTTGTTTCAAAACAGCGCCCATGATCGCCATGTGTTAAGATGTTAGTTTGGTTCTCGCTAGAAATTACACTCTCAACTTCACTGATCCGAATTCAAACGTTTCTTATGTCCCGCAGTTTCTAAGTTTATAGCCACCCCGAACATGTGCTTCCCCTTGAGCTTGGAAATTTTCGGTGAGAATCAAGGATGGTCATGAATTGGTGAAAGTATGCCACTGTAAATAGATCTCGATCAGAAGAATGGAAGCTTTCGAGGTGCTGAAACAGTAATGATGGAGTAAACAGCAAGATAGGAATTGCAATACAGGAGACTGAACAACGAATGTGGCGCTCAGTATCCACCATTAGGACAGCACCGGTAGGTGGCGGAACCGACTTCCTTTGCGATATGTCTGATCCTTTACACGATGTACTCAATGGAAGTATTGCCGATTGTCTGGTTTGCTTTTCTTGACGTCAACAGCAAGAAATGAGGGAGTCCACAGTGAGAAATAGCTTCAAAACACAAGCAAATAATCAGTGCGATGAGGTCGTTTGGTTTCGATTGCCACTGTGTTTTGATACCTTATCCAAGGGAGTCGGGCGGGCTGGTCAGTCTGGAAATCAAATTTCTCAGCAACTGCCATGTTAATTGCCCTCAAGATAGGAATACAATATGTCAGCCTCTCTTCACCTACGGTCCGGGAAATCCAATGAGAGCCCAGGCTACTTTGGATCTCGAATAAAAGCCCAAGCGACGCTCGTCCTGTATACAATCCGCCTATTCAACGTGCCTCTCGTCAGAATACGAGAACCAGATTAGCACTTTCAATATCCGCATCTTGTACTAACAAGTATGCAATCTATACCATGTGGAAATGAATCTGTCAAGATAACTTTTCCGACTCTCTTGCATGGGGCCCATTTATCGGATGACCAGATAAAGGTCATTGAAAATGCCATTGCACAAATGGTATGTCTCGTTCTATCTATACCACTTCTTCTCAGCCCACGCTGTATGGTACAGGAACACTGGAACTCCTTGGTATCTTCTCCAATTGTCTCGAGGATATGTCCCGCTGTTCAGGTTGAACAATGTCTAGCCATCGACAATAAGGTATACCACTATCCTCGTTCCTCATCTTATGTCGTTCTGATCTAGTCCTCATATCAAGGGATACAGAATCTCCAATGCTGGCACCGGTAGCTTGGATGTCCTTGAGGATCAGCAGCTCATTCCCGAGATGCTGCCAGACTTTGAGGTGTGATTTGACCTATCATTTATCGCTGATATTCTGAGCTTTATGCCATAGAGCTCAAACTTCGAGCACGTCGGCATACGTGGAACAGGCTCTTGCTGTCGCATTCAGCCTTGGTTCTCTGTCTACGTGGACCCTTCTGTCAAGATCAGATCATCGTATAACATTTCCAGCGATCAGCTCCGTTGTCCACTCCTCCCAACGAAAGTTCCCTTTCTTCATTTGAAACAGTCCCTCAAAATGAAGCAACCTGCTACCCTCATGAAAGAAAATCTAACTCGGCAACCTCCCTTCAAAGTTCGCCGCAAACCAGTTCCCCGACTCTCTGACCTTCCCTCATCCCCTACACCTACTCCAAGGAAAAACGCATTCGGGAAAGATATTTTCACCAGTTTTCCAGCTTTGGATAGTGGTAGTATTGGCCATCATTACCAGCTTGACCCCCAAACCCTGGATTCATCCGGAGAACTTCGCATCCACAATCTCATTGTCAAAAAATTACTAGGTATTGGAGGACAAGGAAGAGTTTATCTTGCTCAGGGACCCTCCCAAGGGACCAAGGGAACTGGACCAAGGGATCAAATGGTCTTTGCTGTCAAAGTCATGTTCAAGAGTCGTCATGTGCATTATGATGATATTCTGAGGGAGCAAAAGCTGATGAGGCGTTTGCGTGGAAATCGGTTCTTACTTCAGTTGGAGGCAAGTTTCCATGATAAGAAAAATTTCTATCTCATCACGGTAAGCAAGTTTCTTATTCGACTTTGCCATGTTTTGGCTTGATCAACATGACAGGAGTATCATTCCGGAGGCGATTTGGAAGATTTGTTGAGAGTGCAGGGATATTTCTCCATCTCAGCCGCTCGAATTTACACAGCTGAACTCGTAGGTGTTTTTTTTTGTCGGCGTCATTCGGAACTGATAAATCCTCCAGTGTGCTGCTGTGTTTTTTCTTCACGAACACCGCATCCTGCATCGCGATATCAAACCAAGCAATATTCTTCTCAAGTCGGATGGTCACATCTGTCTCAGTGACTTTGGCCTCGCCGTCGATTTCTCTGATAATACAATCAATGAAGAAAGTGCTATGGTGCATGTTGAGCCTGTCATTCAGGGATGCGCCGGAACAACCATATACATGGCACCCGAGGCCTTGAGAGGCGAGTATTATGGTTTTAAGGCTGACTGGTGGTCTGTTGGCACTACCTGTTATAATCTGTTTGAGGGCATTGTACGTCGTTCTTCGTTGATCTGACTGCCTCAGTTGATGGAGATCAGCACCCTTGGCCTTGCTCGGAGTATAGATGGCTGGCCGAGTTTGCTGGAGCTGAACCTGTTAAATTCGGATTGACCTCTGATAACCATGTGAGACTATTTGTTCGCTCGGTGAGTGGCACTTCATTATAATCATGAACGTGACTGGATTGATTTTCGTCCTCCAGCTCTTACTCAGAGATCCAAAGCAAAGGCTGGGTGACCGTGAACTGTTTGCTCATTCGTTTTTCAATGGCCTGTAAGTCAGACCTAATAAATGATCCATAATGCTGATAGACTTGATATAGAAGAATTCAAGACATTTATAACGGGAGACTCGTCCGTGAGTTGCACGTCCAAATCATCGTCTTTCCCAGTTCATTGAGCTTCTCTAAAGCGCCTTATCTGCCTAGACCCTTTGACGCGACGGACATCCGCAGCACACTCACACAGAACGACGTCATAGAGATCGGCGAGCACTATGATCGAGGCGCAGTGCCGAATGCCGACTACATATTCTATGGTTCCAACCTGTCCGAATTTGTGCCTTCTTTTGATGGGATCGATGCCAACAATGAATTGAAGAACCCATCTTTGTACGATTCTATGCAAAATTCTGCCGGTATCAATGAAAGAAGTATAACGTTTGATAGTACTGGAAGAGTGTTTGTCTCCCGCTCCAGGGATCCTGAATTAATGTCAGAGTCGATGGAAGGTTTCGAATCGAATGTTGTGGGCGATATGTCAAGTGCTGTTGTGGAGACCCGGACTTGCGAGGTTGTTAGGAAAGATCTGAAGTTCCGCTGGAGCATATTGAGTAATGAGAGTGGTGTTGCCAGTAGTGCTGTGAAGAGTCGAGTGACGAGTTTTGTTGCTTTTACGGAATTCAAAGCACTTGATGAAGCCGAAATCAAGGTCGAGAGTGACAGGGAAGGAAAGGAAAAAGGACAAGAACAAAACCTCGATTCGAAATCAAAACCAGACACTTTATCTGTCGTAGAGATCATCGAAGAAACCGAAACTGGTCATGGTCCGCTAGATACCAAGCAAGACATACTGCAAGCAGAACAACACATTCAATCCAGACTACAGTCAAACTATCAGCTTGAATTCACAACACCTCTCATATCACCAACCACAGCTTTCTCCTCTCCTCCATGTCAAAAGGTCATTCACTGTAAAGGAAAGCTCAGGATGATTGGTCTGAGCGGTTCCATCACGAAATTTCATGTCTTGACAAACGTTGCTTTACTGTCACCACTCAAGAGTGGTCACAATAATCAAGGTAGTTCGTCATGTGAAACAGCTGCTCCCTCGTCTCTTGGATTCTGGCATGGTGGTGAGCCAGACGACAATCAAACAAGTGCGACGACGCTTGATTCCAGTATCGCTCCCCTGCTTGAGGTTAGCTTATGTGATGGCTCACCTGCAAAATCTGAGACTGTTTTCTCTGTCGACGACACATACAGTGGCGGGCGACAAGATGACTTCTCGGATACCTCCTCAACCTTGGGTGAACTGGACATCAATAGGCCTCTTCCGTTTCTCTCTGCACTCAGAGACAAGGAGATCCATGGCAAAGACAACGAAACCAGACCTGTCGACAAGATCGTCTCAATTGCCGACGATATCATTCTCATGACTATCAGAGAAACTGAGGTTGATGACCCTTTGGCCACTGTGCATGAGAGCTTGTGCGCTTCTGTCGGAATTGTGGACAATGCCTTCGCTCTTATAAGAAAGGTCACTCAGCTTCTCAGTAATTGTGTCAAGATTATCTTCTGCCCGACATGTCTAAGGCCTAAACGTTGTTCATTGGTCTAACCAGGATATCATGAATCGTCTTCACGTTTCAGATTGAGGTAATTTAACCCCAGGATCATCCCTATCACGGACATCAATCCCTCGTTGGTGGGCGCTAGTTTCTCTTCAGCGATCTGGCCGAACTTGGCGGTCTGCGTGCTATTCTGTTGAATATCTTCGTCGCAGTCGTGGTCATATGCATTTGCGATTCAAGATATGAGCACTGAGGAGGATGGTGAACACCCTGGCAACACATGAGGTTCCTGTATCCTTGTTGCAACGTCTTGACAGCCCTCTTTCCAATAGCCCCGGCTGATCTTGCATCGGGGTGTTCCATCCGAGGCGATTACTGGTCGTTGACTGCGATAATGACACTATCTGTCGATCTCCTGGTCTTCATCTTCCTCGCCCTTAAAGATTATGATTGATCGTTTTATGTCCTTCTCTTTGTCGCTTGTTCTGAATGTATGCTCTCTAGATCGTATTTCACCCTAGGAATATCGCTCCGAGCCGGTGTTTAGTTCCAATAAAGAGTAGAACACTTAATTGAAAGGTATCATCAACCAATTATTTTCATGGTCTCTGGCCTCCTGAGTTTGATATCCATATACACCGATTGTTTTTTTGTTATACTTGCCTGATCTTGATTTGTCCTTAGCCTATTGGTGCTAGGAACAGTGCCTGTCAAAACTCTATATTGCCGCTGAACCTTGACATGGCATGGCGCGGCGCGCTCGGAACAGGGGACAGCAGATACGCAATTGTACACTGTCCTGGGGTGTAGAACCTGCTATTGGTCTCGCCATTTTCTGAGCCCATGAAAGGATTAGGTGATGAGGTGATTATACCAGGAGAATTGAGTGTTTCGCAGTTTTTGTTGCCGAAATCCAAGTATACGTTATCCTGTCCATTACAAATATGATGTCAGGACAAGTTTTTAAACTTCATTCTGGGCGTCTCACAACTAGTCTCCATTTGAAGCACTATTCTATACTGAGCTACAGAAAAAGGGGTTTGTTTATCCAGGCAATATACTATTTTGTACTTTTAGTTTTTTTTTTCGCTGGTGACGCAATATTCAAGTATTGAATTGTAGATAAATATAAATTCTGTATTGTGAAAGCTCTAATTATTCAGGAAACTGAAACAAGTACTATGAGACATGATAAAGAGAGACCAGACAAGTGACCGATATCGGTGTTATAACCAGTGTCAGCGATGTGCCATATCCAAATCAGACAACAGTGTTCAACAGGACCAGGATCAACCCTTAGTTATGGTGCATCCCACCTACTTGAGTTAAGGACCATGATCTAGATCTACTTTAATCATGTCGGATGAAGATATGCTTTACAAGTGCCTCCACTCACATTTCTCGTGTGATGATCTTTGACCAGAGGTCCTTGGCATTCTTGGGCTTACGTCACTCCGAGCAGCATAATTCTTAACTTCTTCGGTCACGAGTCCTCAGCCCTCCGATCGGCGAGAGGATGCCCATAGTTTGCTGTAGAGCGGCAGAGATCGCCAATGAACCCGGCCTTACTTGTCCGCCGTAAAGCTCCGGGCAAATGCTGATTCTTTTCCTCTTTGAGATCTGGTAGGGTTGGGGGGGCTGTTGAACATCTGTCCTTTCCTTGGCTTTCTGGATCTCGTCAGTGCTCGAGGCCAGACGTAACTCGAACTCGAACCAACAAGATGATGTGGGATTTGAATTGTCATGATTCCAGCCAAACAAGACGGTCTCCTGCGTAAGTCGCTTTCCTCTCTCGGGAAGATATTCTAGTAGACTCTTGATCAACAGGTTTTCTTCACCGTAAGTAGATCAACATAAAACGTCGGCCAAGTATGACCTTGTTTCCAACAGGCAGCATGCACCCGTGGTGTTCGTTCCTGCTGGTGATACATCTTACGCTCTTGTGCAAATGCCAGCTCCACCTATGATATTGTCAGTGTGTCT
>Ga0153976_1000461_pt1 | contig 14178 bp, 14 predicted proteins | sample TSGA060MetaG_FD_104717 | JGI IMG/M metagenome (GOLD analysis project Ga0153976, IMG submission 104717) | Attine ant fungus gardens microbial communities from Georgia, USA - TSGA060 MetaG | ecosystem: Host-associated > Fungi > Mycelium > Unclassified | place: USA: Georgia, Yuchi Wildlife... | reverse complement strand
CCTAGCTGGACATCCTTGATCGCAGAGGTTAAGAGCCTCACCTCTAGCCCTCGTGTACTCGAAATTGGCTCATGGGAAGGGCGATCAGCTGTCTTCCTCCTCATAAAACTTTGTGATACCGGAGGATCAATCGTTTGCATTGATCATTTCGACCTCGGCACAACCGTGGCTGGGAAGGAACGCTTTTTGAAGATCCAGCATAATCTTCGTATCGCAGGAAGAAATAATTATCGTGTTATCCCACAGTTCAGTTTCCCTGCTCTTATGTCATTATTGAATGAGGAGATAAGAAAAGCAGAGGCTGGGTATGATTGGATATATATTGATGGATCTCATGAAGCAGATGATACCTTTTTAGACGGGGAGCTCTGTTGGCGTCTGGCAAAGAAAGGCGCTATCGTTATCTTCGATGATTATAATTGGAGTGTCGAACCGGAAGATAGCAAACATCATCCCAAACGCGGTATCGATGCTTTTTTGAAACTGCATGAAGGAGAGTATTTTAGGCTCTCAGAACCAAGCCGCTGGCAAGTTGTCCTCAGAAAAACGGTGGATATGCGAATCGGATTCCTACTCGATGACAAGCATAGCTTCTCATTGGAGGAATTTGGTTATGGAATAAATCTCGCCTTTACTATTGATTCTTCATTTTCCATTGCTGCTGCTGTGGCGATGCGTACTGCTGTAGAACATACACCAGGTCGCATCTCCATCTATGTGGTTGATTGCGGGTTGACGGAGGACGACAAGAGCACGCTACGTCAATGCTTACCTAGGTCCTACGACGTAACACTTTCCTTTCTTCCATTACCAGAAAAAAGTATTTCGAGAGAACTTGGTCCTGTATGGGCCAAGCTTGACCTCTTTGAGATCCTTCCAGTTGAACGCGTGCTTTACCTTGACGCCGATATCCTGGTCCGAGATAACCTGACGCCTCTGTGGAAGACAGACCTCCAGGACCAAGCCTTAGGTGCTGTTCCTGATGTTGGTCATCCGATGGGATACAATGCATCAGACAAACGGCCGTATTTCAACGCAGGTGTTTTGTTAATGGACTTGACGAAGATTAGAGAGATGGGAGTTGTTGAGTTATTGGAGATGCGAAATGCCAAGTTTCGCGACCAGGATGCATTGAATCATCATTTCAAGGACTGGGTCTCTCTATCCTTGCGATGGAATGCCCAGGGACTTGGAACTTATGCCTCATATCCATCTACAGATCGAGAGCTACTGAACCTCGAAGACATGAATGATCCTGCCATTGTTCATTTCACAGGACCGGTTAATCCATCTTTTATCGAAGTCCTGAACCCGTATGTTCAGCCAACAACAGCAAAACCGTGGGGATATCTTGGTTCACCTGGACATCCATTCTCTGGAGAGTGGTGGAATGCACTTGCGAAGACACCATACAAAACCTCCAAAGATTGCGTTTCCAAGAGAGAAATTGTTGAGCAAAAGATCAGTGAGGCAGCCGAAGAATTTCGAAAGCGAGTTCTTGAGGAACCATGAAGCAAGGTGATTCGGTCAATAATCAAACTAAGAGTAGTTACAATTTGACGTTGGTTAGATCCATTCGTGAGACTTTTGAACACGAACTCAGTGTGTAATCGGAACTTTAAATATAACAACACACGGTCTAAGCCAAGCAGGTAACAGCTCAAGACTAAGGTATCACCTGCCACCTCATTTCCACTTCATGGAAAACTTCGACCCTTTTGACAACTGTAAATCCTAGTTTTTCAAAGAGGCAGATGCTAGGCTGATTTGAATCAGAGATACGCGCTACAAGTCGATCAGGAGTGATTATTGAAGTCAGGGATTTTGGAGATTGAGTTGCCCGGATATGATCGAGGTAGGGTTGCAGATTAGAGCGAGCAGTTTCCTGATCTCTAGTACGGGGACGGGTGAAGGCCGACCATTGACCGGTGGTATAAGTCAGCAAGAGGAGAAGTGTCTCAGTTGCAAGTCCTTTCCCCCGAAATGCCCTGTCTGAGTGGAGGCTTGGCATCATTGGCAAACGGATACATAGAAAACACGCACCTGCAATCATGATCTCTACTTCCACTTCAAAATCATCCTCTCCTTCTCTTGTTTCAGAGGCTGCGCTCAAGTGATCTCCCTTCAAGAACATATTCACATCGCCAACCATCGGAAGAGCTACGATCCTTGGATCCTCAGGAGAAAGATGGATCTCGTGAAAATTTGCGCCAAGACTGGGTAGTCCATCCCCAGAGTGGCGAGAAAGTATAATGAATGTTAGTTTATCCGCATCTTTTTGCCAAGTCTCTGAATAAAAATAAGATCGCCGAGCGGGACTTGAGATATTCTCATACGTTGCATGTCATACTCTTCTTGTAATGTTAAAGGTTCACTAGCAGTGAGCTCTCTTAGTTCAACATCCGACATCCATTCATGGTATTTCTTGCCATTTAGTATCAGAAAGCGGGAATTGGATTATAGCAGATTTTGCTTACAGGGACGTGATGTTTTACATAGGGTACCAGCACTGAGTTTCTGCCAAGGAGAACGGTGCTGATGTTTTCTCTCATATTGTGGCAGGCATTCGAGTTTGTCAAGTTACGAGCAGGTCACATTTGTCACTCTGAATGAACCGGAAAAAGCAAGGTGAAAGAAAGCATAGTAAGTGCATCCCCGGCTGATTCAAAAAAAAAAAACAGTGCATCCCCGGCTGTGCGTCAAGATGATAGTCGCGTAGAGATTAGCCGTGTACCGACAAATTCAACTGTGACCACGAAATATGTCGATAGTAGGTTTTGAGAACTGTAGGTCAACTTCTTGTTATACAGGTTCTCTAGCCATGTGACAATTTGTTCCGAAACAGAGTGAAAATACAGTTAAAGAGTCTTTAGCAAAATCGGAAGGTTTAAAAAAATAAGCTCGTCGAAAGCTGTGTCATATTTATTTGAATCTCTAACTCACAGATATGGACAGCGCCGAGTTTCATGCCGCAGTGAGGATCTTTGTAGCTACTACGCGACATGACCCAACAGAAATTCCTCAGGTTTATGAAGCAGTACGATCAGTGCCCAATGCTCACGTTTCCACCTATGGTTCGTCGGCACTTGAACTCGGATTTTGATAGTGCCAAGTCAACCTGCAGGTCATATTGCAAAACTTGTCGGGATGCCTCGCCACTCGCGCCATGTCGGTCAAGGTAAAACGCTACCTTGATCTTCTTGAACATACTGGAGTTGACCTTGCACTTGCCAAAGCTCTTAAGTTCTTGCGACCTGAAACGAACCCTCCCGTTCCTTGGCATCGCATTATCGGCTCTTCTGGTGCCATATCTTCAAGAGGTCCAAGAACTAACGGCGCTCGTAGACAACGTGATGCCCTTGTAGCTGAAGGTGTTGAGGTGACGGAAACGCAGGACGGTGAATTCAAAGTGGATTTAAGAGAATACGGATGGTTTCCCACTGTTCCTGTCGCAGCTGAACCACAAGAGGCTACAAGACAATGATAACATTTTTGTTAATGGTCAATTGCGGTGGCCTCTTGCCGTGTCCTATCAATGACACTATAGAAATATGAAATTGGTATTAATCAAGTGCTACAGGCACAGCTTTTTGTAAAGAGCCGTCTGTCTTAATAGGAGCAAAGTATATATCTTTCTTCATGAAACCCACTCTTCTTGCCACTCTCGCCATCGTGCCACTTGCCCAGACCGTCACTGCTTTATCTTCCGACACAGACACTGCACTCTTTTATTTGGTCTCGAGTTCAACTAATGCTGCCTCCAACCTTTTGGTACTCGTTTTGTTTCAGCAGCAGTACATTGACTGACTTACGAGCTAACTAGCCTCTCAGAACTGTCGGTGGTGCCAGTGGTTACTCGACATTGACTGGGTCAGGCCAAATTGGTCAATTTTACTTTTCCCAGGGAAAACTCGTGGCAGTCCCGCCCCAGGGTTCGAATAATGCCCAAAGACCGCTCATTGGCGCCATTCCAAGTTCTACAGGATGTACCAGCTATGGTCCCCTGGGATTTACACAGGGTTCAAGTTCGGATAAATGTGCCAAGTATGATTCATTTTACATTCAATCAGAATCGCAACTTGGGGCGCTATTGTCGTTGAACTTCCTAGGAGGATTCTATGCATGCGGAAGCAATCAGGATGTGAGTAGAATTCTCACCTTCGGATCACAGCCAGGGTTCATATTGAATAAGGTGTGGTACTTGACCTCGTCAAGTAATATACCTTCCAACATCATTTGTAATCCCATTAGCCTCTGGACTGTCCCCGTCTAAGATGGTTGTTTTTCACCTTCACTCATTGAATATCTCATTGAATCATGGTACAGGATTATGCGGCAGTGAAACTGTCCCATAGCAATCTTCCAACAAAACACATATAGAAGTCAAGAGTAAAAAGAAGTTAGATGTACGTGATCAGGAGTAAAAGAAGCATCGCATGTAAAACTGTAAGACTAGATTAGGTATCCTTCCTTGCTATCGTTCCATCTCTTTCATCAGATTTGGTGAACTCTGGTAACCTGCTGAGTTCACCGTTGTTAAAGGAATATGCTCGTCAGGAGATGCAGACGGTCCTGGTGACAAAGAACGTAATACCGGGGTCGTTGCTGAAAATCCAGGTCCAGATATCGATGAACGTCGTCCATCAGCGCCAAAAACCTCTGCCATAGTCCCTCGCCTCTTCGGAGGGCTATGTCTCGCGGCGCTATAATAATATTTGAAGGAACCCATGATTTCCATTGCAAAGTCAGCTGTAGACATGAGTGAAAGATTGAAGATCGTGCAATGTGCGAGGAAAGTAGATACGGGATCATCAGGCCTTGTAATACAGTGGGTGAGGGAGCTTACAATAGTTAATCCTGATGATTGGGCACGTAAGTATGCTATCCACATCGAATTAAGTGACGCACGAATCCCAAAGTGGTTTCCAGATGCTGGTAGGTTTTCCATCTCTACTATACTCTTTGAAAGAGTATGCCCACCACATGAGAATCGAAAAAAAGACCATCTTTTTGTACAGACCATAAGAATTGCGTGAAAGTACATACCGAGATCAGTCTAAGTGCCAGGTCGACAGAAATAGGGGGAAACTCGCCTCGATACATATCGCTAACGCGCTCAATCCATCAGCAATGTTGGTAGCAGTCCAATAAGAAGTTGCTACGACGAACTATCAGATAAGCACCTCGCAACAATGAGAGGATAAGTATACCAAATATGACCCTGTTTTCCAGGGCGCTGAACTAAGTTGCCCATGAGCTTCAGGAAATGGGACATTGACATTAACGCACAACGAATGACTGGTAGAAGGTAAACATCACAATTAATTTGATTGCAAGAAACTTGGCCATGGGTCGTCGCCCTTTTAGTTCATCTGATGTGAGGCCATAGAACAATAGAAGACCATAGAGAGCTATACTAGAACCATCAACATTGAAAATCCGAACCTCATGAGTTTTCTTCTGACAGAGCTATGGGATAGAAGTAAAAAAAAACAACACACCTGATACTGATAAAAGTGATACATTCGATATATACATTGGCCCAGCGTGGCGAGAAACCTGCTTGAGAACAGAGTACTCCAAACCGCTGGCAGATAATGCCGACTATCGAAGCAACTAAATAAAGTGAGTCTTTCCTGAAGGAAATACAATTAGGTTGCTCACTCACCTGGTCGGATGATCACATATTGCAACACGGACCACTAAACACTTGACATGAGCCGAGCATCCAGGAAATGAACATAATCCATAATCCATACTTTTACCGTATACAAAAAATATGGCTGCATCAGAAGGTCAGATCAATCCCTTGATTCGCATAGGAGTCAACTTGCCTTTGTAGGGCGATATCTCCAGCAGCAGAACTTGGACAGGCATCATTAATTGAGCACAAGGGAAAATGATAACTAGACTCACTGGTAGCGGTAGCGATGTCTTATTTTTCCGTTCAAGTGCGCGCTCTGCAGACCCATCGATGGCAGTGGCAGCAACGTATTCGATCAATAGGAGGCTATGATCCTTTCATACTCTGAATGCTATGAATGTACTGTATACTCACAGGAAAGCACTGAGGCCGATAGCCTGTGAGACACAGGAAATGCGCGATTGCAATCGCATTAATTCGAATAATTAATGGTGAAGAAGAAAGGACATGCCTCGTATACTGGTGTAGTGTAGACGTCAGAAAACAAGATCAGAAACAATGTGATAAAAAAACAGTACCAGTTTCGATAAGTGAGTAGTATGTGTATTCGCGAAAGAAACGATACGAGGCGAATGAGATGACAGCGTATACCGGAGGCATATAAAGGATGCGCAATCTATTGACGGGATTTCAGTCAACGGCTCAATAACGGGGACAACGATCGTCCCTCGAACACGAACGAAGACGAAGAGGAGGATTAAACTTGCACAGGTGGTACACGCCTGCGTATGAGATGAACCAAGCCAGGAAAGGTGAAGTGAGAGCAGGACCATTGAGAGTTGAAAGGCATCGTATGAATCGAAGGACACAGGAGAGTGCAAAGCATACATTTGGCGCTGTTGAGCTGGATTTGTATAGTTTCTAGGAAGAGAGATTCAATTAGTTTGTGAGATGCATGAAGAGATATTGTAGCGGACCTGCAATGGGAGAGGACAGAAAACAGGGATATTATGATTGTCTATACAAAATATGAGCTTTTTCAAGTTGGCAGCACGTCAATAACAATGCTCACTAGGACCGTGCAGCCACCTGCAATGGCCCAGCCAATCCGGTGCGGAGTCCAGTGAATTCCATTCGAATCCCAAAATTTTGACTGATCAATCGCTATCTGGTTCTCCGACGGACATGACATGATTTTTGCAGAGCCTATGGAATGACAGAAATGAAGGAGGCAGCAAAAAAATTAGCAGAAGGGGACACTAGTAAAGAATGGATTCAAGGCGCCTGCGGCTGTGTCGCCGTTACATCGGCGACGTCGGCCGGCGATTGCCGGCTTAACAATATTTCTGGTCCTTTTCCAAGGGATTTTTGGAAGCATTTCCGGTTCCTTGAAGCAATATCTGTGTCGGATGTTTATCAGGTCAAAATTCACCAGACTTTTGGTGGCAGTGGTAACTCTGAGTATCTAGTCGGTGAAATCCTCACGTGACCATCTCTTTTTTTGAATTTAGATCTAAGACATGAAGGTCCTAGTCTATAAGGTCCGATGTCAGGGGTGGGTAGGGGTAGGACATGTAGGTGGATTATACTAGTAGATAGTGAGGCATAGTAAGGTGTTACCGCAGTAACATAAGGAACATGGCACCGTGCACTCATTACGACTGGATAGGTGATACAGTAGCTGGCTCCCCGACGTAGTTTCTAGGGGTATGTCAGCAACAATGGGGTTTAGACCAGAACAATACCACATTATTCCGATTTGGTTACTGTCACATTGGAGTAGGTTACAAGACAGAAGTTCAAGTCTCCCAAGACTGGAGGCATCATAAGTGAGAAAAATAGATGGAATTTATATAATAGTAGCCGGAGGGCAGTAACGAGAGCAGCGAAAAGAACATAATGCATCAGCCCGTTCAATGATACTGTCTTAAACTGAAGAGAGTGGGCCTCAGAGAAAGAGGTGGTTTGCATCAGCATGTGTACCTAGCTGATTTTTAGGTGGGTGTGTGGACCAATCTTGCTAATATGGTCCCCACGAAACCATAACGCCTGTTCAGGGCATTGAATATTGTGACTTTGCATAAGGTTCCATCAGTACGGCGCTATTAATGGAAATCAAAGTCACGAGTAACTCGTTTTTTTGTTGATTAACTACTTTCTACCACGATCTCTCTCTTCACGGTGCATGGCGACGAGCTCGCAGTCTAGGGTTGACTTACAAAGTGCAGTCTTTTCCTTCTTCCTCGTATCGCTGGCTGATTTTCCTGAAGTTCCGTCAGAGAGCTGGGACGATGATTTCGATTTCCAATCTCACTCTGGCTCTCCAAAACGACGCAAAAATCCCGCTGCGTTACGCATGTCCGTTGCAACAGAAGACTGGGACATTGATAATATCACTTCTGTTGCGAACTGGGAGCTACCACGACAATCCAACATTCGGACTGATAAAATCGATATCACCGCTGCAAATCTTGCCAACTGGACCGAACAAGACCTCAGCATACCCCAGAAAGCCTCACACTCAGTTGAGTCCTCAACAGAGAACTGGGATGACGACTTCTTTGAAAAAAGGGAGTCGCCAGCTCGGCAGCCTTCTCATCCCAACAACTCTCCTTCATGTTACAGTATCAGCGGTAAATTACGTGCAGGTGTTCCCCTCAATCATCGCAAACATCCTCGTCTCGATGATGATGATGATGAGCACGAAACCTGGGACGATGCGTTTGATCTCGACAACTCTCCCACTAAACCCACAAAATCGTCTACGCCAACCAAGTATCGACGTATGTCTCCACAGCACACAGACCGCATGGTGTCATCTATTTCACCATCACAATCTCACTATAGCTCAGATGACGATGACGATGCGGAATTTGGTGGAGTAGGCGCAGAAGAAGACCGGACGGTCACAGCTCGTTCCCGGCGCTCTCCTCACACACCACCACCTGTTCCTCCCGTTCCTTTTTTCACTACCCATCTCACTACCACTGCATCAACAAGTACTAATACTCACCTCACCGTACCATCTCCACGATCACCTACAGCTTCAGTTTTTTCCGTTCCAGGTTCATCCATTGCGGACACCACATCACTTCGTTCCACTGCGCCACTGCGGCCATCTCTCTCCAGTAATCTGCCTATGAATGGCCTCAGATATGTTCCCCCTAGCCCGCCTCTGCACCGAGAACGACGGCGGCTTCGTAAGAGAAGCCGTCCACTTCCCCAGGGCGTTATGCAATTAGCTGATATCAACCATCTATATCCATTCTCTGATACCGAGGCTGATAGGCGCCTAGAGGAGGTCGACGAACCTCGAACACCGTCTCCGCAACCAGCTTCAGATCCCATTAGCACCAGTGTTCCTCCTACGCCATCTCAATCAACAAACACGGGGGGCATTATACTGAGTAAATTTGGCAGTGTAAAACGTTGGAGTTCACGAAGAAAAAAGAAAAACTCGATGCCATCGGACATGACAAAAGATGAGAGAGCCAAAGGTGGGTGGTCACGTCTATTCCGATGGTTTTGAGTCTTTCCTTTTATCTTATTCGTGCTCTGTATTATTATCCTACTTCAAACACGTTTCTATCCTTCCTTTGAACCAATCTGCTCAGCTTCAAGGCTCACAATGTTGATGCACTCTCAGATATTGTCCTTCCTGTTGGCCAACAAACGCCCCGACCCAGAAAGTCTGTTGCCTCTCTCTTTCAGTCGGGCCAGCACTCGGCCCCTGCCACTGCTTCATCTAGCTGGTTCTTCCGACCCACCAGCCCACCCAACACGCAAGGTCGAAATTCCCTCGGCAAGACAACCCATTCCCGTCCGGGAAGCATGACAGATCTGAGCTTGGGTGGCTCACCATATATATCATCATCTAATTTTGAAGATGATTTATCGGGAAAGTTCTTTTCTAACAAGCTTCTCAAGCGCAAGAGTCTTGGGTTCATGCAACTCAAGAAAGGTCTTGTGCAAAACTCATCATCTGATGTCACCACTGCTCTCAGTGGTGATTCGTCGTCTAGACCGCAGCAAAAGTTAGTTTCAAAACGTCCCATGTCCATGCAATCGCACCGTCTGCCGTCTGGAGCGCAGCCCATCATCACGCAACGCCATGCATCGTATGGGACAAAACCAACGTGTGTTGCTGATGTCAATTGTGAGGATGCCACTCGAGACCATAGACCATCTGCGTCTCGCGGTGTTCGTCCGAAAGCGAAGAAGGATTGGAAAGAGAATCCAAGTCAAGATGAGGACCTGAAGAATATTGACAATGAAAAGGCCGAGGGGACTCGGGGCTTCATGGGTAACATGAGGCGGCTCAGCCTAGTCAGTCGACACCGTCGTAATAAGAGTGGGGCATCCTTAATGGAGACGATGGCGCAATTATCGTCGGAGGCATTGTCAGCGTCACCACTACCAGTACTTGGACTCTCACCGACCTCGGATGATCCACCATCGTTACCTCCCCTCCCTCCCATGTCCGAGTTCCTCATAAACCAACCCCAAGCATCGCATACCTTTGACTTACTTCCTCCCATCGAACTACGACCTCCTTCTCCGAGCTCTCATGATATGATATCGTATTCTATCACATCGAATTTTGACACCCGCCTTACTCCTGATTCATCTGTCACACCAATTACGACATCGACATCCGTGTCCGCTACGCTCTCGTCGTCGTCGTTTTCGTCACCATCCTCGCCTCGCTCTCCTCCAACCCAACCTAAGATGACTCCACCTGCTCAGTCTACTCCGCTTACAAGAATGTCAACAACGCCTGAGGCTATGTCGCCTCAGACAGTGTCTCTTGGTCGATCCACCATCAGCCCGAAATGTACGACGGCTGGAGCAATTCCGAGGAGGAACTCATTAAATGATTTAAAGAACGATTTGAAGATTCCGACAAGAATCAGTCAAGCACAACAAGGGTTGAAAAGAGATTTAGGTATGGTGCGAGATTTTGCTATATATATTGAACGTGCGTCTTTCCTTTCCCTCTGGTTGATGTTCCTGTACTAACTACTTGCATCATGCAGAACTCAAGAAGCAACAACAGGTATATCACAACCTCGTACTACAAATGCAGCGCAAGCTCGACCTTCAAGCTCAACTTGCTCATCAGCCCGCTCAGCGGACCGCTTTATCTAGTTTCCTCAACCTTAACAAATCCAAAGTGACACGTGGTCGTTCCAATACAAATCCTGGAGATAGTCGTAGCGCGCGCTATAAAGAGCTTGCTGCTGCATTTTATACCATCAACTCAAAATATCGTATATCGTGGGAGTGTGCTGAATTGCTTGTCGACCTAGCCGATGGAACGTCGGCGACTATGAATGGCGGTAGTGGTACTGGAGGTCCGAATCCAAGTGTATCAGCACCAGTGGGTCTAAGTGTGGTGGGAGGGAAGGGAAGGGAGAGGGCAATCACTCTCGCCGGGGACAATTCAAGGCCAACGACACCAACCATTTCTGGAGCCATCATTACTTCAAGCTCAATGCCTCATCCATATTTGATTAATGCATCGCCGGGTTGGAGAGCTTCGACAGGTCGACATGACCTCAGCCATCGACAACTAATATTACTTCGAGAGATGTTGAATAACACAGAGGCTATAATGTATGCAGATGGCAATACCATTGATCAAGATGGCGATAGTAGTGTGTCTGCTTCGGTTCCTGAAGAGGCGATCACTGCTTCAAAAGATGACCTGAGAGTCGTAGTGAACAGAGAGTGGAGGTGGGGCGGCCGATTGAGCAGTACTATAACCCTACCATCTCTGGAGACGGATCAGTCTGGGGCTGAGTCGTTGAAAAAGAAAATGAAGCGCAGGTTGGCTGGTATGGCCGGCATACGAGACAAGTTGCGAGCATTAAAGAAAAACGTTTTGGAATCTTCGTCTACTGGTGTGGATGAAGATCGACTCTCGCCACTCCCACCTGTCACCCATAATCATGCGATGCTCTCAACGACGTCTTTCAGTACTGATACATCCTTTGAGAGATCCAGTATTGGTCATGGTGGTGGCCTAGATAATCTTTCTGGACCTTTGACGGCATTGGAGAAGCAGAAATGGAGATCGAGGTCAAGTCATGGCTTTGAAACAGCCATAAAACCAGAAGAGGAGAGAGGAAGGGATAGAAAATCGAAAGGCACTCTATCATTGCCATCGCCGCACGGTACTGAATATGCAACCAAGTCCTCGCCTCGCCGTCCATCGCTCGCATCTCTTTTCCGGTTTGGGAGAAAACATGCTAAACTGTCGGCTTCGGCCACTGACTTATCCCTTCATAGTGGTAGTGACGGTCAACTTCTTGGTTCCAGGGTCAACAACAGAGCGAGTCCTCATCAACAAATGAAAGCGGAGAGTCCATTTGAAGAAGATTGGGACAGGATAGATTCGGCTTCAGATTTGGATGCTGCTGCACGAGCGTTGGGCATCTCTGCTGGAAGTAAGGAGGCAGGGTCAACATTAAAATTACCCAAGTCGCCATATCTGCATTATCATGCACCATCGCATCTTCCTGGGCCATCAACACCTCGTAGATCGGCTAGCGGGTCTCACTTGTCGCTCTTTGCCGAGTCTCCTTCGAAGCAGAAGGCACGATTACAACTGCAACAACAGGTCACGCCGCGAGCCCCGCGCTTGTCAAATGTCAATGAGGATGAGAAGGGTGCGAGGAGAAGAAAGCCAGAGAGGAGGGAACGAAGAATGAGTTCTGGAAAATATCAAAAATGTGGATCTGTGCGTTCAATGCCGCCACAGTCGATCTTCTCTGAGTCTAAGCTTGCGATGACGCCCGAAAACATCAAGCCGCTTCTTGAGAACGCAAAGGAGGTGCATGCAAGGTTGAGGGATTGTATCATGGAGATTCGACGTTTGTTGGACGTGGATGGATTGGGAGATCGTAGTGTTTTGGGCTCTACTTGTGTATCATAATATACTTCTTGATCACGTGGAATATCCATTTTGTGTGTCGTGTGCTATTTGTATCTTATCCATGATGCTCATAGACTTGCCGCCAGAAATTCTGGTCAGGATCTTTCTCTTCCTTCCTCTTCCTGGACTCCTGGCATGTCAGGGCGTCAATCACTACCTTTCTAATGTTATCTCCAGCTCCATTGAACTCCAGTATGCATTACATTGCAAGTCTGCGACACAGCTGGACACAGATAATCCTCAGTGCCTGCTTTCTTTCAAAGAACGCTTGACATTGCTTTTGGCTAAGGAAGCGCGGTGGAAAGAGCTTAATCAGCGTTTTCACAGCACTGCCAACATCTCATTCCTGACCTCCGGTATATATGATCTTTCAGGCGGAGTTTATCTCCTGGGCGATGTGTCTCGGAGGACGCTTCATTATACATATCTACCCAACGACTCAGACCAGAAGCTTGTGTGGAAGAGTCTCAGCACAGACCATCTGATCATTGATATGGGGTTATGTGTACATGAACATGATCTCATTGCCATCGTCACGACGTGAGCATCTCTCTTACTGTCGATCTGATTAGTGACTTCAATTCATCAAGACACGCTCAAGTTACTAGTCCTCAAACCATGTATGAAATTAGGATGCAGCTACATTCGGTGTCGACGGGCCTCTTTCACCCACAAGCTGAACAGCCCATCATATCTGTAGTTGTTACACCTTGGCAACGCCCGGCAATTGGCATTGAAATTGTTGGAGACAATTTGGTCTTGATTCTGACACATTATGGACACCCGGCTATCCCTGATGACCAAGTCTTCGTTTACCAGTGGAAAACGGGGAATTTGAAAATGGTGAGTGACTCGCAACTTGCATCAGTTCCTTTACATTGTACATTTGTTAGAGCTTCTCCGCTACACAGCACTCGTATGCTGGACTCGTCTTTCTCACTACAGACATTTTTCTACTGCCGAATGCGAATGCTCAGCGACTGGAATACTGGAAGATTCCTCCAGATAATGTATATGTCCCGTCACCTCGACCATTCTTTGCCCTTTCTCTCCCGAGGCTCAAGGGAGATGGCATATATTTCAATATTTCGTGCCGTGCAGACCCCAATCCGACGTCGACTTTCCTTCATAGCTCAAAACCATTTCATGCCGATCCGCATCATGCAATTGCTGTCTTTAGCCTCTCTGTCCACATCCCAAATGATAATCCTCAAGTGGTTCAACTCTTTGGTAATAATTATAGTTTCACCTTATTTGTCCATCGCAGCTCTCTCGTTCAGTGTCTGGATAGATATCCCTCTGCTGTCTCACATGCAGGAGACCCGCCTCCTATCCCATACACTGAATGGGGTCCACCTATATGTCGTTGGCTAGCAACAAAATCACTTCTGACACGCTGGATTACCACGACTTCGGGACAACGCTGTATCATCATGCCAGACCCTAGCTTTCACCCTGTGAATACCTATCTAATTCTTCTGAATTTCAGTCACAATGACGTAGCAAAGCTGCACGCTGCTGAGAAATGGGAGGACGAAAGGAAGAGCAGGGATCACTACATTCGAAGTTATGATGAGAGACCTTGGAGGGAAACTTT
>Ga0153976_1000457_pt1 | contig 14271 bp, 12 predicted proteins | sample TSGA060MetaG_FD_104717 | JGI IMG/M metagenome (GOLD analysis project Ga0153976, IMG submission 104717) | Attine ant fungus gardens microbial communities from Georgia, USA - TSGA060 MetaG | ecosystem: Host-associated > Fungi > Mycelium > Unclassified | place: USA: Georgia, Yuchi Wildlife... | reverse complement strand
GATGACTAGTCTGATTTGATGTTATATGACGATGTATCTGCTAAATTTGATGATTTCTGCATATTTGTTAAATTTGTGATTCTCTGTCTTCCTGCTATAATAGCTATTAGTAGCTGCTAGTAGCTATAATGGCTACTAAGAGTAGATGTCACCTCATAATAAGAATTTTTATAAAATGTAGCTGCTATTATAGCAACTAGTTGCTACTAGTAGCTATAATAGCAAAGTCCAATTTTCCTGATGGAATGTTGTGGTTATTGCAGTGTTCGCACCCCCTTGGAATGAACTAAGTATATTTCCGTGCTAGCTACTGACTAGGGAACTTTTCTTAAGTTTTCCCCAAGTTCCCAGCTACTTTCCCACACTGGAAATATGTGGTCACAGGAAAGTAGTTTGCAGACTTCTGGATTTCTGGAAGTAACAGGAAACAAGCGGACAATGTGGGGAAACAACTAGGAAGCATAGACAGAGACAGGAAGCATGCAGAAAAGACTTAGAGCTGATTCAAAACTTAGTATAATGAGTGAGATTGAAAATCCCAGTGATATTCAACTAAGGACTACAAAAAAGCTAGTCCTACTATAAGTATTCCTTCACTAATGAGCTATAGGGATGGAAAATTACAAGTAAAAGTGTACCACATGGAGTGGTGTTAAGGTTAAGGAAAAGTTAAGAAAAAAAGGCTATACCATAGTAACTGGGGTCTGAAGCAAATGGCAAGTGGAATATGTTTAAATAAGTAAATAGTAAAAAAAATAAGGGAAATACATACCAATAAGCTTCAGAAAAATGACATGTAAGATATGGGTTGGTTCCAAACAACTTTCAAAGTGGTCCAATAATTTATGGAATTCCTGTGGTTAATTTCAGGATCTCCTGCGCTCCAAATGCATAAACATCCTGCAAAGCAAGTCCAGAAACCCTAGGACTAATATCTAATAATTCCAACAATACACTCCTAAAGTCAAGCAAGCAATCCCTAATGTTCTGGAAACTCTGGAAGCATGGGAAAGCATGTGAAAGTGATAGGGGTCATTTGCATATGGTCATAAAATAGGAGGATACCTGTCCAGTGATGGAGCATATCCCACAGTGTGCATTTGCAAGGGGATGATTGTGCTGGAGGACTGGTAGGATGTAATAGGATGAGGGAATGGCACTGACCCAGAAATGCATTGAGGGCTGGAAGGATATATATAGTCTGTAGCATGGTGAAACAAAGAAGGGTACTAGAGGGTGCATTTGGACTTGATATGAAAAGTAGCTACCAAATGGTGCTGGAGGGCTAGAAGGGTGCTGGAGGATTGGGTGGGATAAGCAGAAGGCACTGAAAAGTGCTGCAAAATTAGAATAACACAGGTGTGCTTGGGGTACTTACCTCAAATAACTCCATAAATAAAAACCTTCCCAGAACCGACAACCTCTTTTACTAGTGTATTTCATAGTAGTTTCAGGATATAAGATGTGAACCACTATAGCGAATAGTATAGCCTTTGTCAAAAATAAGAAGGAAACATAGAAACAGAATAAAAAGCATATTGAAGGTGCTGTGCAACTCACATTCTGATGGCAGGGCCCTTGTTGTACTGTCTAGCATGCCAACTTAAAGGGAGGGTCACAGACTTGATGTAGATACTTGCTAATGAAGGTAAAAGAAGTTGAAATATTCAAACTAAGTGAAAGTCACATGACAGTTACATGATCATTGGGCTCTGGAATTGTACTCCATTTTTGGCTACTGGCAAAAAGTCACATGACATCATATGATATACATGATATGTTGGAGGGGGGGAGCTGGGTGAGCTGATGGTAGTACTCTCATAGTCTTTAAGCTTGGTTTACCTAATTAGCTCAAACTTCTCTCTCAACTCAAGTCTTTCTTTCATTTGTGCACTGCCAAACTATCTGATGGGCTATACTGAAACTTGATAATGACCAGATTTCATTCATCATACAGTATATCCATACCCTATATTTAGTTGACTCAGGATTTGCCAATCAGACCAGAGAATTAGCACCTATGTTTCATAGCTGGGGAGTAGAGAACCTGGTCAAAGTTGTCCTTCCTTCATGACCTATAGCTTCAGCCATTATGAGAACTTCTGCTCTTATTAGTGATCTGTGAAACAAGTTGTATGTAGCCAATCTACAATACCTTTTTCAGCCTTATAACACCATTTTGTATTTTTGGCTGTTTTGTTTCAGGATTTCCTAATCTTGGTCACTCAAACTGGACAGATGCCTTCCATTCATAGTATTTATTGTTCATGCACCCTGTGATCATTGTGGGACACAGTTATGTTGATATAACCACTATTTACTTTGTTTACAACACTTTTCTGGTTTCTGAGACTAATCAGTATGTCCTAATCAAAGTTGTCCATTCTCTATACAAATGCCTTTCAGTCATAGAATTTATTGTTAGAGAGGTCTATTGGTATGATGGTGCACAGCAGTAAGGCAATAGAATCAAGAGTGATGAAGATTCCTATGTAAAATCTTAAGAATGGATATATTTTTAGCATATTTGGCTTGTAGCAGTGTAATAGAGTGTTGTATTGGATGCAGTTTGTTGTATTTGATATATACAAGGGCAGTGTTGCAGAATGTGGATGCAAGTTTGAGCATTTCATTAGGTTTTTCTTAGTTGTGGCAGCAAAAAGTCAAGGAAACAAATGATATAAAATACTTCTAAGTCCACAAAAGTCAAAATACACCAAAATGCAATATAGTGGACATCAATCTACACACCTCTTGCATGCTAGGTACAACATGGACAAACAACACAGCTTTCCTACTATATGGGAGTGAGCTCAACAAACAGAAGTATGAAATGCACAAGAAAGCTAATAAGTACATTTTCAAAGGCTTTGACCCAATGTGCTATACAAAGTTTTTGTGCCAGTGTGTGTATGTTGAGTCCATGTAGGTTGAAAAAGCTAATGGGTGCAAAGGCAAGAGTTTTAGAATCTCTTTCATACAATGATATAGATATACTACTCAAGATAAAGGGACTGAGACAAATTTTGCATTTTTGGTTATCTTGTGGTATATATTGCTATTAATGTTGTAATATATAAAAGGTCTTGTGGCTCAGTGATAATAATGCATAATTATTTTCTTGAGGTCATGGGTTCAATTCCTGCCAATAGCATATTATAATGTGGGACATTGGTCACAAAATGTAAGTAACATCAGGAAAAATGGATACTGCATAAATGAATAAAAATACCTTATAATGATCCATACATGATCCATTATAGCTATATATGCCAAAAAGACAGTTAAGGCTGTATAGGTAAGGTGCCAATCTTAGCAGCTATAATTGTAGGCACATTTTACTTTTTTGTTTCTTTTGATCCTATATAGCTATATACAAGGTCAAAAACAAATCTGAGGACCTTGCCATTCTAGCCATTTTAGTCAAAACATCAAAAAAGTGAAAATTTAAGTTATATTGCAAGGAGCTATAATATGTGTAATCTACTAACTACACAAGAGGTAAAAATGCAAAAATTAAGGGAGGAGAAGGAGGAGAGAAGAGGACTGTAAGAGGGAGTCAGAAAGAAAAAATAAGAAAATAAAGAGAGACTCACCAAATACTCAAAAATGAGAGAGAATGGGCCTATCAGAAGTAAGAGAAAAGAAGGTGAGAAGGAAGGGAGGAGAAGAGAGGAGGAGGAGAGAAAACAGAAGTAACAACTCACCAGGTAGCCAATGCAAAAAATTCAGGGCTACAATATAAGCTAATAATTTTACAATTTGGTCCACAGGATCAAGAGATATTGCATTTTTAGTGATTTTATATTCTATTTTGCTACTTTCTCTTGTCAAGTTCACATTACATTATCATTACTTTTAATAAGGTCTGGTAACAAGGTTCAGGATGCTAAGGTTTAGAATATTAAACTCAATTGTTGTTAATGTTTAGATACATGAAATGATCTATAACTCTCATAACTCTCATAATAGCCTTTTTGAGTATGTTTCTATTATTATTTTCACTTTTGGAAGCATGAGTGTGTGGGAAAATAGTTTCAAATTGGATGTGGGAATATACCATATACTGCATGAATTATTTACTAATATTAATCTAGTATTACTATCATAACTATCATAATGGCATATATAATTATATATGCCAAAATAGCAAACACCCTTTTTCCTGATGAACATCAAGTTGATTAGCATAGAGAGCTCCCTGCCTCAATTAATACTCAGAGAAAGAGAATCAAAAAAGAATGAGTTTAGTGAGATTGTTATTTTAAAGTCCTAAGACAAGATAGTTTCAAGTTGCAGCAGTTGAACTACTAAGCTCACTTAAGCCATAGCTACTAGCTACTATGTTAAGGAAGCTCTCACACACCTAGCATTACCTAGAGAGCTATCAGAATAAGACTGAGAACAAAGAAAATGCTCATAGAGGTTTTGTATATAAAGATTGGTAGACCTTAAGATAGACTTATAAGGGTCAAAACTCTTAGGACAATAGTCTCAAGAAAATATAAAAATCAGACTCAAGAGTGGTGACTCTTAAGAACAGGAGTTTTGGTATGATCAAGTGGATTAAAGTTGATGAATATAGGTCATTGTACTAGGATCTTTATAGTTAGTGCATAGACCAAGAAATAAAGGAATGAGAATATGATGAGCATTAGCAACTGTATCTAATCATTGGTCATTCTTTGTGGTCCTTCTCTTGGCCATCCTTTGTGGTCCCTTCCTTGGCTGTACTTTATGGTCCCTTCTATGTATGTGGTTCCTCATTATTGTGGACCTTTTCTGTAGCAGTCTATATTTCTACTAGAATATATATTCCTTGTCTGTAATGATAATTTGATTCATCTTTGAAAGTCCCTAATTGCAAATTGACTGCCATGATTATACCTTTGGTGGTTTCATTTAATATAGTCTAGCTTTATAAAGCTTTCTCAAATGGACTGTAATTCTGATGAATATTATTTAAATTTTATATTAGACAAAGTTTTGCAAAGATTTATCAATTTTGAGTCAGTTACCTGATGCTCTCTTAACTGTATGTTGCATTGGGCACTATATGTATCCTGAACTTTCATTAGTGTAATATTAGACATTATAAAAATCAATCCATACATAAACTTGTGTGCCTTGGCCCTTTTTTGCTACTCTTAATTTATATCATGTTTTTCTGCTATGGCACATTGACTACTGACTTCATGCTAAAATGACATTAGCAGACTATCTATATTGACAAGACATACACTACTTACATTGTCTTGTTCACTCATGTTGTTATTATTAATTGTGGTCTAAGTAAAGTAGATTATGGTTTAGTGTTGCTGTGGCTCAGCTAATTCTGGTGAAGCCACAGCAACACTGAATTTACAATCAAATCTTTCAACTTGGGAAATGCTGTCTGACATCAGCACATCCAGATTTTAAATTATCATATCATATAAAGAGTCAGCATGGTTAATAAAATTAGATTAATCATATATGATCTTTGGGTGCTTAGATAACTGATTAGATCACATTGAAAAGAATAAGTAATGGTTTGTATTAGGAAATCATAACATTACCCTCTCTCTAGAATCAGTGTCCACATGAATGATATTGGGATAAATGTTCTTTCTGCACCAAGTAAGAAAATTAGGAGAAGTTAGAACTGAACTAGCAGTTTGTCTAGATTTAGTGGCATTGGAATGTTTCAAATGGAAATTCATAATTTCTTCCTATTATTTCAAGCTTTTTTTTACATTGGCTTTCTTTTCCTATGTTGCTTCTTCCAATGGATATCCTTTCTACTTTATAAGATATTTAATCTTGCATCTTTGTTCTCTGCTTTGGAGTATTTATTTTACCTTATATTCTTTAGACTTATCTGGAAGAATATCAGAAGGAGGGTGAGGAGGTTTAGGACCAGTTACAAGTTGAGAACAATAATATTTGAGAAGTAACTTGATGTGGAACATGAGATGGGTCTGATATGTCTTTGATAATTTCAATTTATAGCCCACCAATTCAATCCATTCCAGAATTTTAAAGGGACCTTTTCACTCTATTTGATGTTTTTGCTATCTAGTCAGACCTTGTCTCCTGGTTTGAACTATGGTGCATCTTTGATAGATCTATCATAGAAACACTTCATCCTCTCATTAAGCATCTCTTTTTTAATCTCATTTTCCTGCTCATCAGCCACTAGGACTTTGAAGGAAGAATTGAAAGTGATAATAAACTTAAGGTTATAGTTATATATAATTTTAAAGGGAGTGTGTCCAGTTGTCATAATAGAGTTATTGTGCACAAATTCTGTAATTGGGAGCCATGAATTCCAGTGATTCTGTCAGTAAGATGAGAAGATTTGTAAATATTGTTCAACTTCCTGATCAACTCTCTCTATCTATCCATCAGTTCTTGGGTGATATGCTATTGAGGCAGACCACTTTATATCAAGTCATTTAGATCATTATTTCATGAATTTAGACACAACTTATATCCCTCTGTCCAAAATAACCTGTTTCAGGGTGCCATAAAGTCTATAATGTTATAATGATATATCAAAAACCCTGTAGTCACTGTATAAGTAGGATACATCAATGCCTTTGCTCATCTTGTATATAATAACTATCATAATAATGTATTCAATAAGATCCTCCTTATTAATATCAAATTATCTCAGGACATGGGAATTGTGCTTGCAGGAGCAGGAGCAGAAGGAGAGAAGAAGGGACTCACCAAAAGGGCCAAAAAGTGAAAATTTAATTAGAAAAGAGAACAGAATATAAAACAGAAAACTCACCCAGACTGATTCTAACCCTAACCCAGACCCATAACACCAGTATCAACACTAGTATCTAACTTGAAATGATAGAGAGGTAAAAAGAGAGATAGAGACAGAGAGAGAAAAAGACTTATGGTTGAAGTTAGACACATTTGTGCTTATCTAAGCAGTGCTACTTTGAGTTCCTATGCTTCAACTTTGCTTATATAATTAAAATTGTAAAACTTATTCTAAGTTAATTTGCCAAATACAATCCGGCACATATTTCAGGCACATTGTTAATAAATTATCTTACCTTGTGCAGAAAAATCAGGGCTACAATTTGAGCTAACTTCTATGCAATTTGGTTTACAGAATAAAAAGTTATCACACTTTTGATGATTTTCAATGTATTGTTTAGTATATATCTCAGCCATATTTAGGATCCCCTTTGGAGGATCTATCTCATCTTGTACAGAAGATTCAGGGCTACAATGTAAGCTAACAATCTTACAGTTTGGTCCACAGAGTCAAGAGATATTGAATTTTTAGTGATTTCATATTCATTTCTTCTACTTTTCACTTTTTCAAGTTCAAATTACATTGTCATTACTTTTAATAAGGTATAGTAACATGGTTTAGGATGCTGAGGTTTACTGGCAACTCCCAAATGGCTCAATCAAAAGATGTGAATATCAAGCCTTGCTGAAGCCATTCAATTTTCCTTGGCATATGTCCCTTGATCAGACTTACATTGTCTGTCGCATCTTGCAAAATCCCTTCACTTAGTGAATCAGCATGTTTGATAATATTGGTCCAGTATGTGTCCATGGAATCAGTCCACTGATTTCTGTCCAGTGAATCCACCTTGTTATTAGGACCAATGCCAAAGAGGTTGAAGTTGAGCTTTAGTTTCATCCATTCATTCATTGGATCATTCCTTCAAATAAAGCTGATTGACCAAGTTGCATATGGCTGGTCTTTCCTTCTGGTGTACCCTTGCCATATACATTTTGCCTATGTTGACCTTGGAAGCTTCTGGATCAATGTTTTTCTCCTTAGCCATCTGTTCGATCTTTGCAACAGTGTTGATTGCAATCAGGGTGCACAGGAAGTATAGAGCAAGTGACATGAAACTTGCAAGATGAATCTGTATCTGTAGATCAATTTGATTTAGAATTTTCATATACACAGTATGAATAGTGACTCATACCACCAGTTACTGGGTGCTAGGATGATAGCTGATAATAGCTCAATCTAGTTCCAGCTTTGAAAGATTGAAAATGTTGTATTGATATGTAAAACATTGTAAACTCGCAAATGTCATTGTCCCAAAGAATATGAATAGCTGAGCAAGTCTCTCATCATCTGTCTCTGCCTTTGTCACCAGCAGGACATTAGATGCTATCATGTCTTCAAGCAATGAATACTGATGTGACTTTTAATGATTGTGAGAGTGGAAACATTGAAGCGATATGGTAATATATTGAGGATAAATAGCAATATAAATGGAATATTAAGCACATGACTTTGCATGTGACATAAGGACATGCCTGGAGGCTAAGGGTTGTTGCAGCAGTGCAATAAATAGGTGATCTTACTCATTGCTCTGATCAGTACCATCATCATCTTAGCATCATTTTTTGACTTGTTATTCTACCACAAAAATGGTTTCCAAGACTCAACAGTGCAAGACAAGGAAGAAGGAGAGCAAGAAGGCACAGGGGGGGAGTTCTGAAGTATATTATGTGTGCAACTAAAAAATGAACTAATTCTTATTTGTATTTTTACTTTTATTTTTATTTTGCTTGTATCAGGTTGGAGGAGTGTTAAGTTTCCACTTGGATGAAAGGCCTGTGGAGACGAAGATTGCAAAGGATGATGTTGCAAAGGAGATGCAGCATCTTGACTCACAAGTTGTAAAATGCAAGGCTGGAGTGGCATGGATCAACTTATTGAATATCCAGAATGGATTGACATTCAGGGTTTACAACAACCACTTAGAGAACAAAGTAGAGACTCACAAACTTATAGCTTCATTCAAGAACATGGGTATCATATCAATGAAGAAGACCTCAGCTATTCTGATCATTTTGGATTTAAAGTGGATTAAGAAAAGCATGAAATTGAGTGTTGACTTCAGTGAGCCAGATGAGGTTCCTTAGCAGTGGGGCTTGTGGACAACAATGTGATTGTTGTCGCATCTGGGCAGCACCATCTGTCAGCGTTGCATAAGTATGCACAGTCATTGGATAATGAGCTAGCATCCCTGGAGAAGAGGTAGATGGATGTAGTGACACACAATAGCATTTGTGAGGAGATTGCATTGACAAAAGGACTGTTGGAAGGGATTGGGAAGTGGGGCATGATTGTGTATGACCAAGGTATGTGATATCCACCAATTGACTATATTTATTGTGAAAAAACTGTGGCCACAGATGGAATGGTTGTGAGTGTGGCCACACAGTCATTCAGTGGTGGTTGATATGCTGTGGTAGGGATGGTTTCTAGCATAGAAAGTGTGCAAGGTCTTGTACAGCCCATGTCATTGGAAAATGTTGCAAGTGCGGCATGTCCACTATCACTGAATGATATTATGGCCATGGTTGGAATGGTTGCATGTGCAGACATCACATCATTTGTGCTTGGGATTCCATGGTAGGAATGTTCCTAGCACGAAATATTTCTAGCTTTAACCTTGTTGTGTGAATAAATTCAAGGGTCATAGAGAGGCATTGGGCCTGCTTTCTAGTATGTTCAGTACCAGATAAAGAAGCTGGTAGTGGTAAAGGTGGATTGGTGACATGGGTTTGCTGCAAGTCAGGAGTAGGGAATGCAGTGGATGCAGTTCTGGAGAAAGAGGAATCTTGGTCAGGTGAAGTATTGCCTTAAGGTTAGGAGAGTGTGTGCTAGGTAGCTTGATGATAGAACTGGAAGGAGTGATCCACCAAAAGGACATGGGAAGCCCAGTGGAGGAAGAAGAGGTGGGGGTCTTGGAAGGAATAGGAGCAGGGTCAGGGGATTCCTGCTTAATAGTAATGGGTAAAGTGTGTCAGAAAGAATCAGGTAATGTATTGTGAGTACAAGAAGGAATCATAGGTGGTGCAAGGACGGGAGTGGTTTTAGTTTGAAGACTAGTATGTCATTTGGTAGCAGCATCTATAACGACATCAGATACTACATCTTTGAAGCCAAGGTGGGTTGCTGATGAAGACTGTTATAGGGGGCCTAGAGTTAGCATATACAGATGCTAGCTCACAGCATTTCAAGAAACTGGCAGAGTCTGGGAAACTTGGCTTGGATGTGCAAAATGATTAAGCAGTAGCCCTTTTTCATACCCCATCTGTCCTATTCCTTCTGACCTGTTCATCTGCAAGTGCTGTAGACTGTTTTAGATCACCTTTGGATTACTTCCTTAACCATCCCACTACCTTTCAGGCCTTTGCCTTTAATTCTCTCGCACACTTACAGGGAATATTGCAGTTCCTACAGCATTTCACACCCCCTTGGGACGAACTAAGTATCTTACTATGCTAGCTACTGACTAGGGGACTTTTCCCAGGTTTTCCACAGGTCTTTAGCTAATTTCCCACACCATTCCATCTGTGGACACTATCTTGTGTATGCTCATTCACTTCAATGAAATTATCATCACTAGACACTCTATAATTCTTCATTATTATATAGTTATTATTTTTAACAATTGCACCCAAGGGGAATTGAACTCTTGACCAAAGTCACATGACTTGAATCCAAGTGTTTCAAAGCTTAAGACCATTTGACCAAAGTCATTTTGATATATCTCAACCACTTTATACATATATACCAATGATTCAAGTGACACTACACAACTTCAATAAGGACAATGCTAATAAGGATTGACAAATTTCAGACTTTTGCTTATTACCATTAGGATAAGGATAAGGACCAACCTATGGTAGACCATGGGAAAATTTTACCCAAAATGGATTTTGTAGCCCTTGTCAAGGGAAATCTATCCATGGTCTAATGACTTCAATAGATTAAGATCCTAATGAGTTATAAGCAAAATACTCGAAAAACATCGGTGCAATTTTGAGTTATAACTCATTAGGATCTTAACCTATTGAAGTCATTAGACCATGGATAGACTAAAAACTCGTCCTATAGTTACTTGCTAAGTCTTTCCTAATCCTAGTCTAATCCTAACTCTAATGACCAAAAACTCGAAAATTCACTAAGTTTCTGCCAGCCACATCATGTGACCTTGGTTGACTTTGCTTAATAAGCAAAAATGTGTTCAACCACAAGTCTTTTCCTAGTCTTTCTTTTCTAAGTCTTTGCCAGCCACATCATATGACCTTGGTTGATTTTGCTTAGTAAGCAAAATGCGGTCAACTACAAGTCTTTTCTTAATATTCTCTCTTCAATCTAAGTTCTGGTAAGCCTTATTGTTCTCTAATCTTCTTCACTCTCTGGATTTCCTTCTGCTGTTGTTAGTGATGGTGATGGTGTTAATGTTGATGTTGGCGTTGGTGATGGTGTTAATGTTGATATTGGTGTTGGTGCTAGTGCTGGTGCTGGTGCTGGTGCTGGTGCTGGTGAGTCTCCTCCTGCTTCTGCTGCTCCTTCATCTAATCTTCTTTCCTTCTTCTAGTCTTCTCCTGCTCCTGCTCCTGCCTCATCTGCTCCTTCTCCTGCTCCTGGCCATCTCCTACTCCTCCTGCTCCTTCTTCCCTTGCTTCTGCTCTTCTCTCCTGCCTCCTGCTCTGCTCCTCTCTCTTTCTTCCTCTGCTCCTGCTCTCCTCTCCTGCTCTCTCCTCCTGGTCCTCTCCTCTTTCCTTCTTTCTAATTTTCGCATTTTTGGCTATCTAGTGAGTATCTCTTTCTTTTTCCCTACATATTTTCGCATTTTGACCCTTTCTAGTGACTCCCCTCTCCTCTTCTCTCCTCCTACTCCTACTCTCCAGTTTTCGCATTTTTGCCTATCTGGTGAGTTTTTTTGTCTCTTTCCTCATATATTTTTGCTTTTTGACACTTTTTAGTGACTCTCCTCTTCTCCTCTTCTCTCCTCCTGCTCCTCCTCTCTAGTTTTTGCATTTTGGCCTATTTGATGAGTCTTTTTTTCTCATATATTTTCGCTTTTTGACCCTTTTTTTAGTGACTCCTCTCCTACTCCTCTCCAATTTTCACATTTTGGCTATTTGGTGAGTCCCTCCTTATCTTCCTATCTCTTTCTCTGACTCCCTGTTATAGCCCTCCCTCCTCCTCCTCCTTATTTTCGCATTTTTGCCTCTTTTGTAGTTAGTAGAGTACATTTGTTGTAGTAGTTACTTAAAATATAACTTACATTTTCGCTTTTTTTGGTTTCGAGTGTCATTATAGTAATAAATAGCTACTTATTGCTATACTAGCAAAATGCCTCAAAAGTAGCTGCTATAATAGCTAAGAGGGCACTTGTCCATAAATGCTATAACAGCTATAACAACTTTTTATAGCTATTATAGCTATATGTAGCTATAATAGCAACTTCACATTTTCCTGATCGGAAGTGCTGTGGAGAAGAGTAAAGCACTCACCCTGTCACTAGAGAGGCCCTAGGGATATATATGGACCCATGGATATCCCAGGAGAGTAGAAGGCACCTGGAAATGTTAGCACAATAAGTTTCAGGACCTACTAATAAGTTGTGGTTGTGCTAGAGTGAAAACAGGTGATTACCTGTATAGTTAAACTTCAGACACATATGGTAATCCATATGGTGCAATGCACATATACATCTCTGACTGCCATTTTTACTACAACACAACCACAACTTATTAGTAGGTCCTGAAACTTGTTGTGCTAGCATTTCCAGATGCCTTCTACTCTCCTAGGATATCCATGGGTCCATATACATCCCTAGGGCCTCTCTAGTGACAGGGTGAGCACTTTACCCTTCTCCACAGCACTCCTCTTGTGTTCTCATGGCCTACTGGGACCACCATATGTATTCTATGACCTCCCTACCACTGCTACACATGCTGGGCACCTCTTAGACTTGGCAAACCTCATGGTTTGCATTTTTGGTCATTTTTATTTCTAACCTGTTCTCCTCCTCATCCCTACCCTTCCAACTGTTATTAATTACTTTTATGCATCCCTTACACCATTACAAGCGCAAAAACTCTCGCTCTAGATCCTCTGGTGAGTCTTCTCTTGATTTTTCATGTTTTATGTTGCCTCTCCCCTTGTGACTCTGCTAATCAATTCTTCGCCTACTACAGTACCTTATATGACTCTAATAGAGTCAAAATACACTCCCTGAACGCTGCTTGTCCCTATGTTCCATTGGTGAGTAGTTATACCAAGTTCTGTTCCAGTTACACTAACCTGGGACCCCTTGTTTGGGGCATATTTTGCCCACCTAGTACCTTTATTCACTTCCCCCATTACTTACTGATATCTACACCACCTACCTAGCTGATATTATGACGGCAGATGCTCATTACCATATAGTCCTTCTCCCTTCCTCCCCTCCCCCATTTTGCTCATTTTTCCTTACCAGAATACCCTCTCCAGCTCTCCTAAGATTTTATTTCGCTTTTTTTGATATATAGGTATGTTGTTATATCTAATACAAATATTTTCGACCAGAGGGAAGTGTACTGGGGCCCTTGGATGAGGTGTAGAAGCCATCATGCCCCTCTGCTCTTCATATATATCATGTACACTTAGTGTATCCTTCCCTGAGTCTAAAAATACGAATTTAATCCTATTTAATAATATACTAAATGGTATAGTGAAAAAACCATGTCAAGGTATGTTGAACTGAGACATGGTATGCTCACAGGATCCTACTAGTATGGGCTCCTATTCAACTCATCTTTTCTGTCACATTTGTGGGAGAGGCCACAACTGACTCCAATGACAATATGATCTACTCGATGTACTAGAGGTAAGTCCATAGTTTGTCTCCCTTTGCAATCCAAACTAATCTTTGGAACAAGACATGTGACTGTAATCCTTAATCCCTCAAACAGAACACGAACACAACATACTCATCAGGAAAAATGGTTTAAGCTTATTTTTGCTTTTGTAGCAACTTTTAGCTACAAAAGCTAAAAAGCTGAAAAAGCTAAAATTGACTATCTAGTAATAATGTCATTCAATTTCTAATCCTAGTCTAACCCTAACCCTAATAACCAAAAACTCGAAAATTCACCAAGTCTCTGCCAGCCACATCATGTGACCTTGGTTGACTTGCTTAATAAGCAAAAATGCGCCTAACCACAAGTCTTTTCCTAATCTTTCTTTCCTAAGTCTCTGCTAGTCACATCATATGACCTTGGTTGACTTTGCTTAGTAAGCAAAAGTGCGGTCAACCACAAGTCTTTTCTTCATATTCTCTCTTCAACCTAAGTTCTGGTAAGTCTTATTGTTCTCTAACCTTCTTCACTCTCTAGATCTCCTTCTGCTGCTGCTGGTGTTGGTGATGGTGATGATGTTGATGTTGATGTTGGTGTTGGTTGGTATTGGTATTGGGGCTGGTGCTGGTGAGTGTCCTGCTGCTC
>Ga0153976_1000452_pt1 | contig 14314 bp, 19 predicted proteins | sample TSGA060MetaG_FD_104717 | JGI IMG/M metagenome (GOLD analysis project Ga0153976, IMG submission 104717) | Attine ant fungus gardens microbial communities from Georgia, USA - TSGA060 MetaG | ecosystem: Host-associated > Fungi > Mycelium > Unclassified | place: USA: Georgia, Yuchi Wildlife... | reverse complement strand
CTCGAGATCGAGATCTGTTGCAGGGTTTGACCCTCGTAGGCGGTGATTGCGAGAGAGCATGAGCGGCTTTAAGTTGACAAGACTCACATATCATTGTCACATCAAAGAATCTGTCGATTGAGCGAAATTTGGAATCTAAGCGAGTGTCCGATGTGGTATATGTCTCAGTTTTTGTTTATTGCCTGACGAAATGTCAAATGGGCTCATATCAATAGATTTCTTCAACGGTGGGGAAAATGAATGTTTACTCAAGTTCGAGCTGACTAGAGTTTTGGGCTTGGATGAAAGTGGAGAGCGAGGCTGAGCCAAAGATATAGGCGTAAGGAAGTGTTGAGGACGTAAAAATCTTAAGAGATACACAAAAATAGCGTGAGCTGAAAATACGATGATAAATTCACTAGAAGTTCGTACCTTCATGGTGTCCGCCTTCTCACGGCCCCATGAGCTCAGCTTCTGCCTGTTTTCCAGCATACTCTACTGTCTGCCCAGCAAGGTGTTAACATTACCATTGCCTTCTTTCCATATATCCCCCCTACGATTGTAAACGAGGAGCGGCTGGGAGCACCCCTGATTTGGATTTCATGTAGCTCTCTTTCCTATGTTTACATACAGTGTGTCGATGAAAGGACTACTCGTCCTGAGAGATGCCTTTGTGGATTACCGCGGAGCACCGCGTTCATAAATTTATGATTTAGGAAAAAAGTTTATACCTTCACAGCGACAGCTAATAGCAGAAGTATGGTGTGTGTGAGTTGACGGATAGAGAAAAGGAGAGAGAAAAACCGTCTGGACATCTTTGAGTAGAGGCTATAATTCTATCGCCCACACATCGAGAGCATCATACAGGTGTCTGAATTACCTTTTTCCAAGATGAATTCATAATTTTTTTTCACCCATCAATAGTCACGCACTAGAGCTGTTGAGAAGTCCAGTGGCTCCACTCAAAGTATGGCGCGCATAATGAATGATCTACGCTTTTTTCGAAAACACATTTGAGCACACTAGAAGTCACAAGTCATTCGACCTGTACGTGATCCATCAAATCAAACTTCCGACTCTCGCGCTGTGGTCAAGTTTCCTGTGTAAATTTCCCAAGTAGTTCCTTTTTCTAAAAATCACCAGTTTATTACACTGTATGCGAAGCCGTGCCCAAGTGGTAACTCTGAAGGGATAATCATCTGATTGTGTAAGTAAAAGAACAAAAAGCTTTATTGCGGAGAATAACAGCTCAAGTTCCCCGTGGACGACCGCTGTTAGAAGAACAGCTATCGAGGCCTTCTTTTTGGAAATTTTGACAACCCGGGGTACGGCCATCAAGGCTAAAAAAAATCTGTTTGTAAACTTCTCTTCATTTTACTATTTTATTGAAGAGATAAAAACCTCAACCTTTCTGGGGCTGCCACAGCCGCCATCTCAGCTTTTGAGTACAGATGTCGCTTCGTACTCGTGTTTTCCTCAAAGTTCTATTGATCGCTATTCTCGGTGGCGCCACTGCCATACCCACCCAACTAGAACATCGGACGACTGCTTCTTCACCTCAACCTGTGAGAGACAACTATGGAGCACCCATCTTGGGACCCCAGAATGTACCTTTGGAAGAGCAGAATCTAGACTTGTTGAATCCACCTGAGACAGACTCTGGGGAAGTGGACAATTTCAAGTGGCCTTTCTCATTGAGCCATAACCGATTGACAAACGGAGGGTGGGCTAGGCAGCAGAATGGTGAGTTGATCTTGGGTGGTTGCCGTGAAGTTCTGAACCTGACATATTGCAGTAAAACAACTTCCTGTTGCGACAGACCTGGCCGGTAAATTTCGAATAAGGCTTTTTTTCCTGCAGACGAATTTATGAGGTCTCCTTAGCTGTGAACATGCGCTTGAAAGCTGGGGCTATCAGGTAGAATTGGAAAGAACACCCTGTCGAGTTGTGACTAATGTTTCGAGGTGACAGAGAGATGCATTGGCATACCACTGATGAGGTAGGTAAACTCTTATGGGACTGTCAACGAAGGGCTTACCAGTTTAGTAGTGGGCATACGTTCTGAAGGGATCCCTGCGCATCAGCATCATAGCACCAGGTGGAAAGAATGAAGGATTATCATATGTAGCGGACGTCGTATGTTATCCTCTGTGTTACCCAATGAAGTAGGTTTGCTAACAGTTCACCTAGAATGAAGGTGATTTGTGGTACTTTCCCGCAGGGGATCCGCACTCCATCCAGGCCAAAGACACACTTCCAGAGGGTGCAGAATTTCTACTTGTCTTTGATGCTGGCACCTTTGACGAGAACGACACACTCTTACTAACGGATTGGTTTGCCCACATACCAAAGGAAGTCCTCGCAAAAAATTTCGGGACGTATCCGGACACGACGCCATTCGATCATATACCAGAGGAACAGTTATATATCTTCCCCTGTAGGTATTTTGCCTCGTCTTCCTGATCTTACGTATCGATGATCAGCATACTAGCGAACCCGCCACCGGAAGACATCAGTAAAGACATCATTATTCCAAATTCATCAGATCCAGAATATGTCTTCACCTACCCTCTATCAACTATTGAGCCAACAAAATATGAGGGAGGTACAGTGAAGATCGCAGACTCGAGGAACTTCAAGGCTGCGAAAAATATTGCAGTTGCTGAGGTCTTTGTCGAAGTCGGTGGCATGAGGTATGCACTTGTGATTTGGGCTGTGCATAGCTGCTGATTAAATCTGGCGTGAACAGGGAGCTGCATGTTAGTACCTCTTCTAGTACATCTTAGTCATCACTGACGGGTGTTGATTATAATAGTGGCATCCTACGCAGCCTGAGTGGACATTCATTATCAGCGGAAAAGCAAGAATCACTCTTTTTGCGGCACAAAGCAATGCGAACACGTATGATTTTTTCGTGAGTGTCGATGTATCCAACTTACGATGAATTCTCTCACCTCGTCTCTTCAAGGCCGGTGATGTTGCCTACGTCCCGTCGTCTTTCGGTGAGTTTTTGAGCTTCTGGCCAGGTTTCTGTTGTTTATCGAACGTCGACACAGGCCATTATATAGAAAATATTGGGGACGAGCCGCTCAAGTTCCTTGAGGTACTCAAGACAAGTCTATTTTTCTATCAGTTATTTGTCTGTTGTGGATGACATTGAGGTTTTATACTAGATGTTTTCCAAGATATTTCTCTCAAGCAATGGTTAGCATTGACACCCCATGAACTCGTAAAGGCACATCTTGGCTTTGATTTGAAGTTTATCGATTCATTCCCGAAGGAAAAGGAAGTGGTTGTCGCTGGAAAATAACATTTGTCACTATCGCTACTTCTAGAGGGAGCTTGACACCCCTGATATAGTTTCATGAGCAGAATCCAGTCGTTTACCCTGAGCCATTCTGATGTATATCGTGCAATAAGATTAAGTGGTCTCCATCACCAATACTTGATTCCTCCGTGGGATACAACATCTGATCGTGGAAACCAACGCCTGGTCACAAATTATTCCTCTCATTATCCTAGAGTGCAATGTCTACAGCTCATCGACCAACATGGGATCCCGCACAAGCAAAAGATGTCAAAGGTGGCTCCCGCCAATTTTCAGTACGGGACATGGCTGCACATACTAAGCTCAAGTTCCGGTATGTTATTCTTATAACTCATTGAATTCCGTTGTTTAACATATGATATAGTCAGGTTGGTCAAACATCATCAACAGAAGTTGCCAGACGTGACCTCCGCGCAGAGCTCCTACTAGCAGAAGCAGAGGCTCGAAATAAGAAACGGAAAGCAGAGGGTAAAGCACCTCTTCCTATCGAAGGCCTAGGGGACTCGAAACCTGCTTCATCATCTGCAACCCCAGCGGTGAATGGGGTAGTTAGCGGATCCGCGGATAATGGTGAAGAGGAGGCAAATAAGAGGAGAAAACTGCTACAGGAGGCCTTGGAACTGGATAGAGATGATGATGAGGAAGAGGAGGAAAATGAAAGCGAGAGCGACAGTGAGAACGGAGGAGGACAAGAGAGTAGGCGAACCAAAGGGAAAGCTGTAGATGAGAAGAGCGAGAGGTGAGCAACACATCTACTTCCATCTGAGATGGCTAAGACTTTTGCGCCTTAGCAGTGAAGAGAATTCCGACGACGAAGAAGACGAAACAGCTCAGCTGCTACGAGAACTTGAGAAAATCAAGCGAGAGAGAGCAGAAGAACAAGCAAAGAAAGAAAGGGAACAGTCCGAACAGAATGCTGCTTCAAATGAAGCACGGATAGCTTCTGCGAACCCTTTGCTTAATCTTGCCGCTGCACTTGGTCAAGCCCCTGCTGGGCTGAATACAACGGCTCCTGGATCGTTCTCGGTCAAGAAACGGTGGGATGACGGTGAGTCTAGTGCTGCTCATGTGGAGTTCAGAATATTCATATCATCTGGTTAAAAGACCTTATTTTCAAGAACCAGGCCATGAATGGCGATGAGAAGCCGCAAGGACAATTTGTCAATGATCTGCTTCGAACAGAATTCCACAAGTACGTGATTGATTTTTGAGTGAAAATGCTCAGTGCTGAAAAGCTTGTTTTCTTTCCACAGAAAGTTCATGACGAAATTCATCAAGGTATGATTTCGATATTTGAATTCAATCCTGGACTCATGATCATATCAGTAACTATATGCCTATACCCACATATTATCTATTGCAGTCCTCTAATATTATTTTCATGCACATGACTGATCCCATTCATATCCCTCTGCTGCCCATTCTGGCATCTCCGTCTTAAACGCTCCCAGGCTGGTGGTATACTTCAATGCATGCAAGAAGATGTATAGTTTTTCAGGCTTTGGATCTGGATGCAGAGGCAAATAACATTCTGGGCAATAAAGATGCTCCGACTCTGAGAAGGCACTTGGATCTGGTAAAGACTCCATCTGCGATATTTTCTTGAGGGCTTCTTCTGTTGTGAACTGTGGAGGCTGGTCAGCTGGGGCTGATGTTGGATTTACAGCTTCTAGAGAAGCGTCTGGTGCAGATATGAGGTTCGTTGATTCAGCAGAAGTAGTGATATCAGATGCAGTGTTTGAGCCGTTATCTCTGACAATGAGTTCTCCTTTCCCACCTCTCCTTCTTTTGTTTGGTGGTGGGGGTGGTTTTACAGTCAGATTGGATGGGAACAATGCACCTTTGGCACGAAAGATGACATCTCTCCATCGACTCCAATCTTCGTCTTCGTCCTGTGAAATGTGAAAGGTTAGGACACGAAGAATGACCTATGATCGAAAGAATTGTTTCAGGACAAAGAAATATACCTTCATGTTACGAAGTCTTGTAATCACTTCAACGGCTTCTTTTGACAGAGGAACCGGTGATCCCATTCCAATGTCCTCTCCCGTCTCGCGTGGCAATAGCTTTGGCATTTTCCCCGTTGAACCTGTATGGGCTGGTTCTGTACCTTGGAATTTAGATAACAATTCGGGATTCCCTGTGTTCTGGACTTCATTTTGCAAATGGTCAGGCGGCGCAGGTGCGAATCTTTCTTCACTAGGCGTTGAATCAATGCCATCTTTGCCGATTTTTTCACCCTAGACAGAAAGGAGATGAGGCTCTTGTATTTATCTTTGGAAAATACATGGTGGACATATTAGAGACAAGACGCTTACCCAAATTCGTTCCTCCGAGTATATGGGGTCATTAGCTATCGGGTGACCAAGGAATTGAAGATGGACCCGAAGTTGATGAGCTAGGACAAGATCCAAATCAATCATAGTTATCTTCTTTGGCAAATTCTTATACGTACAACGCCCAGTCAGTGGTCGGCCTATCCATTACTATCAGGGCTAGTTCCCTGGCAAAGTTATGACAGGATACGCACATTGCACAATGCTACTATCCGTGTTTTTGTCATACCGAATTAGATTAAATACCGTTCTAGCAGGCTGTTGTATTTATCGTCAGCCCATACTGAATTGGAGACGGCATAGAAATAGGAGTGCTACCTTCCCTTCGGGATGAACGATGTTTAGACCCATCTGCCTGTCAACTGTCAAGAGAGGTTCTTCACATACAACTTCCTTGCTGGTAATAAAAACATTTACAGAGTTAATCAAGACGTTAACGCGAATCCGAGTTAGAGTTTACTCACTCAGGAAATCGACCTTTACACCGCGCAACATACTCTTTTTGGACAGTCCCAGCAACAAATTCAGCTTGTAACTCTCGTGCACATTCAGAAGACAATGGGATTATCATCAAACCAGATGTGAGTCGATCCAACCTATTGATAGCTGCCATGATTTCAATCAAGTCAGCGGTATTGATGAGACAAAGAAACATACGATAGACTTTTGCAAACCCAAATTCATTTACAAGAATTTCAATTAGAGTGTTTTTGTAATATCTGCCTGAGGCATGGACAGGCTAGGGATTATGATCAGAGTTGAGCTTGGGGTTCTTACGAGAGTGAGCTAACAAACGAACGATACTGCCTGGTTTATCGACAACAATAAATTGACGCTCGAAATCTTGGTAGAGGACTTTGACTGGCTGAGAAGTCACTGGGGGTTCGTGTCGATGAACAACGTTCCTAATATCACGCCGTTCAAGATACTAAAGAAAACTTTTGAGCTGCACATACTCGATGCGATCCCCATTTTTGAGGACTGTATCTGGTTTGGCAATTTTGCCATTAACTGTTGTCACTCCAGATTCCAAAGCATAACGCTGCATCCTCCCGATTATTGAGAAGTGTCAGTGTCATTGATGATAACGCACATAATACTCCATTGATCTATCCCTAAACTCTGTCGAAACCACCTCGAGTAACTCCCGGCCCAACCAGCGCATCTTGGCCATAGTAGTGTATGGGTACCAGTATGGGACAGTTTTCCTTAGTCCGGTTTGTGTGATTATAGTTGTGTTTGCTCCAGTTTCCAACATGGCAGCTTGGATGAGATTGACAATAATCTGACGAAATTGTTCCCGAATTGAGGGCTGGACTCTGACCAATCTCTTGAGCTGGATAACAAACTTGGATGTGTTCATAGCATGTCGCTGGGCCATTTGTTTGGAGTCCCGTGACTGCATCCGGATAATACAAAGTATCTGGACTCTGTCTACTCGATATACTACACCTAACAAAGTCAAATAACGTACTTTAGACTAGCACTCTAGTCATTGCCCTTTCGTAAATTCTGCTGAGTTCAATCTCCATGTCTTCTGAACACGTCAAGTTCAGACCAATCCAGTCACAACAGGTCAACAGGTAGTTGATATGATTCTCCCTGCTGGTACAAATCGCGTCGACCTCCATCACTGACAGTTCTCTGTCAAACCAGGAAAATGCATTTCGAAGGTCCCTGTTTTAGTTTAGTTTTTGCGGTACGAAAATTTGAAGAGATGGGACGGACCCTGCAAAAGCTTGCAGCCTATCTAAATAGCCACGGCTGTTCACAAAGTTAATTTCAACTGATAATCGCTCGAGCCGCTGGCGGATCCTGAACAATGAGGAGGCAAGGTGTAGTCTGGGTGCCAGCTGAGATTCGTCCCATGAGACCTGTGGCGAATTATCTTGAGCTGTGAACTCGTGAAACAATTCTTGACGCACCAGCTCTGCATAGCCCTCACATTGGAGCTGTTTGAGCAACAAGCTGATAGTCGCCCGAATTTCTCGTTTCATTTTGGTAATTTCCTTAGCCCCGCATCGTTGAATCATAGGTTCATCCACCTTGAAAAGAGCGCTTGGCTGTCCGCTGGAGGACTCTCCCACGTTTGCGAGCTGAAGTAGAGCCCGTCTGGGTACTTTTCGCCTCGGAATCTCCGTGCTTGGGGCAGCTTGTACCGGATTGTAATTGTGATGAGCAAAACCTTCTGTATTTTGTCGACAGATATCCAAACTGGTTGCTGGGTGATCAGAGCCATTTGCGCATTCATGAGAAGGGGTATTCCTTAGTTGATCTAATGGTTGTAAATTAGTAAGACTAGTGAGATGACTAGCTGTTGTCGGTCTCAAAAAGTGGGGCCTTGGAAGCTGCTCTTGACCTTGATGATCTTCTCGGAGGGGTAAGGTGTTGATAACGGGTGGCTGAGACCGCTGGTCGTATTGCCATCGCCACTGGGAAGGCTCCCAGCCAGCAGACAATACCCAAGCCTGTTTGTCGTTTGCGCCACAGGACTTGATAGCCTTGTGTCGCATATCCCGACTTGCTTCTTCGATCTGAGGATCGAAGTGTACTAACCGCTTGCTAGGACGAAAGAGTTTAATGAAGAGTTTGAACAGCATCTGGGAATTCAATGGAGGGTGGCTTAGGTCTATTGGGAAGAAAGAAAAATCACCACCATCCTGCATTATATAGGGGTTACCATGGCCGTGATAATTGCGCGGCACTGTTGATGGTGGCAAAACCTATAAATAAATAATCGCCTAAAATGGGCTGTCGAACATGACTTCGAATACCACGGACTGCGACCGAGCACCGTGTAACAAATTGCTGATCCAAAAAAACACACACATGATTTCAAAGGGCCCTTGCACTCCCTAATCAGCCACAGATAGAATCAGTTTCTTCCAACTCCGTAACTAGAGCACGTGTAGTTCTAATTGAGGCACCGTTGTGCCACCGGCTTCCAGAACAAAACAATACAACAAGTCTTTGACACAGCCTTCTGCTAACCTCATGGCATAAGATGATAGATTTATAAGCGTGCTCTAAGTAATTGTAGAATAAAAGTACATGATAGGTTACAAGATCGTCGTCATTCTCCAAGAAAATACATTATTATTCGTATCCTTTTGCAGGGTTCCAATGACGAGCCCGAGCATCAGTGACCATTAAACTGACTAGAGTGCTGCGGTCTGACTTGATACCATTGCTGCTCGCCCAATATAGCATTGAATGAATTGCGCGGTAACTTCGGCAAAGGCACCTTGATATGCTGTGCTTCATCTGCGCTTTCCGGTTGTTGAGGTATTGAAGCTGTTTGTGCATGGAAAGCAGAAAAATTCTGAACGCCGTATCCACACTCGGGAACACTCGGATTCGAAAAGCAAGGCGATGGAAGCATCTCAGGATCCAGTGCCAGTGAAGGGTTGAGAAAATAGGCCTAAGTGTTCTAAGCCCTTCTTATCTAACAATGCGTTCGAACGGAAACATACCTTTATCGTATGGGATTCTAGGAAGACACCTGCCGCACATTCCTTGTATCCAGAGTAATCACCTTTTTCAAGAATACGCGGCATCCGATCAGATATTGCCATTGAATTTCTAACATAGGGAGTCGTCAATATTAACTGTGATATCTTATTCGAAGCAATTCACCGTGTTACTTGCTCGAAGAGGTCATTCATACTTGGTGTAGGCTTCACAATACTGGTGATTTCACAAAGGAGACTCAAAATTGCTTGGACCATGTTGTCTCTGCATTTCCTCCAGTCCTTGAATGTGAACCTAAATGGCATTTCCCAGTTCCCCTATAGATTTTGTAATGTAAAAAACCATCGTCATCCAAGAAATCGCATACTGAAGGCGCTCACATACCCAGCAATTATCGAGCGCCTTCCTGTTTATCAAAAGTAGACGACAGCAAGATTGGATGCTCAAGCCGTACCAGTCACTTGCATATTGTGGATTGTGGTTGAGTTGTGTCTCTGTCACGTAGGTAGCCGATGTTGTCAGGGGATGTGGTGGGTAGCAAAATGCGGAAGGAAATCCGACTGAAGATACGGCCTCGGGTTCAGCTTCTGCCTTTCCTTTTCCCTTGGGGTCCTGAGATGGACCAGCCGATTGCCCCAGATTTTGCAGATGATGTGGAATAAAAAGTCCAGGGGGATATATTGGAGGCTGTTGTTGGCTTGTAGAAGCGATGGTCACAAGTTGAGCGTTCGCCTCCCTAGTAATAGAGGAGTTAGTCGATGATCCTATGTTTGTTATACAGGGAGAATTTTGGGGTTGTGTTTGATTAATCGGGACTCGAAAAGTTGTCTGTTCGTCGACCACGTTGGAATGAACGACCACGGGATGAGACGGAGCAGCACTGATGATGTTGAAGGCATCGGGGATTGTTGGGGGAAGTTCCGATACCATTGTTTCTCCACCGTGTCGATTAGAAATACCAGAACCTTCGCTGCTAAGATTCGGCAAAGCAGTCGTCGGGTCATCTGACCAGGCCCCTTGATAGTGGGTCATAGATTGTTCGGGAGGATTCTGCGTTCGTGAAGCATCCGCACCCGGAGGGGAGGGTTCGATGATTCGGGCTCCAACAAAAGAAGAGAGAGGGCAGCATTAGAGCAGTTTGCAGGATCTCCAAACTCTGGTGCACCAGTAGTAGGTCGTGATACTTGATCAGCGTGGGAAAGGGATGGAGATACCGGACTCCCAGAATCGCGATATAACAAGCTTTGAACAGGCGCTACCTCTCGAGCCCCCCTTTCGTGAGACATACCATAGTTCCCGTGAACTGGTTCCGGTGGTGATGGAGAGTTCGACTGATTGGCAGAAGGCCCAATTGCTGATGGTGCAGGACCAGGAAGTATTTCCGGCGCCTGGTTTTGTGAGAAACCCTGCTCTTCAGCGGTTTGAGATGCGAATGCGCGACCATGGGTCAGATCGGAAATCAAAGGATTGCTCATGTCCTGGGTTGCAGCAGATTCAATGTTGTTTGAGGCCACACTGGTTCGTGCATCGAGTCGTTGTGCGTTGGGATCGGTTGATGTGAGAATAGGTACGCTTAGGTTAGCTATGGCAAGCCCTTTACTACTGCAGAGGATAGTATTTCCGTTCTCTTGACGAAAATAAACTTGACGTAATTTTCCATGTTTTTGACGATCTACATACTCTTGCTTAAGATGCGCCTTTAGCTCCTTGTGTATCTGTTTCTGGTGCCGCCATGCCATTTCGATCCTATTCTTCTCTATCAACGCGTCAAGCTCGGCTTGGGTTCTCGGTTTGAGATCTAAAATTATTCGCATGAACATCATTGCACAGATCGGAATCGAAGAAGCTGATTGAAAGCTGATCAAGGAGCAGAAGGATAATTGTTCGGGAGAATCAGATGGTGTTTTAAATAATCTCTAATAGACCGTTTCAACTACTTTTGGGATGACCGTAATCAATGACAACAGCCGGACCATCGGCACAATAAACAATAACATCATTGTAATCCGTGACGATAGTAAAATTGACAATGCCTTCGGGTTATCCTCTTTGTTCCTAATTACTAATGCGAGATCAATACAGTCAAGTGATGTAGAGTGGCATTAATGAAAATGGAGGATGTAGAGATTGTCACGCCCTCGTGACACCATCACAAATCACATAAACAGGGATAGAAGCCGAAGAACTGTAAAGTTCCAACTTCATTAGGAATTGCTAAGTACTGTAGTAATAGTTTTGTTGTCTCTAAGCTACCATCCTATTCTAGTCAAGACATCCTCTTCTGAACCACTCCTTAGTCAAATTGGGGGCCAGCACAGTGGAGGGTGCAACTAAATTGTTGAAGCCAACCCCATTCTTCCTCAGGCTGACAGTACAACAAAACTGTTACTCCTCTGTGCATTACAAAAATGTCTCAGAATCCAAACCAAGACCCTTGCCTAGAATACTGGGTCAGAAAGGACAGTAACCATCCAGAATCAGCTTGAGTGCCATATACTGGAAATTTGGTATAAATTAATATTAATATTTATTTTCTTTATTATTATTTATCTCCTATAGGAGTATTGCATTTTAGACTGGAAGAAGTATTGTGTTTTAGACTGACTCTCTCCTATTCTGATTGTAGTATATATATAGGGTAGATACATGGGAGCAATCTAGTTTGTAGATTAAAGTCATAAATATCAGATATATAAGCTTAGGCACTGTAAAGTAAAGTGGATGACTTGGTATATATTTACCTATCAAATATGTAAGCTATATACATCTGTGAGTTACCATAGTCTAAGAAAACACAATATATACATCTTATTTTAGACATCATGAAGTAAAGTAGATGACTGAAGGATGAAAGCCATACTCTCAGTTATATATATAACATTTGTCATGTAACATCTTTTCCTGTACTTCTTTCTTATGTAGTAAGTCCAAATAAGAAAAGAAAAAGAAAAGAAGTATAAATAATGACTTAGCCATTTTGTCAAGTTATAATACTATCTCTCTCTTAAGGTTTCTCATTCCAAGGATTCTTTCATAGTTTCTCATATGGGTTTTGTATATTGCCCATTTTATTATCTTCTTTATTCCACTCTCTAAGCCCAGATTCTTCTTGGCCAATTTCTTCTTCTTCTTTCTTGATTGTTTCCATTATTCTTTGTTCTTTCATTGGTCCTTTCTTCCATTGTCTCCAGTTTCTTTCTAACCTTGCCCAGTACTCCTCATCATATCTCTTATCTGTCTATCTATATAACTTTCTTGCTGTAAATCTTCCTGGCAATTCTCTTCTTCTAAATATTCCTCCTTCTCTTTCTTGTCTCCTAACATCTTCTATATCTCTTCTGTATTCCTTTTCAAAGTCCTCTATTGTCTCCTTTGCATTTCCCAGATTTTCCTTTTCTTCCCAAGTATCTAACTCCACTGTAAATCCCTTCCATTATACTAGATATTTATCTTTTACTCTAATCTATTGCTTATTCAATATCCTTTCTACCTTCTATTCTTTTTTTTCTTCAATTATAACTGGGGCAGACTGCTCTTTTCTCTGTCCCTCTACTTGCCCTATATATTTTTGTATTCTACTAATGTTGACTACTGGATATATTTTAATAGTAGCTAGCAGTTCTAATTCTACTGCATTTGTTGATATAATCTTCTTAATCTTATAAGATCCTACAAATCTCTCTGTCAACTTCTCTATTTTCCTTTCAATCATCTGATATTTCAGATCCTTAGTGCTTAGCATCACTAGGCCTTCTACTTTATACTTATTGACTTCTGCCCTCTTCCTATCTGCATACTTCTTTATCTTCTCTTGCACTTTTTCTAGTACTGCTTTTGCTTCATCCTGAATCTCCTTTATTTTTGTCACAAATTTCTCTGCTCCTTCATACTTCCTCTTCTTCCTTACTTTGGACTCCATTCTAGGATCTTGCCCATAGTTTGCTTTGAAGGGCGATATCTTTGTACTTGAGTATGCTTTATTGTTGTATGCAAACTCTGCTGTTCCTAACTAGTCTGGTCACTACTCCTGCCTATGGTTGATAAATATCCTTAAGTACTGTTCCAACTCCTGATTAACCCTCTCTGTTTGTTCATCTATCTGAGGGTGGAATGCTGTTGACATCTTGCTTTCAATCCCCAATATCCTATTCAACTCCCTTATCAATCCTGCTATAAACTGGGATCTCCTATCTAAGATGATACTTTCAAATAACCCATACAACTTCTATATGTTATCTCTAAACAACCTAGCTAGCCTTTTTACCAGTGTTTTCTCTATAGTAGAGATAAAATAGACCATTTTTGTTAATCTATTCACCACTACTAAGATTGAGTCATATCCCTGTGCTAATAGCAGTTTAGTAATGAAATCTGCCAATATATATGTCCAAGGTTTCTTAGGTATCAAATTGGACATTAATTTGCCTGCTGGCTATTCTGTATAGTTTCTGTTTCTCTGGAAAGAATTGTATTCCTCTATATATTGTTTCATCTCCTTAGTTACTCCTGGCCACTAGAAGTTTTGAGTGACCAATTCCACTGTCTTTCACTATCCTTTATGTTCTTCCACTGGTATATCATAATGCAGCCTAATTATCTCTACTCTTAATATATTGTCTTTAGGCATATATGCCTTTCTCTCCTTATATATTATACCATCTACTTCTCTCCACTCTTCATCCTTTAACATCTTTACCTCTGCTTGTTTTATTTCTTCCACTGCTTTTATTATCTTGTTGTCTTTTACTTTTGACTTCCTTACTTTCTCCAATAGATCTACTTCTTCCACAATTACTTCTATCCTTTCTGTTTTCCTAACTTCTAGCCACTCAGATTTTACCAACATCTTATCCTCATTGTTCCTTTTTACTTCTACTTTCCAGTCTGGCCTCCTACTCAAGCTATCATCAACTCACAAATCAGTAAGTGGCTATTTGTGATAGTACTGTCACAGTTGTACTATAGACTAGTAATCACATACTGTATAGTTTACCACTATACCAAAAGGGCAACATTAGCAAGGCTACTTGCTAATGAGGGTCTAGCTATTTATGTAGTTCTTTGAATAGGAATTTTGTTATACCTCCATGTTACTCTTTAGTAATTACTTTTTTGTGATAGTCTCTATGCTTTTAAACAACAAATTACTGCTAGTATTTCTTTGTCATGGATTTTGTAATTTTGCTCAGTTGCATTTAGT
>Ga0153976_1000451_pt1 | contig 14318 bp, 12 predicted proteins | sample TSGA060MetaG_FD_104717 | JGI IMG/M metagenome (GOLD analysis project Ga0153976, IMG submission 104717) | Attine ant fungus gardens microbial communities from Georgia, USA - TSGA060 MetaG | ecosystem: Host-associated > Fungi > Mycelium > Unclassified | place: USA: Georgia, Yuchi Wildlife... | reverse complement strand
GCGAATAGTGCTGCGGACTCCATGCATCGGTGTCACAAGATTCTGCTCCTCAGCAGAAGCTTTAATTATCACCGCGTCAACCTTCGTCATCACTACATCATCGTCGATCCATTGCATATAAAGTCCCAGAACCATCAGTTCTCCCACTTTCCCCACAACAGACAACAACCGATAATGTCTTACGATCAAGATCAAGTAAACCAAGGTTCCCGTCGTATGTGCGAAATTGATTTTGATGGAACCCGCACACTCACTGTTGTGATAGGGGATTATAGCGACGACTCGAACTACTCCCCCTCTGGTGGTATTCAAGGCATCGACGATGACTCCCTTTCTGGGGCTCACGGAGGAAGCGGTCTCGGCCAAGCAGGTGGTTACACGGGAAGTCAGGGCCGTAGAGAAGGCCAGAAGACCTTTAATGACGACGACGACAACTATTGCGAGACAGACCCCGGAATGGCAGGCAATCGTGGTGTCCAGGACACCCAGAACACTAACGTCCCTGGCGTTGGCCGAATGGGTGGTGAGCAAGAGACCGGTTGGGGCCAGACCGTTGGCGGCCAAGGCCGTAGCCGCGGGTATGAGCGTGACAATGACGAGTATGATGATTCTGGCTTTGGCCAAGGAGCTGGAGCTGGAGCTAGTCGCGCTCCAAAGGCTTCCATGGGCTCTAAAGTAATGGGTTAGTTCTGGCTCTCTTAGTTGTCTTTGCATGTCTCATGTTTAGCGCAGGCGGCATGGAGAAGATGGCTGGCAAAGTTACCCACAAACCTGAACTTGAGGCCAAGGGCGAGCGGCGCCAGGTATGTCGTGATTTTGCAGTTATTTGGAGTGGGATGACTTATCGTTTCGCAGGGCGGCTTCTAGGGGATTGCTTTGTTGGAACTTGGGAGCACATAAAAATTTACCTTGTATTTGTACTTATCATGAGCCACACTTCGAGAGTGGATGTACTTACATATGTATGTAGCACAGTGACTCGATCATATCCCGTCACGAATGTAAATCCCATGTAGCCTGGATTATACTCTTCGTATCTCCTCGTGGCGAAACCGTACTGGATCTGGTGGGCAATGTTCCGTCGTAGTAGGCCGTGCTCCATGACAACAAAGCATCAGCTATGGCGTTACGTTGCACGGGCATCCGTTTCAATGCCGTTTGCAGTTTTGAGCCACAATATTTATATTGCTGGAGGCTCAAGCGCCCAAGAGGTGTTGCTAATAGCTAATATGTGCGGTGTATGTATGTGACCAAATACATCTCCACATGGTAAGTTGTGAATAGTAAATTATGTAACAATGACACCACATCATTCTATACGATATCCCTCCCCAACTGCCTCTCATCAACTGGTCTCCAAATACATCGACACATAGGTCAGTATGCTGGCATTGATAAGCGAAGGTGGAGGGAGTGTGCAGATTCTCCGGAGAACAGTTTTTTTCTCAAGGTCGAGCGGCGGCTGGGCTTTTTACCTATCTCAAGAAGCTCCTGGTATGATCCCATATACTCCTTCTGCCTTCGGACGCGCACATTTCGATCCAGCCCACGTTTATACCTGACGTCGACATTCTATCATTGGCAACTTGCATTCATGCAATTGAAATCATACATGGCCGCAGTCTCACTCATGGCCCCTCCGCACAATGGTCTAGATACACCTTGACAGAAGTCTATGCTGGATTCCCTGCGCTATTTGCGCACCTTCCCGAGACGAAAAGACCCTGCCGCTTCTCCGTGTCTTTTACATATATCCCTGAGTTACATTTCTACCTGGCAACCTTACATATGGACGTTTGTAGGCACATGGAGCCGTGCGGCATCCCTGGCTGTAGGCAAAGGTAGACTCTTCCTCCTCGAATGCAGAAGACGAGAGAGGATAATAGGTGAATGCAGCCAACCGGCCTCTCGGACGCCAAGAGTGCGGGCGGTCAACGGATCATGTGCGCAGTCCAGGCTTTCAACCTGTTATGACCTATTGGATTCGGCCATATAAACGATACGTACTGTGATACCTTTGTTATGTTTGCACTTGCTCCAGAAGAATTGGATGTCATCCTGCGACCTCGTATGGTTTCGCAGCAAAGACTCAGACTCCCGGGACATTCCTGGCTCGAAACCAACATCATATGGAGAAGACTATTTCAGGCGCTCGACGAAAGAATCCGATGGCGTTGATATCTCGCGAGTACAACATCCCCGGTGCCGCTAGTGGAAAGTGGAACAATGGACTCGGTGGCATTCCTTCAGCGTCAATAGATTGTCGTTCATCGCAAGTCTAGCAATTTCAAAAACGTGCAGAAGCTCAGAACATAGAAGATAGCTTGTGATGGAACTAATCGTAAGTTATCACCGATGATGATGATGATGTACATAGACCTGAAGACTGTATTGGAAGCAATAAATAGGTATGACGACGAACGAAACCAACCAAAATTCATGTGTTTCCAATGGGGCACCCAACGAGTGTGAACAATGCGAGCATCTTCCACACTACACACTACCGCCAGTTGAAACTTGTCCGCACTGGAAAGTAATTGTACTGATGGCAGTTCCCTCGTCGGAGTTGGTCACGAGTTTAGCCTGGTAGTCTCGAATGCTAAGGATGAGGCGTGGTCCCAGCACAAATATCTGCACGGCTTGGGCAATTGGAATAATATTAAAAAGGGTTTCAGCGGCAATCGAATTTGAGTTCTATGAAAATAATCAGAAATGGTCGGATGCAGACGAGTCAGTCATAGGTGGCATACCAAGATCTTCGGAGAGAGATAGAGGAAGTTACAGCAAGAAACAAAAAAAAAACTAGTGTGCCACGAGTGTGAGCGGGAAAAGATGACGATATTCAAATTACGACCTCACCTCGCGAAGTAAAATACGTGTGTTTGGATCAATATCGTGTGACAATCCCCAGTCGCCCATTCTGTTGATGATCGTTGTAGTTCACGGAAGTGTTTTATAGTAATCCAGATTGCAAGAGACAGTGCAAGGGTCTCCCATGCAAAGCCCAATATCCAAGTAATCTCGGTTAGAAATTGGGAGTTTCCTTCGAGCTCGACAGTGCACATATGGATGCCAGATAGGACGAGCACGTCTGATAATCATATCATAAACCTGACGCACTCAAGTCTTTACTCTAACTGAAACTCACCCCCGAACATAAGCCTGCCATGCATTGCAATCATTACTCCACAGGTGATCTGGATAACCAGGAAGATTACAGAGAGAAAGACGAGCATCTTCCTGGATCGCTGATACATGGCATGTAACCGGGTGATTATAATAACTTGTGGGCTATTCTAGTCAAATCAATAACTCTGAGATACTGAGCTCACCGCCCAGCATGGCATTTACGACCACGGATGTCCAGTTTGTTATAGACTGGGTGATAGTGCCTGGAAAACGTAGTTTGTAATGAGCTACATAAGACTGAATAACAATGAACTCACAGCTGTCGCGGACGTCATATCGAATCAATGAGCTTGTCAACAATTTCACTCACTCCTACGTAAAACAGTAGTTGAATGCGAATGACAGGTATTGATACAAAACTTTGTACTCACTGCATCTGTCAACGAGACTGGCAAAGTAGTCACTGCATACCGGTCAGCCAGTCAGAAGAAATCATCACAGTGCATAAGAGGAGACAGACGGAGCAATGAAGCACTGATCACGAAGGACGTCTTATTAGTCCATTTTCGACTTCTTAACCTTGAAAACATACATGGATAATGGCATTCCAATATAGCGCACCTAGTGTATTTTAGTGATCTTCGCCAAATGTGCTTACAGTATCAGTGACGCACACTGAGATATAGGACAGTCATGAGGGACCAACGTCGCCGCTGCCCCGAATTAGATTCATTATCCAGCAATCATTGTGATGGGAAACTCTGCTCACCCAGACCAGTTCAAACTATGGAGCCATTCTTAGTGAGATCTCTGCTCTAATAAACGCATCAGCCTACCTCTTGTCCGAGTGTCAGTGCTGGAGAATACGAGGGATATCAATAATTCTCTCCATAAACATTATCTTGCGAACCCGAATCATATATCATCACAGCCAAGGATGCAACTACGAAACCACCGTCAAAGATTGTCAAGTGCGATGTTTGCTGTCCACGAACCCATGTAATAGCTAGATTGACGCCAAGCGCTGATGAACGGCCATCCACTTGGATCATTTGAGACTAGAGTCATATTCAAGGAATGGTGTTAGTGGGTGGAGAACTCGGTGGTCATAGAACCATGTTCGAGCTATGTAAATATATCACCATCCCGTGCTTATCTAGATATACCGTGGAGCAGGATCAATCAAACTATAAGCGCACATCGATTGAAAGATCATCTTACGAGATACATCAGGCGATGCAGTGAGTGAAGTGTTGATGAATATATAGTATACCCGATTGATGTACCACTGGATTTCAGTGATACAGCCACTGAACTCGATAGATGGTGCGCACCGAAGTCGGCGGTCTGGGGATTTCATCCAGATAATGACATTGACACCCTGAACTTGTTCGCGGAAAGGGGAAGAGTGAACTACAAAGTTCGAGTCGGAACAGGGAAGCGATTAAGGTAAATTGAAAATTGTCTCGGGAAGCGCGCAGAGCTACTGAAGAAAGCTGTGTTTTCGAGCCTCAAGGTCAGCTGTGATCAGAGAAAGGTACTTATTGGGCGATGTTCGATGTTCGATGATGTTGGGATGTCGATGAAACAGGTATTGCATAGGTTTGGTGCTCTGAAACGTATGATGAATAGGTGCGTCAAAAGTCGGAGCCCGCATCTACCCTATGACATTTTACCATGCTGGTAGTAAGGAATCGGAGAATGATCATGAAGAGGATCACAGTGGATCATGCATATCCTGACGAACAATTATTAGTACCTGAGATTGCATATATTTAAGCCCACCACCGGTTTGCTAGCTGGTGAGTATCCAATATTCTCATTGGTCATGGACACGGACAACAATTGATACACCGGAGCATTACCATAAAGAATTCATAGATGACTTCTAAAACCGCTCTACCTTTTAGGGGACCTTCCATTCCTCACCACTAGCCGTAGAAAGGGAAGGACGAAAGAATACTAGCGCTTTCGCCAGACGGGAAGACGATTGCATGCGTGAGGCAGCACCCAAGCGTTTAGCGATGGAACACAAACGGATAAATGACTGGGGACCGTTGGACCAGTGGAGACCATCTCGCCAACATACGACGGAACAATCCTGACTCGAAATACAGAAAGCGGACAAGTTGAGGTGGCGATGACCAAATTCAACTCTGTTCTTTTATGCGAACTTACATAGGACGCTCAGTGCCCAATCCTTATCCCCATAAAGCTTCTCGGCCAAGAAATCGCCTAAAACTTCCCGCAATCGCCCCACAGTCTTAGCATCGTCCTCGGCTGTTGCATTTAATGACTCAAGCATGTCCGATGCAGGATGCAGAACATGTCAGGCAGTCTTTTCAAATGCTCAATTCACGTGATCGCATGAATGTGAAGAAATACTGACCATCACCGAATCGACGAGAGGGCCAGTCTCCCCTGGCATGCACTCACTTCAAACAACTTTCACTCCGCTATCCTCCAGGAGCCCTTTCCTTACCGCCTCAATTCCGATTACCACGAGGCTGCGGATGGCACCTTCCTGGGGTGCCCTTGGATTTGTCCGATGATATTAAAGTAACGAGAAGTGTCTTCATAATTCGTGGTGAGTGGGGCGGATATGTCGTAGAATGTTGCGTAAGCAGACGGGAGAGCGTCGGAGCAGCGGACGTGCGCAAGTGGGTGGCATGAGACTGTGGAAGCGTGGAATGGAGAATGGTTGACAAGATAGCAGGTAATAATTGATGGAGCTGTACAAAAAAAATCGATCAGTTTGCTTAACTGTAACGGGTTTGGAGGATTACTCACATAAGGCCCTATGAACGGCGTATCGTTCTCGAGAATGGCACCAACGACGTCCAACAACACCTCCAAGGAACGACCATCTGCCTCAGATTGAGCACCATCCTTTAGCGCGGTCACAACTCCTTCTCCGACACAGCGAATGAGGTATGGTAAGAGTGCCTGTAGTCCTGCATCATTGCGCAAACTCGGCTTGGCGCAGTCAGCAGTAGGCGGTAATAACGACGACGTGAGCCGCGTATAATAAAGCTGTAGCTCTTGTGATAACACTTGTTTGACAAGTCACAAATTGCTGTTGTTGCTTCTTGACAGTAGAGCGACTTTCTGATGGCTGCGTCAATGGGAATATGCCATTGGTCTGGGGAGGTGATTTAGTAATTTCTTGATCGATGTCCTTCGGACCAGGCTTCGGTATTGCTGGTGGATTTCCTGGAATGAGAGGTTGCACGCCTTCAACTGCAAGCCAATGAGCGGTCCAGCTGACACCCGGTTTTGGTAGTGTGATTTTCTCCTCTCTAAGCACGAGGTCAAAGTCGAATCGACGATCTCTTCGTCATCCACGAAATAGACAGGGCAGGGAATGGGAGAGCGTGTCTTTGTATGACCATAAAGGGGCTCGATGTTCAGAACTCGAAGGACTTGGTCGACGTCTGAAGTCGTAATCGTGGTTCGTCGGGCATGGCGCATGAACGTTTGAACCGCGAGGCTTCAAGTTCCTATCCTGTCAGACTGTCCTTAGCTCATTTTACTTAGTGTTTGATGTAAATTGAGCACCTCTATGACCTGATGAATGCGATATTCGATATCGCTAGCGAGGGAGGAAGCTACTGCCTTGGATAGGTTGGTGATACCTAACGACTCGGCGACGTCCTGCAAATGGCGGATTCATCTCGTCGCATGCACATTTCCTGCACTGCACAAACGCACTTAAAGACGACACACGCCAACCCCAGCCACACACTGTCTCTGACAACTTGTATGTTACTCTACCTACGACACATGTGAATGCTGAAGGGGTGTCATGGTGGTCATAGAGAACATGATCTTGTGCTCTTCAAGGTGGGCTGGTAGACAGGCAAGGAAATATTGTTGTGTAGGCGAGAGTAGGGAAGCCTCAGCGAAGGGATGGCACACATTGCGGGAAGTACGTCGCCAATGATAACGATGAATGTCAATGGCGAGCCACTTCGAGAATTCACAAGCATTTCAAACTCCGCATGAAGCCAGCCGCCCCAGACTTGACCTAGTAGGCTAGAGTTCGTCCCATGTTTGATGTGTCTGAGCAGCTTTTCCTACTAGTACCGAGGTACTTAATCAAGACCAGGATGTAAACGTCAACGCATGGTGCTTCAACTTCCTCATGCCGCAAAGTTTGTCCTGCAACACGAAGGTGTTCTTGGCTTCTACTGTGGTTTATTGACTGCAGCGGCACTGACAACACCGCTTGATGTCCTCAAGACATGTATCATGCTCAATCTTAGTGTAAGTCCCTGTTGTGAATATTGATGACCTGTCTAACACGTATTCAGGATCCTTCCAAGCAGCAAGTGCCAAGTATTGGCACACGACTTCGGCAGATCTACGTGCAAGAAGGTGTAAAGGCTCTTTCTGCGGGCGTCATACCGAGAACAATGTGGATATCAGCTGGAGGAGCCGTCTTCGGTGTCTATGAATTGCTGTCCATGGCCTAATGAGCGCTTGGGCGATCGATTAGTTTCTGCACCTTCTCATCAGTTATTCACTACATTGTTGTTTACGGCGTCTTTCAGATTTCTGTGGAGTGGCGATTGAGGACAGTAGACTTGACTCTGCTGTTTTATGGTACTTCGAATGCCCGATACCCAACCCTTTTTGCCGTGAAGTTTCTCAGGTGAAGAAATTGCCTAAAATTTGAGGTTGACCAGCCACCTCAACAGAGTAACTTTCTCCTCTCTGAGGACATGGTCAAATTATATCTCTCCGTCATCCACCAAATGCATTTAATGGCTAAGTTCGGATATGCAAGTCTCACTCTGTCAACGGAAATGCCTCTTCACAAAATCTCGTCGACAACGAGGAAAGCCGTGATCAAAGTATAACCTTCTGGCCGGACAAAAAAACACCTTCTGTACAAGCGAAGGTGGAGTGAGTGTGCTGATTCTCCGGAGACCGTTTGTTTTTCAAGGTCCAGCGGCCACCTTAATACTGGGGCGGCTGCGCTTTTTTACCTACATACCTCGGGAAGCCCTTGGTATGATTCCATATCCTACTTCTCCCTGCGGAGACGCTCATTTTGATCCAGCCCGCATTTATGTCTGACGTTGACATTCATACAAATGCAATTCAAATCATACATGACCGCAGTCTCACTCATGGCCCCTCCGCATAGTGGTCTAAATACGCCTTGACCGAAGTCCATGCTGGACTCCCTGCGCTAATTGCGCACCTTGCCGGGACGAGAAGACCGCCGCTTCTGCACGTCTTCTGCATATATATGAAGTGCCTCCTTGAGTTACATTTCTACCTGGTAACCATGGACGTTTGTAGGCACATGGCGCCACGCAGCATCCCTGGCTGCAGGCAAAGGTAGACTCGAATGCAGGGGGCACCCACCCATCCTACTTTGAACGAGAGAGGCGATGATGGTGAATACAGCCAACCAGCCTCTCGGACGCCAGGCGTGCGGATCCCGTGCGCGATCCAGGCTTTCAACCTGTTGTTATTGTTGACTTATTGGACTCGGCTATATAAACGATACGTACTGTGATATCTTGTGTATGGGGCTTTCCTGGCTTGAAACCGCCATCATGTGCAGAACACTACCTCAAGCGCTCGGCGAAGGAATCTGATGGCATTGGTATCTCGCGAGTACAACATTCCCGGTGCCGTCAGTTGAAAGTGGAACAATGGACTCGGTGGCATTCATTGACCGTCAATAGATTGTCGTTCATCGCAGGTCTAACAATTTCAAAAACGTGCAGAAGCTCAGAACATTGAAGATACTGTACCTTGTGATGGAACTAATCATAACTTATCACCAATAATGATGATGATGTACATAGACCTGAAGACTGTATTGGAAGCAATAGCTTATAGGTATGACGGCGAACGAAACCAAACAAAATTCATGTGTTTCCCATAGGGTACCCAACGAATGTGAACAACACGAGCATCTCCTGCACTACACGCCACCGCCAATTGAAACTTGTACGCTCTCCTGGAAAGCAATTGTAGTCATGGCAATTCCCTCGTCGGAGTTGGTCACGAGTTTAGCATGATAGTCTCGAATGCTAAGGATGAGGCGTGGTCCCAGCACAAACATCAGCACGGCTTGGGCAACTGGAAGAGTGTCAGTAATGATTTCAGCGGCAATAGAATTTGAGTTCTATGAAAATAATGAGAAATGGTTGGATGCAGACAAGTCAGTCATAGGTGCCATACCAAGATCGTCGGAGAGAGATTGATAAGGTGAAGGCAAGACACAACAACAAAACTTATGTGCCACGAGTGTGAGCGGGAAAAGATAACGATATTTAAATTACGACCTCACCTCGCGAAGTAAAATACGTGAGTCTGGATCAATATCGTAAAACAATCCCCAACTGCCCATCCTGTTGATGGTCGTTGCAGTTCACGGAAGTGTTTTATAGCAATCCAGACTGCAAGAGACAGTGCAAGGATCTCCCATGCAAAGCCCAATACCCAAGTGATCTCGGTCAGAAATACGGCGTTTCCCTCGATCTCGTAAGAGCACATATGGATGCCAGATAGGACGAGCTCCTCTAATATCCATGTCATAAGCCTGACACGCTCAAGTCCTTACTCTATAACTGAAGCTCACCCCAGACCATCAGCCTGCCCTCTATTGCAACCGTTACTCCAGAGGTGATCTGGAGAACCACGAAGATTACGGAGAGAAAGACTAACATCTTTCTGGATCGCTGATACATGGCATGTAACCGGGTGATCACTATAACTTGTGTGTTGTTCCAGTTAAGTCAATAACACTGAGATATTGCAACTGAGTAGCTGACCACCCAGCATGGCATTTACGACAATGGATGACCAGTGAAATATATAGTCGGCGATAGTGCCTGGAAAATGTAGCTAGTGATGAGCTACATAAGACTGAATAGCAATGAACTCACAGCTGTCGCAGACGTGATATCGAATCAACGAGCTTGTCAATAATTTCACTCACTCCTACGTAAAATAGTAGTTGAATGTGAGTGACAGGCATTGATACAAAACCTGTACTCACTGCATTTGTAAACGAGACTAGCAAAGTAGATACTGCATGCCGGCCAGCCAGTCAGAAGGAATCAACACAGTGCATAAGAGGAGACAGACGGAAGATCGGAACACTGATCATGAAGGACTTCGTATTAACTCATTTCGAGTTTTTGCCCTTGAAAACATACACACATGGTTAATGGCATCCCAATATAGCGCACCTAGTATATTTTAGTGATCCTCGCCAAATGTGCTTACAGCATCAATTACGCACATTGAGATATAGGGCAGTCATGAGAGACCAGCGTTGGCGCTGCCCCGAATTAGATTCATTATCCGGCAATCGTTGTCATGGGCAACTCTGCTCACCCAGATCAGTTCAACCTATGGAGCCATTCTTAGTGAGATGGCTGCTCTACTAAACGCATCAACATACCTCTTGTCCGAGTGTCAGTGCTGGAGAATACGAGGTATATCAATAATTCTCTCCATAAACATTATCTTGCGCACCCCAATCATATATCAACACAGTCAAGGATGCAACTGCGAAGCCACCGTCAAAGACTGTCAAGTCTGATGTTTGCCCTCCACGAACCTTCGGAATAACTATATTGACGCGTAATGCTGATCAACGGCCACCAACTTGGATCATTTGAGACTAGAGTCATACCAAGGAATGGTGTTAGTCGGTGGAGAACTCGGTGGTCATAGAACCATGTGCGAGCTATGTAAATATATCACCATCCCGTGCTTATCTAGATATACCATGGAGCAGGATCAATCAAACTATAAGCGCACATAGATTGATAGATCATCATACGAGATACATCAGGCGATGCAGTGAGCCAAGTGTTGATGAATATATAGTGTACCCGATTGATGTACCACTGGATTTCAATGATACAGCCACTGAGTTCGATGGATGTGCCCACCGAAGTCAGCGGTCTGTGGGTTTCATCCAGATAATGACGTTGACACCCTGAACTTGTTGGAAGAAAGGGGAAGATTAAGCTACAGAGTTCGACACGGAACAGGTAAGCGATGAAGGTAAATTAAAAAAGGTTTCGGGAAGCGCGCACTGAGGAAAGCTGCGTATTCAAGGTCAGCTGTGATCAAGAGTATAAAAAAGGTACTTATTGGGCGATGATCGATGATGTTCGGATGTCGATGAAACACGGTATTGGATAAGTTCGGTGCTCTGAAATACATGATGACTGTGCGTCCGAAGCTACCTTGAACGGTCGGGAGGCCGCATCTACCCTATGACACTCTACCATGCTAGTATGGAGTCGGAGAATGATCATGAAGTGGATCGCAGTGCATCATGTATATCCCAATGAAGAATGATTAGTACCTGATGTTGCATATATTTAAGCCCACCACCGGTTTCGCTAGCTAGTGAGTATCAAATATTCTCCTCAGCAAGTTGGTCACGAACACGGACAGAATTTGATACACCGGAGCCTTACCATAAACAATTCATACATGACTTCTAAAACCGCTCTAGCTTTTGAGGGACCTTCCATTCCCCACCTCAAGCCATATAAAGGGAAGGACGGAAGAATAGAGGCACTTGAGCTTACGTCAGGCGGGAAGACGATTGCATGCGGGAGGCAGCACCCAAGCATTGAGCGATGGAATACAAGCGGAGAAATGATCGGGGACAGTTGGATCAGTGGAGACCCTCTCGCCAACATATGACGGAATAATCCTGATTCGAAATACAGAAAGCGGACAAGTCGAGGTGGCGTGTTGTTTTATGCGAACTTACGTAGAATGCTCAATACCTAATCCTTATCCCCAGAAGGCTTCTCGGCGAAGAAATCGTCTAAACCTCCCCGCAATCGCTCCATAGTCTAGCATCGTCCTCGTTGTTGCATTTAATGACTCAGGCATGTCCGATGCAGGATGCAGAACATGTAAGGCAGTCTGTTCAAATGCTCAATTCGCGTGATCGCATGAATGTGAAGAAATACTGACCATCACCGAATCGACGAGAGGGCCAGTCTCCCCTGGTATGCACTCACTTCCAACAACGTTCACTCCACCACCCTCTACGAGTCCTTTCCTTACCGCCTCCTTTCCGATTCCCACGAGGCCGCGAATGGCACCTTCCCGGGTGCCCTTGGATTTGTCCGATGATACTGAAGCAACGAGAAGGACGGATATGTCGTAGAATGTTGCGTAAGCAGATAGGACGGCGTCTGAGCAGCGGACGTGCGCAAGTAGGTGGCATGAGATGGTGAAAGCGTGGAATGGAGAATGGTTGACAAGATAGCAGATAATAATTGCTGTACAAACAAAATCGATCAGTTTGCTTAACGGTGACGGGTTTGGAAGGTTACTCACATAAGGCTCTATAAACAGCGTATTGTCCTCGAGAATGGCGCTAACGACGTCTAACAACACCCCAAGGACCGACCATCTGCCTCAGATTGAGCACCCTCCTTTGGAGCAGTCACGACTCCTTCTCCGACCCAGCGAATGAGGTATAGTAAGAGCGCCTGTAGTCCTGCATTATTGCGCAAACTCGCAAGGGCTACTGTCCGCTTGGCGGAGTCAGCAGTGGGCGGTAATAACGACGAGGCGAGCCGCGTATAATAAAGTTGTAGCTCCCGTGATAGCACCTGTTTGACCTCGACTTTCTGATGGCGGCGACAATGGGAATGTGCCATAGTCTGGGGAGGTGATTTAGTAATTACTTGATCGGCGTCCTCTGGTACTGTAGAGATACGACCTTAGCTTCGTCACACGTCACAGGCGACCTTGAATTGAAGCTATTTGGTGTGACCGTCACACTGTTTATGGGCGGTCGAAGCAAAATGTGTGACATCTGGTAAAAATCAAGAAAATATATATGTCGAAAGCTTAATGGGGATACCCGCTGATGAAATCACAAGGACTGAAATAACCGTGTTTTCCCAGGACTGACTTGTCCGTGTTTTACAAGGATCACCCAATTGGGAACTCAGGTGAGTTTCTTTTTTTCTTTTCGGATCGCCCCAAAGCGGTAGTGGCTGAGTACTACTGCCAAAAACATTACTCGATTAGGTAGTCTCATAATATCAATGTTTCCCAGCCTCCCCAAGCCTCCCCCTGCTCCCTCCTGTATAGTAGTATCATATATATCATGTATATTAGCTATTATATACCTTATAGAACATCCTGGGACGCTTTTTTCTGCTACCAGATACCATTAAGCAATTAAATTTTATTAAAATTCAACAGGGGAGAAAATGCAGGCATATGACACTCAGGATACATCCCCAGCTCTATATACTATACCTAGAATGTTTCTGCAATATATATGATCATATTTCACCGCTATAACAAGGTCCTGACATGTTTTATTATAGTACATACAGGGATAGGGGATATGTGAGAAGATGAGTGTTCTGGAGGATAAATAAAACATATATTTGATATATGAGAGTTAGAACATGTATAATACGCCTATAGACGACCAGGTATACGATCCTGAGTAGTAGGACTCTCAGTTAAGAGCTGTGGAAGGAATGCAGATGTGGGAGATGCGTGGGAAAGTAGAAAAAACATATGAAACGACATAAAAACATGTCATAGCGCCCTATATGAAGCTTCCCATGATACGCGGCGTATGTAGAATGATAGAGGGACTTCAGAAACACTAAACTCGACACCCTTGAGGAGTTACAGCTCGAATTAGGGAAGATATATTGATTTCAACTTTTTCACCATAGAGCCCCTGCCACTATCTACAACAAATGGATGTATTGGCAGGTATGTTACCTGTAACACCTCAAGGGTGTTGAATTTAGTATTTCTGAAGTCCCTCTATCATTCTACATACGCCGCTTATCATGGGAAGCCTCATATAGTATGCTATGACATGTTTCTATGTCGTTTCATATGTTTTTTCTACTTTCCCACGCATCTCCCACATCTACATTCCTTCTACAACTCTTAGCTGAGAGTCCTACCACCCAGGAGCATATACCTGGTCGTCTATAGGTGTATTATATATATTCTAACTCTCAGATATCAAATATATGTTGTATTTATCCTCCAGAACACTCATCTTCTCACATATCCCCTATCCCTGTATGTACTGTGGTAAAACATGTCAGGACCTTGTTATAGCGGTGGAATATGCTCATATATATTGAAGAAACATTCTATGTATGGTATATAGAGCTGGGGATGTATCCTGAGTG
>Ga0153976_1000450_pt1 | contig 14345 bp, 18 predicted proteins | sample TSGA060MetaG_FD_104717 | JGI IMG/M metagenome (GOLD analysis project Ga0153976, IMG submission 104717) | Attine ant fungus gardens microbial communities from Georgia, USA - TSGA060 MetaG | ecosystem: Host-associated > Fungi > Mycelium > Unclassified | place: USA: Georgia, Yuchi Wildlife... | reverse complement strand
CATTCCTCCTTTGGTCCTCGAAAGGCTGCACGAGAGTAGAGAGCTCATGGACTGGGCCAAGAGCTGCACTGAGAGAATTTGTAGAGGAATCTAAATTCATGCTTGCAAAGCCCTGGAGTGTGTCCATGGGAGAAGGACTGGGGATAGGATATGTGACAGAGCGAGGGATCTGGAGGGTGAGCTCGCTGCGCTTTGCGGGCACATGAGAAACCGCTGCAGAGTTCGGTGAGAAGGCCGCGGCTGCGGAGCGCTTGAGGGAGGACGGAGCCGGGGACGGAGACTGGCTGTACGAATCCGGCGTATAGTTGCTCGGCACGGCGACGGGTGGTAGGGTAGGGCGCATCACCGGGGAGGAGGAGCGGGGCCGGGAATCACGGTGAGTATTGGGGGGCACAGGCCGGAGACGGGTGGGGTAGAGCGGCTTGCGAGGCCGGTGGCCATGAAAGGCGCGAGTTTGATCGTGCTCCTTGGCGGTGACAAGACCTTTGAGGAGGTGGAGCCATGAAGTGTAGGTATTGAAATCAACATAGAGATTGTGGGCAATACCTCGGAGAAACTCAGCCTCGGTGTGATTGACGTCAGCGAGAGGAATGCCAGAGACCTCGGCCCACGTCTTGTTCGTGTAAGTGTTGTCGTCCAAAAACTTGTTGGCCATCATCAGGCCTACCACGGCAATGCGGTACTCACTGCCGGCCGGCCCGACGACCGCCATCAGTTGCTTGAAGCGCCAGATGTAGTGAAGCGAGAGCACAATGACGCTCTGGGAGACCTGCGTTGTCTCGAGCAGCTTTTGGACAAAGGCAACAAACTCGGGGAGGACTCTGAGTTGAAGAGGTAGTGGTTGTTGAACAGGGGAGACATGGGGGCTGGGATATGGGTTGGTCGGGAGCGCGTACCACAGGTAGCAGATCATTTCGCTCGTCTTTTCTGCAAGAAAGTGCGCAGGCCGTGCGCGAGTCGAGTCAAGCCAGTCTACGGGGTGCGCCATCCGCAATCATCTGCGCCCTCTTCCCCCTCATCTTTAAGAACATGTCGGTGCATTCTCTACATCTTTATTATTTATGCCTGTCTCTCGCGAGCCGGCTCACCTCCACGGGATTCCCCAGGGATTCCCCATAGCCTTGCCCTCTCTTTTGCACGTGACCTTGACATCCATCTGATCCCATCACCCATTTACCCGACCTCACTGCAAAACACAGGCAAATGACAGCCACTTGGCCAGAAGGTCTCTCTCAATAACGTAATCATCTGGACCCGTCACTAGCATCAAGACAAGTGGACTTTAATCGTCTAAGAATTTGACTAGAATAAATTCTTTTCGTCGGTGATATGCTCGGGTTCCCTCCGATCTTTTATGTGGTATACCTTGATGTAGTAGTCATTAGTTGGTTGGACCTGCAATAAATGTTGATAGGGTTTCGGCCCAAGTCAAAAATTAACGTCTCTGAGAGAGCTCCTGATGTCATCATGGGCTACGTTGTTCTCGTACTCGGGTTAGTAAATGTAGCAGGTACTGTAGAAAAGTGTAATAGACCGTGGCCATGCGTGTCAGTACATCCCCGAAAAGTGGATTCCTCCTTCAGTAGGTTCTTCGCCCACACAAGTTCCGAGGTAGTCCCTGTGAGTTTGGTACGGCATTTCTGTAAACCTAGGATGTAGTGTACAGATCGAGAAGACAGAACAAGATTATACTACTTATCGGATCCAACGGTCAGTTTTACGGAAGGATCGATACTTCACATACATATATATCAATGATTATAATAACCGAGACACGACCATTTCCATTATGTTGCATTGAGATTCATACGTTCAGGGCGACACTGTCCATGACCATATTTTGCGCCGTTTCCGTCCACGGCATGGTCACAAATTCTGCTGTGATTGTCTTGATTGCCGCTAGCACACGTTATGGAATTGAAATCTTCTCCATTATTTTTCCAATTGGGTCTTACTTTTTTTTGCGCCACAAGAGTTGTCATCATGATATGATGGAGGGTAGTTCATCTTGTTACGCCCATGCGGGTTAGCCAGCCCTTTGATAACTACAAATAAAGGACTGGACAAATCAAGTCATTCGCTGAGAGTAGTAGCCTCAGGCTCAGGCTAATTAATTTAGTATCTGACTGATAAGCAGATAGAAGCTTAGTCATCTAGCGTGGAAGAATTGGCTGACATGAGGCCTACCCATCCTTGTCGACGACAACGCCATCCTTCGCTTCCACCTCCTGAAACTTGTGCTACCTCGCGCTCCTGACCACCCTGTTTTTCCTTTCTACTACAATTGTCTCGCCTTTTGCGAAACATGGGTGTCCAGTTTGGGTCTTTTGATGCCATTTGCCAAACCGCCGCACTCGTTGTATGCCCCCTCCTTGGATCCGATCAAGGCATCGAGCCCACTTGTTACAGCAGGAATGTTGATGTTGGTGGAACACTCATCTTCCAGCCATGTAAGTCTACTTTCGGCGAAAGTTATGCCAAAAGTCGTTTGCTTTGTAGTATCTTCGGATATCTAAGGGTTTCCGGCGAACGTTTCCATCTCTCAATGGAGGCGTAATTTTGTTCTCGACGCCACATTAGTTTGCATGTATTTTCAGGATGGTCGGCCCTTAATCCTTGGAGAGCACAAAGAACGCCAGCACGCTGCTTTCGTTCCATTACTTACGTTCAACTGGAGGCTGACAGCTTTTTAGCAACATGTTTCGTGCATATAGTCGCAATCATTATGACTGCCATTATGATCCTTCATATTCGGAGTAAATACACTGCCGTTGGTGAGTTTATCTACGATCTCCTTACTCTATCGGCCTTTATCTTGCGTTAGGGCGGAAGGAAATCGTGATGTTTTTCTGGATGTATGCGCTGATAGAACTTCTTGCTATGTTCTTGGACTCCGGAGTAATACCAACCTCCAATGAAGCTTATTCAGTGCGTTTTTCTCTCGTTTTTAGTGTGACCTGGATCGTTTTACGCAAATTAGTGGTTTGCTGCAGTATACTCAGGTCTCGTAGCTGCGGCGTACTGCTGTCTTCTAATCAATGGCTTCGTCGGCTTCCAGTTTGCTGAGGATGGCACTCCTTTATCGCTCTGGGTAGATTCATTCCGTTGGTTATCACTCAACTTTTGCTCAAAAGCTGATATCAGTTTTTACGAATCTCCTGTCTTGTCATCTTTGGTGTCTCCTTCTTCATTGCTATCGCCACCTTCAAACAATTTGCCGGTTTCAAGTATGACAAGCCCATCGGACTATGGATCGTCTACATTCTATGGCCTCTCATCTGTACTGTGATTTATGTTGTGTCGCAACTCATTCTTGTCTTCCGTACTCTCGATGACCGCTGGCCCCTCGGTGACATCGTTTTTGGAGCGGCCTTCTTTACTATCGCCCAAGTTCTTCTCTTCGCTTTTAGCGTCACAATTTGCGACGCCATCAAGCACTATATCGATGGACTGTTCTTCTTCACCCTTTGTATGCTCCTGAGCGTGATGATGGTTTACAAATACTGGGATAGTATTACCGTAAGTTCTTACGTCCTTGTCCGATCATTCTGTCATTCGATGTTCATAGCGCGAGGATCTTGAGTTCTCTGTCGGTTCTAAAGCTGCCGTATGGGAAGTCAAGGATTCATTACTTGCTGGTCCTGGCGGCCCGGACTACGAGGAAGATACTGCAAGTAATTATCACGGTGGCGCACCGGCTAGTTTGGTTGGTGGTGTGAGTGGTCAGCAGTTATACCAGAAAGGTGGCTTCAATCAACGTGCATATCCACCGTCTGCCGGACCTGGATATTGATATCTGCTTTCTTTGCATCTATTCAGTAGATTGGACTATTTTCTATTTTCCGCCATTTTCAAATCTAGATGTACATTTTGACGTATCACAGGCTTAATGTGTAGTTTTGGGTTTTGACTTTGATGATATTCCTCGATATACCATACCTGGCATTGGCTTTGCTGATGATGTGATGAGTTATACTAGACACTACTTGTGCGACGTGATTTTAGTTCAATATATCACAGACGTTATCCTGGTTGAGCTGTCTTTGAGCCGGTCAAGTTGCACACGGACTCATGATAGCAAACTTCCTGTTATTTAGAGTCGTCCAAATATTCTGGGCAACTTATTATATTTGTATAATTCGTCTGAATTGATACATGTATGAAAAAATGATTATGATCCAGTAGCTTGCTATAAGTGAACCACTTATGATATTATATTATTATCTGTGAGTTATTTCATGCGCTCTTCTCTTTCTTTGACCACCATTATTTTTCCAAAGGTGGGCTCTCCCTTGGAGGATCCTTAGTGCATTACACTCCATACATATACAACTCCAGCTTGTATGTTACCGTACCTACTGTCCTAGTGACCAGGGGTCAGGAGTTGTCAGGGGAGCTCAAGAAATCAAAATATGATTGCCAAAGTACAGTTTGAGGCTGAGTATTATAGTTTTTATAGGTAGCACTAAGTGGTCATTATTATGTAAACTTTGTATTATGTAATATCGAGTTTCCCCCCCTTTTTGGTGCAGGAGTTCAAGGAGCTAACTAAATAGTACTATTTGATTAGTTGTAGGGCAGCTTTAGAGGACTAAGCTAGTGTGTCAGGAGTTGAATTGGCAGGGTCTCCTTACAGAATCCATATAAATACTTGTGTAGCTACACTATAATTTTCACTCATTTTCCAGACTCTGGAGTATATTTCATTATATTATATAGTCATAGTCTACATCACATTCCTTCTCCCATGCTACTCCAATGCTCTATGGCAACATCATGAATGTTTCCAAGCCCACATGATTGGCACTTGGCATTGATTACTGAAGGAGGATCCTGCCTTATTCAATCCACCTTGGCTTCCTTTCCAACAGGGACAGTAACCATGTCATTTATTTCACTTTAGGCTTTTCTCAAGAAGCCTGTGGTTTTTATTTGAGATCCACACTGCACACACACAAAGCAAACTTAGAAAATATATCAGGAAAAAGTTCAGTCTTTTTCCTATTTTGGCCATTCATATAGTGCGCTGCGCGCGCGTCGATAATTTTGTCCATGTAATCTTTTGTATTTCGAGTACATTGCGCGAGTGCTTCTTAAGCTAAGAGGTCAACGTACAGAGACAATACTTTGACTGGTTCTCCAAAAAGGGCCCAGGTGTCAAGCCGAATTTGTGGAGGGAAAGGGGGTTTTGCCAGGATCGATCGATCGGTCGTAGGTAGGTAGGTAGTCACTTGCTCATGAATTTTGAAGACACGAGGTTGAGTCAAATGTACAAGGCAGAATATATACAACTATCTCCTACTTTGAAGATTTCCTCCCTTTTCTTTGCCAGCAAGGTCGATGTAAAGTTACTTGACCTAGATGTTGTCGAGTCAGTTATATCTCGTAGGTCGATGAGGTAAACAAACATCCGCCACTCAAATCATGGTCTGGACTCGCACCCATTTCTTTCCCTTCTTTTTCCAGTTGAAGAAGGGAGGGAAAAAATCGAGATGAAGTTAGTTAAGGGTTCTCCGAGCCTCCCCTTCTTTTCAATCAGCAGGTTATTGCATCGGTATTTATTCTGGTATTCCATCCAAGTTAAAAAAGACGTTGCAAATTGAGCTGTATCTCAGATTCTAAGAGATATAAAGACGTGTGGTAATATAACAAAAGATACTTTTATCATTGTAGGGTAGAATGTGATTAAGGTCGGAGCAGCAAGATTACGAATTGAGCGACAACGACGATTTTGAAATGCAAAGTAGAAAGGTAGAAAGACGCAAGACGTCCAAGTCCCACCCAAAATAGAGCAGACAGCAGAGGCGAAAAAAATGTTCAGTGGGTAATACAAGATGTGATGATACGGCAACAATGACCAGGTCACCTTCAATCCTTTTTCACTTTTTTCACTTCCGCGCTCACTTTCGTCAATTGTACATCCTCAAGCTCCTCAAGCTTCTCCGGAATATCTCCCAACCGCTGTCCAACCTTAACTTTCTCCCCAGCACCAACGACAAACTGAAACTCGCTTGGCGCCTCGAATACCAGTACAATCGTACTTCCAAAACAGAAACCACCCATCTCTCGAGCACGTTCTAATGGCTGTCCGCGAAGTATGGGACTAGCCATCGAGTACACAGCTTCCGAGTAAGTGCCAACTGGCGGTAAATATCCTCTCTCATTAGTTCTCAGATCCTTGTCGAAATTGATTTTGATCGACCCCACGTTCGTAGCACCGACAGGAACCATAGAAAAAAACCCATACTTCCACCGACCGAGCAACGAAACGCGCTCATTAAGTATAAAAAGGTTTTCAAGTCGTTTAGCAATGTATGGGGAGACGGAGAAAAGTTCGCCTGCAAAGTGACGCCGCTTCTCAACAACCCAGGCCGCGGGGGAATGAAATCGATGATAATCTCCCGGGGCAAGGTAGACAACAGCAAAGAAGAGGGAATGACCTGGTCGAAGAGATTTAACAGAGCTCGCGGAAAGACGACGTTCGAGAGTAGGTTTGATACCCATTTCGCGCGCGACGTTGGTATCGTGTTCAAGCGTCTTTGTCATATCACGATCAGGCTCGACGACACTAGCGTCTGTCTGGTCGCCAAATTTGAGAGGTTTGTTGTTGTTATAGGAGGTGGGGTTATCGGTATTAGGTGTAGACGTGCCACTAGTGGAGCCGATGAGCTGGTCGAGTGAGTATTCAATGCCATTCAAGTTGGCAAATTCTTGATGGTTGATAGTTTCCGAGTCTGGATTGTGAAATTGCACGAGGATGCTGTCCGGGCTGCCGGGTCGTTCGACGCCCAATAATGCATCCAACGAGTATGTGATTCCCTTAACCTGCTCAACCTGTACAGGACCCAAGAGCTCGCCTGAATCACCTCCGTTGATATCGACTTTGCCAAAATGAAGCATGCGGCCATCGGCGGGTGATACGAGGAGGGCGTCAGCCACAGGGCGCGAACCTGGTTTGAGTCTGCGATAGAAAAAGTCGCCAAGGGAGATATATGTCGGCAAATCATACTCAACCTCTTCCAGATTGCAGCCAAAAGTATAGGCGAAGAGTTTGAAGCCGTAGGGACGGAGCCAAACCGGGAGTTCCAGGGAGTTAACGTAGCCCCAGAGACGGGACATGCTGCGGAGGGGGAGTGTGCCAAGAACATGTACCTGATAAATTGGGTTTCAATCAAGAGAGCATTGGATGCGACGAGGATGAGTGCTGACCTGCCAGGGACCTTTGAGGCGGATAACCTCTTGACCGTTCTCGTCGACCTGGACCTCGGCTGAGGACTGTCTCGACTTTCGTTTGAGCTGGATGACAACCAAGAGCAAAGCGCCGACAGCAATGGGTAGGGGATACCATTTTGTCGGTGTCTGCGTCCAGGCAGTCATCAATCTACCTGATAGAAATAAGAAAAGGGTGGGCGGGTGACTAGAGATCAGACATGGTACGTACGATACAGCGGAATGCCAGTGCCAGACGGCAAACCACCTCCAAGGTTATTAGACGAAGTACCTTCTGCGCCATTCTTTGTCGTCGAGTATGCTCGTCGGATTCCCAAGCGAAAACGTGAGCCCCTCACCGACCGTAGCAACGCACAAGTCTTATTTGCTCCATGTGCCCAGCACCGACGAAACGCTGACGGTGCATGTGCTGGAGAGGCATTGGGCACCCTGGAAGCAACATACATAGTTCGGTCCTCGACTTCAAAAATGGACCGAACCGAAGGCCGGGCTCAGTTGAGTGAGTGATCGTAAATCACATTCGGCCGTGTGAAGTGCTAGTATTGGTCAGCGCTACAATATTCAAATTCAATATTCAAGCTACATAGTGGAACTTGTTCCTCTCGGCTCTATCTCGTTCCAAATATTCAGCCTCAACCAGGTAATCCACCCTCTGCTTAATCAACTCAACCTGCGGGGCGAAATGGCTCTTCACCGCCTCAATCGTTGCCGTCTTGATTTTCTCGTACGTCATCGTTTTGTTTGCCTTCATGATGCGCACAATAGCTGCATCAAGGTACATCTTCCTGTCGCCTTCAATTGCTGCATTTGTTTTCTGAGATTCTTCGAGCTGCAACAAAGCGTCAATGCCGAGGGCGTACAATTGGTAGAATAAATACGTACCGAAACCTTCGCCTGAATCGAGTTAATGTGGATCTTGGACCGAGGATCTGTAAAATCGGCGTTGAAACGGAATATATCGTCATCATCGACATCTCTGCCTGGTGGAACCTTCTTCAGCACCTTCTTCTTGCCACAGGCGAGACTCTGTAGTGTCCTCCGCAGCTCGGCATCATCTTAAACTCGATTAGACAGGCCTGTGGAGGAAAAATATAGCACTCACTCATTTGCACGTGAGCTTTGATATCCTGAAACGATACTTCGTACGACTCATTGAACAGCAGCAGAACCACAGCTTGGAACAAGCTGACGGATAGCTCCTTCACACTAGTCGCAAATCTCGCCTTGAGGATCGCAGTTCCAAGTCCGTGGTTCCAGTCTAGTTTACGACCAGAATGCTTGACTTGGTAGTATTTCGAGAACCTAGTCAATTGTTTCTGCATCTGCAGAACGGGATCAAGCGAATGGACGTCCAAAAAACAGGATGTCTTACACTCAGGGGGAGATCTATATCCTTGAAATAACGATTGTCTTTGCTGCCAGTCTTTTTTTTGGCACCGTCTTGTGTGGTCTCATCAGGCACGCTGTCGTTGCCTCTGAAAGGCCACGCGCTACGTTGTAATACCATGACGTTCAGCCTTCTATCAGGATTATCATCACCCAACTTGGAGTGATAATCAGCCATATTCTCCTTTGAAAGCGCTAGGTCCTTGAACATGTCTTCACCCATACCAAATTCCGGATCGTATTCTGATCTCCTCATTCCTCATCAGCAGGACTTCGGTGATAACAAAAAAATTAAAAACCCACTCTCTTTCATCTTCTTCAGCATACCAATCTCAAAGTCGTTTGATGCGCTCTTGCCCAGCAGTAGACGTTTTGCCAAGCTCCGATGATAGAACGTTCTGAATACATCTTTATCCTCTGAGAAACGATATAGTTCGAGGACGTTTGTCAAAGTAGTGTCAAAATCAGTATCAGTACTCTCTCCTTGTCCCTTTCGCATCGCTTTATCGAGGTATTTGGCGATCATTTCTGCAGGCTTGCTGCGGCGTGCTTTGAAACCCGCAGCGAATGCACTTCTCAACGCGTTTGAAAACATTTGGTCAGGACGTTGAAGAGGAGATGATGTCGAATTGAAGGCCTTCATCAAAAATGCCTGATCAGTAGTATTGATTGCAAGGCGTCTGAGCTTGAGGAGGCGATCAACCATCTCGTCATCGTGTTCTGTGTCTCCAACGATATCCACGACGCTTGTCTGCATGTTCTAAGCAATCGCTTCATCTACCAAAGTTTGATCTAGACTCACGGCCACATACTTCCGGAATGCAGAGCACAAAGTTTTCAGGCCATCAACTCGCCCGAAGAGATTGTACATGGTCTGTAAAGAGGTTATGTCACCCTCCTCTATGTACGTTCCGACAGCTACAAAGCCATATCAAATTTAATTCATCCTGAGGGTGGAAAGATGCGTACTTTCGTTGGCAAGCCAATCTAACCTATTATTCCAAAGTGCCCTTTCTGTGGTCTCTCGGAGAAGCCCCCGACTGCCCACAGGAAGAATCTCCTTGTTCCTTTCTATCTCCTGCTTGATCCTGGCTTGTACGTGCTCAAAGAAAGACCGGGGATCCTTCTGCTGCTCTTTTGAAAGTCGCTCGGACTCCGCAGAGTAGTAATCGTAGGTGAGCGAAACATAATATCGCTCAAATTTCTCGTATTGACCGTGAGTAACGAGCAGATTGATTAGACGAGGGATTCCGGCACGAAAGAGATGAACGGCTCTGCAAGGGATAGATTTTAGGTTGGCGGAACCTAGTGATAGGCAAAACACGTACTTTGAGTTCCGCTCGCTCTCAATCCAGTCCTTCGTTCCTTCATAGATGTTTTCCAAGACTGTTGAATTTCCAAAGACCAGCTCCCTGAGAATAGCATTCGCTGTGGAACGAATTGACTTCAGAGAACTATTTTTTACAATGTAGTCTTGATCCAGATATGTTAGCAATGATATCAGTAAATCCTGGACAGCTAACTTCAGAGAAGAGCTGTGAAAGCAGAGGAAAGGACTCACAACTCTTATTTCAAACGATGTACACGTCGACACAAAAAGACCGATCCACTCAACTGGTCCCCGGCCTACCCGCGTGCATTCTCTCACAAGTACGTTGACGTATCTCTCCAGCTCCATCTGAAGGACATTGTATAAACCTTCGCCACGCTTTGCGATACTGACAACTGTGCGACAAGCTGAGTATATCGTGTGATGGGTAGCGGGCATAAGCTCCGCTTCGTCTGGATTCAGTATGACACGTATGCAATGACGCAGAAGAGAGAGCTCTTTATCACCAGAGGCAGGTTTGCTGACTGCACCGGTACAGCAAGATAAACGAAACCAGGCCTGGAGAAGATCGAGGACTCACCGAGACCATGTCCATCGAAGTGGATTGTAACGGATCCACTTTTTTTGAACCCAGGAACAAGTTTCTGTGCAACTGTGGCTTGGGACCTGGAAGCAGAGGCAGAATCAGAGTCGGTGTCCAAGCGAGGCACTTTTCGACGAGGAGATGCCGACCCAGTATCATTTAGATAAATTTCAGAGACAGTGTGTCTCAACTCGGCCAGGCCTCTTGAAGTCTGTGGAAGAGTCAAGAGAACTGATATGCTTGCCATCGCTAATGAGAAGTGAGGCTGGGTTACCGCCACAGTTGGCATCTCTGTATTGTAATATATTTGGTCATTCTACCTTAAAATATGGTTTTGGACACAGTCAGATACAACTCATAAATCAGACACTTGTACGTCGTCCAGGACTCACCTGCACATCCAATCATCCGTCATGGTCGTTTAATTGCAGAACAAATACCATCTTCATGTCTGGCTCGTACCCACAGCAGCAGCGCCCAAGGAAGCGTCGTGCTGAGGACATCAGCTCGTTTTCCCCTCTGGAAAGGAACCCAGATTCACTGGTCAACTTTGATTCTGACATTTCAGGATCTGTAAATGTGCTGCGGCATAGCTCAGTCATCACTGGTTCTTCGCTTCCCGAGAATGTCGAAAGGCCGACAAAGAGAATGATTTCGGCAAATACATTCCCAGATAACTCGGGAGGTTCGTCGGAAGTTCATGTTGAGCCACTATCGCCGGAGAATGGGTTCAATTTTCGACAGAGTTTGCAGATTGATATGAAAGGCTTGGTAGGTGACGCTGTCGGCAATGTGAGTTGATTTTCTATGGCAACTTCATCAATGGACCAATAAATTACAGATGAGTATCAGTCCATCCTCTCGGGACCTCTGCCTTGCTGCGTGTGTATATCTCCCCCCAAAGCAAAGGTTACATCGTTGATTTCCTTATAGCCATCGTGGTCTTTTCATCCTCGACCTCGAGTCGCCACTTGAAGTACCTCGATTTCTTCCGCAGGGAGGTACATGGGACGTGGCAGATGTACAATGGAACCCACATCCACAGCGTGACAGATTTATCGTCTCAACTTCCAGCGAGAAACTGTGCGCATGTTTTGTCTTCATACCCTCATTCTTACATTTGTGATCATCCAGTCTTATATGGGACCTTCTTCTCGTCGGCAAGACTTCTATCGCCCACATTCTCAAGTCGCATTGCCGTGCTATCACGGACATCAATTGGCACACGACAGAATGCGACATTGTTGCAAGCACTGGAATTGATTCATGGATCTATGCTTGGGACTTGAGGCAATCGCCTCACCGTCCGATTTTCGGTGAGCGCTATCAATTGTCAGGTGGTAGATCTAAAGGACGGTTTAGGCCTTTCTGCATTCAAGTGTGGGCGATTTTACTGATGCCTGACAGCCAACGGTCTTGTGCTGAGCCCCCATTGTTTTTTTAGCCGGTGGGACACAGGTCAAGTGGAATCGCAGGGATGGAAACATTCTCGCTTCTTCACATGGAAATGAAGTTCTCATATGGGACAGGCGGGTGCGTTCCCTTTTTTTTATTATTATCTTTCATTGGCCTATTGGTCCTTGCCTTTGCATAGAAAGGCTCAATTCCCATTTGTCACATCGTCGCACATGACGCCAAAATCTACGGCATCGACTGGTCTCATACCATCCGGAACGAACTCGTCACCTGTTCTCTTGGCAAAACCATCAAAATCTGGGACATTTCCGATAGTCAATACATCTCTACCAAACCCTTGGCCATGTCCTCTTCAACTACCTTCTTCACCAACAACCCCCCAAAAAATCAAATCCAACCCAAATCCACCATCAGAACCACATATCCGGTATGGCGGGCGTTGAACTTGCCTTTTGGTCAGGGTATCTTGAGTTTACCGCAGAGAGGAGAGACGATGCTGGAGATGTATGCACGAAACGATGCTGAGAGGCCGGTTGAAGTCTTTAAGGGACATGTAGATGTTGTGAAAGAGTTCGTTTGGAGGAAAGGTGGACGCGGTATGTTTATTTTTTATTTTCGCTTCAGAGATCTGTGTGCTTAAATAGACATGGTACGCTGCTCATTTGCAGATGAGTTTCAGCTCATTACCTGGTCGAAAGACAGAACGCTCCGTTTCTGGCTCACTGATGATGATATTCTCCAGGTGTGTCCAATCAATATTTCACGCTTCACAAACAAACATTAATTAACTTTCTTTCATATAGAAAGTTGGACATACACCAGATCTGATGGCCAATCGTGGTCATTCGCGTCTTTCCAAAACCTGTCTCTCTACCATTTCATATCGTAACCCACCAGAAGATCAATTCAATACTGCCAGTACCTCCCCCACTTTGGTTTTATCTAATCCGATAGGTAACAGGCCTATTCTCGCGGAAGTCCGTGCTCCGCTTCCTCCTCGACCATCGTTGCCTCATGCTTACACCGCGGGGAGTACAAACCCGGTCGTCAAGCCACACGTTGGGTCTGCTGCGAGGGCAAGTGCACTTGAGACATATGTTCCAACATCCAATAGAAAGGTTGCCGGTGAAGAAGCTTTCCAGCAGCAAACTACACTGTCTGCATTACTCAACCCATCAACCGGAGATTCGTGTATCTCTCTCCCGCAGCATGCCAGCACTATATCAAAACCTATCCCTCTCAACCCACCGATCAGCGGTCTTAACCAAGAGAAAGGAAAAGAGCGCGGAAGAGGAGGGACAATGTCCAGGGGTAATGTCAGCAAAAGCGTAGCCCGGATGGATGCATTTACGTGGTTGTCGAATGTCAAAGTGGGTGGGACGACAACTAGGGAGAGTAGTAGTGATATCGCAAGTGGCGGATACGGTGGGAATAGTGCATCCGGACCGTCTTCTGGGGTAGGGTCCAAGTCAAGAGTGAGAAGTGGGCCAGATTTGGCTGGACAGATGCAGGGTCACTCCCAGTCCCAGATACAGGAATTACAGACAGTCCAGGATTGTGGGAGTCAGGATAAGGAGACAGGCGATGGTGATGGTGGTTCTGCAAGAGGGGGCCCAGAAGAGAGGGTCAAAAGGAGGGCAAGTCAGAGTCAGGTGAGAGGGAGAGTTACGCAAGTGCAACAGCAAATGAAGCGGAAGGAAAGTCAGGATGAGAGTGGCAAAAGGACAAGTATGAGCCAGAGTCGAATTTCGTCTGAAGACAAGAAAGAGGCAGACAATCAGCCTTTACAAGATGAGTGAGTGTCTTTTGGAGGTATTTCGGCAAGGCTTGATGATGATGATGATTTCAGGATAACTTCTGTCTTGACAAAACTTGCATCGTCAAAAATTAAACTCGAAAAGGTATTTGCACACGATCCTCCAATCGAAATATAGGCATTTATCTCCCTTAGCATGACCTCGCCAAAAAACGAACTTGCACGCTCGGTTTACATGGTCCCTGGGGTGAACGTTCCAGTGTTTTCATCAGAGCGACATTCACTTTCCCTCGTGAATACCCCCAGTCACTCCATCCAGAAGGAACACCTACAATTGATCTCGAACGTAGCCCTCTGGTTTCTATGAGAAATCGTGCGTTCATGTTGAAGCGCTTGAAAGCGATCAGGGAGCATAAAAGACCATGCCTGGAGAGTTGTTTGAAGTTCTTATTATTTGGTATGGAAGAAGAGGAGCTGGGACTGGATCCAAGGGGAAGGCAGGCTTACGTGGATGGTGATACTTCGGACGAGGACTTTGCAGCTGCTGATCTTAGAGGAATGGAGGGCAAGAGCAAGAGAGTGACCGTTTCACTGTTAAGCCATCATAAGAATCTGGCGGAGCCTACGACTATCCAGGGTGCCTT
>Ga0153976_1000442_pt1 | contig 14416 bp, 16 predicted proteins | sample TSGA060MetaG_FD_104717 | JGI IMG/M metagenome (GOLD analysis project Ga0153976, IMG submission 104717) | Attine ant fungus gardens microbial communities from Georgia, USA - TSGA060 MetaG | ecosystem: Host-associated > Fungi > Mycelium > Unclassified | place: USA: Georgia, Yuchi Wildlife... | reverse complement strand
TATAGATGACCGGCTGCGAAACATCATGAACACAATCCTAAACAGACATACAGATTCCTGAGGGTACCGACCGATCGCGCGCGCATTCTTGGAAATTGTACGGGACTTGCAAAGATTTAAACTGCCAATCAACCTCAGGCTAGAAATTGAGAGAAGTCGCCGTTGGCGTCGGAAGCAATGCAATGGTCGTGATCGAGCCTTGCGAAGTTGAAGTAGCTGCTTCAAGTCTACCACTCCCTAATGCTGAACCTTGAGCATTGATTCTTGAATGAAGATTGTGTTGGCAGGTCTGATGATCTTGAGCTAAACCTGACGAGTTAGTGGTCGCTGATGATGACGTTGGTAATTTCGACCATTCGAGCCTTTTACTCTTTTGTATGCGGAAAATCTGACAACTTAGTAAATACAAGTACAACCAAGGATCATAAAAAAGGAGTCAGACAAAACGGATTCACTACCAAAGTAGCTTCTCCGAAGGTAGCTGAGATGGTTTTCTGCAGTGCAGGCGTATCCCTGCATAAAGCCAAATGCCTCAAACATCATGGACAAAACGATAGACAAGGACCAGAGGGACACGACAACTTACTTTGTATACAGGCAAGAGGAGAGAGACACAAAATTGCGTGGAGGTGTACAGCGAGTTCAAACCCCGACAATAACTCCGATATTATGCAATGTTGTGGATGTCAAGCAACGCATGTCGACTCCACAACAAAGTCAGGGATTTGCTTATCCAATTACTGGCAATCCTCCTGTGGAAACACATGTAACAAATGCAGCTACGCCTGCGCAATTAAACAGTCAATCTGCAGCTTCCGTCTTCACCCAAACACAGACACGACAGGTCTCTGAGGATGCTCGCAAAGATCGTACCCTAGCAGAATTTATGCTCATGTTGGATGACTACGAACCTCTCGTATGTGAGCTGCTTGTCAAGTATTCATGTGAACGCGTCACTCACATACTTGGAACTTGCAGGTACCAAATGAAGTCACTGATTATTACTTGCAACGCGTTGGGTTTGAATGTGAGGACGTGAGATTGTGCGTCCATTGTTTTGACTTTAATCTCCTCAGAGCTGATTGTCCTCGTTACCCAGAAAGCGCCTCCTAGCTTTAGCTGCTCAAAAATTTGTATCTGACATCGCGGCTGATGCATATCAGCATGCAAGAATTCGAACCAATGCTGGCGGTGGAAGGGCTCGTGTAAATCAACCATTCGCTGGAACAGGTCATATCAAGGTATCAATATATCTATTTTTGCGTTGCTTTTCTCTCACTTCGCAAGGATAAAACACGCACGACTTTAACGACGGAGGATCTGAGTGCTGCCCTTGCAGAGTATGGAATCAATTGTCGGAAACCAGAATATTACATGTAGGCCCAGGTGCCTGTTTTGAGCGACAATGCCAGCAGGATTGCAGCAGCAACACAGTCATTGTGATCGGCGGCAACAGCTATCAAAGATAATGTTGGCGGATGAAAAAGAATAGAGACTGGGATCAAATGAAGATCGGAACATTGGTTTCGCGTCCATAAACCTTGATAGCTTGTAGTATCGTCCTGGAGCTGACAACTAGAATCTTGCAGATTTAAGAGATTCAATGTCTATTTCAGCTGAACACTTGCTTGAGGTTGTTTTCTATTGACGAGGATATCATCCAGAGGACGTTGGATTCAGGGACCCTAAATTCGCTCAACGACGCTCAACGTCTAAATTGCAACCACATATTAGTATATGACCCCAGGTTAAAATTTCCAGGTCGCTCCACATAATGGCCATCTCAACCACCAAGTTATTCAACCATACTGGGTGCTGCCATAAGAGGGTAGTTATGCCACGTTCAAGGGAGTTGCCCAGCGTTGATCTCACTATCGGCTGGTCCAAATCGACGATATTTGCATGCTAGTCTTGTATCACTTGACAAGAGACGGACAGATGCTTCCCATGATTGTCTAAATAATGACGGCTCTGCAGACTTCCCTAGCTCAAGACGACACAAGGGCAGCTAGCTAGCTTCGTTCTCCGAGTCTAGTTGCAGACCACAACTCCAATAAACAAGGTTTCACCAGAGATGACACGAGGATCCAAGTGAAATTGCGTCACGATGTGCTCTAGCTTCTTGAATTAGCCAATTGAATTGATCTTGCCAGTGAATTGATCAGTTGTCTGAATGTCTGCGAATGACAAACACTCAGTTTAGGAGCCAATTATAGTAAAACCTATATCTCCCCCCTCAATGAACTGCGCTTGTTTTTCAATCGAATTCTGTTTAGCATCTGAGGCGTTACGTGGAAATTTCAGCAACCTCCGCGACTGAATAGTGGCGTTAATTAGAGCCTGGAAAAGACCAACTGCATAAGTTAAGCGACCCTCTAATCGATGCATCACTTAAGGGGTCAGAAATTAACGATTGCCTCCCTGCTTCCGTAAGTACAGCTTTAAGCGCAGAAAATCCCGTAATAACATCTGGACCGGTGTACCCGCAGCAGAATACCCACCTTGGGTCCGTGATCAAATGTTTATTTGCAGATGCGATATGAGAATATCGTGAACACGTTGAGAGACCCCTCCCTGCCTCTTGTTTCTTTTAAAGAAGCTTCTTTGACAACCCTGAACGCCACAATCACGAAGCTCGGACACTCCGGTCAATTGTGTCCCACAAAGGCCTGGACAGACAATGTTTTGCCGGAAACTGAGGTCGCATCTGGAACAAGAATCGTTTGTTACAACATGAACGCTTTCCTTTCTTTGTGAGAGAAAGGATGAGGAACCGAATAGCAACTTGATCTCGGTTATCGCGCGCTTTTTCCTTTGAATATAATACCATTGCCCTTCAGAAACAAAGAACGAACCATTTCATCCGGATATTATATTCCTAAGATGGTGACAACGCTAGACAGTACCGTGGTCAATTCATTATGATTGGGTGATTACATATACATGCTAAAACACACGCTGCATCGAGATCCTTTGGACTTTTTTTCTTTTTTTCTTTTCTGATGTCATCGATTTCACGGAACAGAAACAAAACAAAAAGGGATAAACAATGGTACCGCTTTCCCTGAGTTAACCGAGAAGCGGCGAATCAATCTGTGAAGGGATGGTACGTCTCTTCAACTAGCTGAGAATCGAGAAGGTTTGATGAATGCCCAAAAAAAACGCGAACACCTGACTTCTAGTTCAATATTTAAGAAAGGTTATTACGAAGATGGATTTTGAAGGCTTGGTCTGTAAGCGTAGTTTTTGTAGTGGCATTGAGTAAAGGTGACTGATATATTGATTTCTTCGCTGAGGAGAAAAAGCTGGATGTCCATAGGCTCACCGAGGTGAAGTACTCGCTAGGAGGACCACATAGGGGAAGGCGGTATTTCGGCTGTGTTTATTCGGAGTGAAAAGGGGGAGAGCAAGTAGTAGAGAAGATTAGATATGCCTCGTCGGTGTATATCCTTGTGCGCTTTTTTCTGTATCGAGGACAAGCCACCGGCGCTAAGACAAACCTACCTCTGCGCCACTGTGGATGTTCCGAATAAAGCATAAATATATCTGGGAGGGTCCAGGATTGAGCGGTGACTCATTCAATTCAATAACAACGAGCTTCGAAAAAAGAAAGCGTTGAGCGAAATGATAGCCATATTAATGACCAAAAATTTTCACGGCTACAAATAATTCCCCATTTTCTTATGGCTGGCTATCGATCGAATGGCAGGAGTCTTGGGTGATAGCAGTGCACGAGAAAAAGAAATCAGTCGTCAGAAAATAAAACAATAAGAAATTAGTTGGGGGAGCCACCAACCCCACCCTTTTTCTGAAAAAGCGTGACATCTTTGCGTGCGTAAACAATGACCCTTTTCTTGTTTCATCTTCTTTCTTCTTCCCCCTTCCATCTCGAGAGAGTTGCCAACTTCTTGGTTTTTTTTCCAAGTTCCCAATTAACAACACAAAGCACACACATACACCCGCACCTACACCCATACACATACACGCGCTTTCTGCTCTCTGCTCTCTGCTCTGTTTCTTTCTTTCGTGTTCTGACGAAAAATCTGCCTCGGGTAGATAATCAGAATTTTGTCATTTTGGTCGGTTACCTGTAAGTCCACGTCGTGTTCTTGACTTCTCTTTCTTTACATTTTCGTGTTGTCCGTTATTTTTCGTGTCGGAGGCCTTTTTGTGTTTGGTATTCATGTGATAGGTGGTCAAAGATACGAGTTCCTCCGGGAGGGCACGTAGACCAAGCTTTTTTTCCCCTTCTTTTCTACTTTCTTTTCCCTTTTGCTTTCTCTCTTCTTCTCGTTGTTCTCTCTGCAGACGTGATTTCCTCAGCAGATGTCATTATCTGCGCTAGTTGATAAGTTATTCATCATTCCCGCTTTTTGTTTCACCACCCACGCTTTCTTTGATCCTTCTTTTTTTAATTGTTTTAATTTTCACCTTACATAAAAAAAGTCAGACTTGATTTCTAATGCATCACACACCCAACCAACTAGAAAAACCTGACCAAATCCCCTCTCGCGAAAATTATATCAACCCTATTTTTCTCTTTCGATTTTTTATATACTATCGTTTTCACAGCAAGGTGAGTTGAAGATTCCGAGTTGATTCTTCTCTTTTTTCAACTCATTGATATATTTTTTTCAATCATACATGTTTTATCTTCTTGGAATGACTTTTGTGCAATGGCTCGACCGACTTCTTCGAAGTCTCATCTACTCAACTACTGCTTTTCACGATACATACAAGAATACGGATCAAACGAGAAATCATAGGGATACCGATACCGCAACGACCACCACCGCCGCTGCGACTGCGGACACGACTTTGACTTTGACTTCGACGACTACTGCTATGCATCATCATCATCATCACCATCATCGCCCATCATCTCCGCTATTCGATATTTCAGGCTTTTTTTCATCGTCTCGTCGCATCAAACCACTACCTAAACGTCGACGCACACTCAATCCTGAAGAGAACGTCGATGCGAATGCGAGCGTGAACAATCACAAGAATCAGAACGACGAGGACGCGAAGGAGAACTCGAACTCGAACTCTGAAATTAACCCAGCTCAGTCAGCAACGATGAACGCCGATTCAACGTATCCGGTTCCATCATCATCATCGACAGCATCGACAATGTCAAAGAACCTCGCTCGTATTTCAGGTGATGTTGTATCGCCCGGTATCGATCCTCAACAGCGATCGCACTTTCATTGGCCTGACCTTTTGCTATCGGAGGAGATTCTTCGAGTGGCTTCTGCTCTTCCTGCGAGAGATCCTCTCTCTGGGATTGATGATGATGACGAAGACGAAGACGCTGGCGGTGTTGGTGGCGGTGGTATCGGTATCGGTATCGATAGTAGTCATAGTAATGCGGGCGATGGCGGTGGCGATGATGGTGACATCGACGAAGCCTTTCTTTCAGAACGTCAAACAACGACAGCCACGCCTCCTCCTCCCTCTGAGACATCCAGCTACGACGGAGATTCACCTCAACTTACACAAACAACCTTCCGACCTTCCTCATTTTATCGATCGGCCAGACAATTTATACGTGAAAGGCTCAATTTGGACGAACCTTTTGATCCTGAATTTACAGAAGGGGAATTACAAGATCGATTCTTCTTACGCGCAGAAACAGATCGATTGATAGCTCAGACAGATTCGCTATCCGCGAGGATGGCGTTACGAAGTTATTATCATTCAATGGGATACAGTACATCTGGGCTGGGTGCGAGTACGGGTGCTTCTTTTGCACCACCTCTTGAACCTGGTGTAGATCATACGGTGACGGAATATGTGACTACACCGCCGTTGGACGGAAATGGGGACGGGGATGCTACGGCGAGTAGTGTTGTACGATCACTGGTACCAAGGAATAGGCATGTTGGTCTCGGTATTGCAAGGGGTCATGACGAGGATGGGAGAGAAGACCTTATAGATCATCCTAACCATGGAAATACGAAGAAGAGGAAAGTACCAGCCAACGTTGGTAGTTCGCCGCCTCATCATCATCATCACCATCACCACCATCACCATCACCACCACCATCACCACCACCACTACGCCTTGCATCGCGGTGTAAGTCTTGGGGAAATCACAGATGGAATTCAGGGTGATGAGAAAGAATTGGATCCTGGATTAGGGTTTGGTCTGGAACTTGGGGTTGAAGCAACAGTGGAGGACTCCAATTCAGGAACGACGCTGAGTAGTGTCCAGTCTGACATTTTTGGGTCACATAATGAGACGCCATTGGAGGTGGAGCCAGGAGGATCAAAAGCACTGTTACTACCAGCGGCGCCACGCCAATGGCACCGAGCGCCCAAGTTGAGTCGAGCGACTGTTGCGGGTCTGTATAGGAAAGAAGTGGTTAGGAATAGGAAGAAACGGCTAGAGGCTATTATGGGAGACCTGCCGGCGAGTGATTCTCTGGTTTTGGAACTGGCGCTGTCTAGGATATTTCCTCTGGATTCCATGTTTTCGTCTCCGGATATATCACCTCTAGAGTCGCCGATCATGGGGCTTGAACATCGTACTGGGCCGGCGTTTTTGAAGATTGGAGGAAAACGAGGGGAGAATCGGGGCAGCACTCGGAATAGATGGGATGAAGGGGATGGTAAAGTGAGATTGTCGAGACGAGAGAGAATGAGGGCAGCGAGAGCAGCTCGGACGGGAGGTGGAAGGCTTGGAAGACATCCTGATGCTGCGCCGTTTCCTACGGGGGAGTTTACCTATTTTGTTGCTAGTGCCTGTGAGTGACTTTTTATTTTTTATGGTGAGGAGGAAAAATGATTTATGGAATTTAGCTGGGGAACGCTCGGTAGTTATGGAGCAGGAAACTGCCAAGTTGCACAACTTATTTGCGATGGAACTGGCTAGGCAAAGTCCCAAAGGGACAGAGGTTGTTGGTGGGAGTGGACAGCACGGTAGTGGTGGTGGTGGCAGAGGATCTGGGAAGACAGGGAAAAGGCGAGCGCAGCAGAGAGTCAAGACGACTATGAACGCGAAGAGCGGAGAACAGCCTGCAGAGTTTTTGGAGATACCGGGAAGTAGTGGGGCAGCAGCAGCAGCAGGGACTCCGGTGACGCCTGGAGGGAAGAAGGGGAAGAAAAAGAAGCGGTCGACGATGGCGAATGCGTCGAATCCTCATCATCTGAGGAATTATGTTCCGTCGAGGTTGCCTCATACAGGACATGGACAAGCTGGAAGTGTGGACTCGGAGTGGCCGCTAGCGCTGACGTTTTTGTCTGCAGATGTGCGATCACGCGGACGGCAAGATGCTAGTGGCAGCAGTCAGCATGTCGTTCCACAGGACGAGTGGATCTGTTCGTTCTGCGAGTACAGTCTCTTTTACGGAGATGACGGGGAGTACAAGCGTGCTGTGCGCAACCGAAAGAAAATACTGAAGCGACGGAGGAAAGCGCGTGAACGTGCTGCTGCTGCTGCCAGTGGGGTCAAGGCAGCGATGCGAGATGCAGCTGGAGGAGGGGACAAGTCGGATGCTGAGAGTGACGGTGGGGCGGCCCGGGTGGCTTAGATAGTAAAAAAGACTTGTTGTAATAATGGCAGGACCGTGTGAATTTGGTTTGAGTGTACTTTGTCCAATGTCTTCTGAGAGTCGTTATGTCTATCCTGTTCCTTACGACTATTCCGGCCCACATCCCCCGCTCCGTGCCCCGGTTCCCCGATCGGCAGTCCCGCTGAGCGGCACCCACACCCAGTCCCCGGCCTACTCCCCCCATCCCCCGACTGCTGCTCATACCGCCCCTCCGGGCTACGCACCGCCACCGGGGAGCAGTACGCATCACGCTTCGTATTATCCACCTCCTCCAGCTCCGTATTCATACAGCTGGAATAATGATTGTCACTGGAATCAGCACCAGGTCGGGTATGGACCCCCGCCACCCCCCGACACACGTCCAGCCATTGACCATTCTGCTGCTCCGGCCGACCATAGACCCCCTGCCAGTTACATCCCGCCGGCCCGTCATGTGCCCCACTACCATCCACCACCACCGCCACCACCGCCGCCATCATCACAGCGCCCGCCCCCGACGCCGGTCTCTTCTGCGCCTACTCCCATCCCTATTTCGTCCTCCTCTGCTATTGCGGGTGCGACGACGATCAGACCGCGAGATTCTCCGCCCTCGCAACCTCCTCTGCCATCGCAGCCCCCTCCACCACCAGTACCAGTACCAGTACCAGCACCTCCACCGGCACCACTAGTTCCGCTCACTAGTCCACCTCCCCCCGTCTCTCCTCCTGGCATGCCTTCGGGGAGCCTAGACTTTTTCAAGGTGAGTTTGTTTGGGAATCGTGTCGATTTCCGCACAAGCTGATGTCCCTCGCTTTTTTATCTTGAAAATAGCTTTTGGATACGTATAAATTGATACTCGATAATGGAGATTGTATCCGGAACGGTGCCAAGCCTCCTGCGGATCTTTTAGCCAAGATGGTGCAATGTGCGACTGTTGCGTCGCAGATGCTGCAACAAGCTGCTGGAGGAGGGAGGACGACTGCGTCTAATTATTCGTCGTTGAGTGGGGCGAATGCGCTTCCTGCCACTTATCAACATCCCCACCACTCTCATCACCATCACCATCACCATCCTCCTCAACATCATCCGAATATGATTGCTTTGAGGGAGGATACGAAAGAAGGCATTGTTGATGCGTCTCCTGATTCTGGTGGTGCTACGACTGCTGGTGGTGGTGGTGGTGGTGGTGGTGGTGCGAGTACTATCGCTACCGGTACAGGCTCTCCCTCTGTCAATACCACGACTCATTCATCCGCACCTCCTCCCGTCAAGAAACAGGTATGCCTCTCACCTTTTTTTTGTCTGTTTTCATATCCTTCATTTTGATTTTTTTTTTTTAGAAAACGGAACAAACTAATGCATCTGCTATCGTCGAGATGCAGAATCAGAATCAGAGATGTTTGGGGTGTAATGCGACTTCGACGCCGGAATGGAGACGTGGACCTATGGGTAAGAAAGAGATGGGATTTCTCCCTCCTCCTCCCTCCTCCTCGGTTGATTCGTTTACTTATTTCCTTTTAGGTCCGCGTACGCTTTGTAATGCATGTGGACTCGTCTACGCGAAAATGGCAAGTCTTCTTTCACTCACAATTCTTTAATTCATTTCTATAACACACACACATGACAGATTAAAAAACGCGTTCGGGACAAATACAGTAACGGGAGATCGACCGATCCAACGCCATCTTCTCAACAACCACAACCACAGCAACAATCGCAGCAGCAACAACAGCAGCAGCAACACCAGCTACTACAATCCCAACCACCACCATCGCAGAACACGATGGATATAGATTCTGGAGAGGGGGATAGTGATGAGGAGGATGGTATTGATGAGGATGAGGATGGTCGTGATGATGAAGATGATGAGGACGAGGATGATGTTCCGAGTCAGTATAGAACGAACAAGTAAGCTATAGCACACGATGCGTTTTTCCTTGGAATTTTTTGGGGTCGGGGTTTCTTGGATCTTTCGTTTGTTTGTAAAAAAAAAAAGGTAGATGATATATTGCGAATGGAATGGATTTTTTTGTGGCTAGTCAGTACTCTATCATCACCTTCTTGGTCCTCCAGCACCTCCAGCACCTCCCTTTCCCATCGACTGAATGATATGGATGGGTGGACCTTGACTTTGACCTTGACCTTGGTTTTGACCTTGGTTTTGACCCTGACCCTGGCCCTGAGCCGGACCACCACCACCACCACCTTGAGCTTGCGGAACCATCATCCTCCCAGCAGGCCATCCATGATACCCTGCTGCTGCTGCTGCCGCCGCCGCCGCTTGTGCATTCTGTATATTGACATATCCCATTTGTTGCATCTGTTGGAAATAATATTGCTGCTGTTGCTGCTGTTGTTGTTGGCTCGACGGTATAGTCCCAGGCGTTCCTGTTCTTCCCCCACGCTGCTGTTGCTGTTGCTGTTGCTGCTGCTGGAGAAACTGCTGCTGCTGCTGCTGTTGCTGCTGCTGCTGCTGATGATGATGTTGAGCCAGCTGTTGCGCTTGTTGCGCCTGAGCTTGTTGTATCGCTTTAATCTGCTCCATATTCATCCCATGTGCTTGTGCCTGCGCCGCTTGAACCCTCATAAATTGCTGAATAGCAGCCAACTGCTGTGGCGTATACCCCCCGTTCCCATTCGCATTCGCATTCCCGTTCATGTTCAAGTTCCCGTTCACATTTGCATTTCCTGGCTGTACCCCACCTCCTCCACCTCCACCACTATTATTCCTCAACATCATCGGATTGATCCTCATCCCCGGTATTTGCGCTTGGTTCTGATGTGGTAGTTGGGGTGGCTGAAGTTGCGGTTGCGGTTGCGGTTGCGGCGGTTGGCCAGGCGTCCCTGTTCGACCGTTCTTGTTCGCCATCAACGACCTCTGATACAACAACTGTTGAAATTGAATTTGGTGCTGCTGCTGTTGGCTCTGAACCGACACTCCATTCTGCAAATGTCCACCCCCATTTTGCACAGCCGCTTTAAACCTCATTATCATCGAAGGATCATTAACATGAAGCGGCATTGATGGCGGTGGCCCCGGCACAGGCCCCGGCGCTGGTCCTTGGAAACTCATCACTTGAGACGATGACGATGACGCCAAACCCACATTCTGCGAAAGAGGAGGAGCATGTCCCATAACGGGCGTTTGAGGTATCCCTCCAGCCATCATAGTCACACCTTGTGGCGCAGGCGTACGCACAGGACGTGAAGGTACAGGGGCAGTGGAGGGCCCAGATGGGGGCGACGACACATGCGGGTGGGGCGTCTCCTCTCGCTTGATACCCTGAGATAAACGGGGAGTTCGCACAATTTGGACAGGCGGTGGGGGTGACAAGGCATGGGGGTGCTGTTGTGCACGTTGAGTATGGGGAGACGGACTCGGTTGAATCGGACGAGAAGGAGGTCGTATGCGTGAAGGGGGTCGATAGACTTGGACTGGGACGGGGACGGGTTGCGAAGGGGACGGATGTTGGGATATAGTCGTGATGGGGGACAGACGTTGGGGTGGCGGATGTTGTTGGATGGGCGTTCGAGTCTGAAGAGGAGCTTGTGGAGGTTGCATGGACAAATGGGGTACAGGCGTTCGAGAAGGACGGACAGAGGGTGGGCGAGGTAGATGCTGAGGTGCGTTTTGATGAGGAATGGGAGTGCGAGGTGGCTGTGGGGTGATTTGGGGTGATTTAGGTATAGGTTGGGGATGGGCGTAGTGGCGTGAAGGGGGACGGGGAGGGGGAGGAAGATGCTGAGCAGGAGTAGGCTCACGTTTAGTGACTTCTGAGGGCACGGGAGGACTGATGAATCGGTTTGTGGTAGGTTGAGGTGGGGGCATGGGAGCAGACTGAAGGTATGGATAGGGGATAGGGCCATTGGGAGTTGGTGGTTTGTCTTTTGGAGGAGGGGAGGGTTGAGCAGCGGCAGTAGGAGGAGGAACAGCAGCAGGTGGAGGGGGAGGAGGAGGAGCGGAGGAGGGAGCAGGGTGGGTAAGGTATTGAGGAGCGGAAGGAGGAGCAGGAGACTTTACTCGATCCTTGTCCTGCATGAACTCGAGAAAGTGAAAACTAGATGACGGTGAGTGGGGAATATCGAAGGAAAAGAGGGGGCGTACTTTGGGTTGTGGAGCTTCGTGCGGGAGGGGTTGGCGAAAGCCATGACCTTGGCGCGCCTGAGTTTTTCGTTCTCATGGTCCTCGGGGTCGAGAGAGGCAGCCTTGCGCTTGAGAGGGTTGGGGACGGCTGGGGCGGCGGCTCGGTAGAGGTGGTTGACGGCGCGGGCGAGATGGGGGTCAGGGTGGAGACAGAGAGGAGGGGCGGTGGCCATCTAGTCGTGGGTGAGGCAAGGGAAGAGAAAAAGATGAAAAAGACAGACGAGGATTTTTGCCTCGATGTGGAGAGCATCGAGGTCAGTGCAGTTGGCATGGTGCTTGACATTGAGGGAGCAGATGTCTGCCCAGAGAGACTCTGAGTCTGGGTGGAGGAGGACACGGGTCCGGGGAGGCTTTTCGTCCCTGGTGCGATAGTCGAAGAGGTCGACGACCATGCAGCCTGGGAGGGTGTGAGCGCAGCAAAGACAGAGCAGACTGGGCATACCATCGTAGAAGGGGACGTCTGCAGCGTCAAAGAGGTCGAGAAAGTCGACGGGGATGCGGTGAGCGCGGATGTCGTCGAGGATGCACTGTGGCGAGTGAGCTGTGAAGACGCTGGAAAAAGCAACATACTGCAATCTGGCTGTGGTAGAGAAACTTGGGGCTGTTGTTGATGGTCCAGTGTTCTGGGTGAAGATGCACTGCGAACGATGCTGGCTGATTGTCGGTCATAGCTGCAGAGAAACACCTGTTATCATCACATGACACTACTAATGGACAACCCTGACTTCAAGGCCCTGTGCAAAGAGCAGCTCGTATGTTTTTTTATTGCCTCACTGCCCAGCTCACCCGCCACCAGGACATCGCATACCACACCCTGCGCACGCTCGTCAACCTCTCAGGCTCCTCCACCGCCATCCCTGCCCTCTCAGAGCCTCATTTTCTCTCTTTTCTTGTCGCCTATGCCGTCGTTCGTCTCTCCTCTCCTTCTCCTTCCTCGCTCCCAACCCTCCCCAGAACCCCTCTGCTATCCTCGCAGATCTCGCCGCTATGATCCTCTCAAACCTCACCGTCTCTCCATCTGTCTGCACCACCATCCTCGCTCTCCAGCTCACCGTCGTCTCTGCCAGCAACACCGTCCTTCCCGTCGACTCATTCTCCCCAACCTGCCCCCCACCCACTCCCTTCCCCTCCGGCCCACAACTCACCGTCCGCGCCCTCCCCCTGCTCATCAATGCCTTTGTCCAGGGGGCCACTGGCAGGGGTCGTCTCCACTTTCTAGCCCATGTATTTGCCAATCTATCCATCGTGCGTTCTCCTTCTCTTCTAAAAATCTTCATAATCCCTGTAGTCCCCCAGTGGCAGAGCCTACTTTCTCTCTCCTCAACCCACAGACGTCCTCAATCCATCACAAAACATCGCCTTTCCATTGAGCCATCTCGTCATCTTCACCCAACACAGCGATAACACCCGTCGTGCCGGCGTGGCTGCTTGCATCAAGCATGTCTTTCTATTCTTTTCAAATCATCACCTGACACCTCTCCAGAAACTGTGCATTTCTAGTTACAGGTCATGAAGCCATTCTCTCTCCTGAAACCCGCCTCGTCTCCGATCCCCCAACCCCGGGGATAGATGCACTACCGTATCTCTTACTCCCCCTCGCTGGTCCAGAAGAATTCTCTCTCGACGTACGTCTCTCCATCATCGCTACTACTACTTCTGAATTCGCCTCGCTTCAGGACCAGGAAAAGCTTCTTGAACCGCTACAGTTTCTACCTCCCACCAAAACACGAGAAACAGACTCTGCTATCCGTCTCACTCTGATCGAAGCACTACTCTTGCTTTGTCACACACGTTGGGGAAGAGACTATCTTCGCTCTCATGGCGTTTATGAGATCATCCGTGTCGCAGATGAAAATGAACAAGTCAAGAATGTGTGCTTGATCTTTTTTTTTTTCGTCTCTTCCCCACGCGTTTCACACGTTTGCTTAGGTTTCAGACCATATCGAACGACTGGTCCAACTACTCAAGGGCGATGAACCGAGTCAACCTTTGCCCGAAGGCCAAGATATTAGCACACTCCAACTTGACGACACCGACCAGGGCACCGAACGGACATATTTCAGACCTGTGTTTGCTCACAGTCAACAAGAGAAGAACGAAGATGAAGATGATAAGATTGAGGAAATCTAAGCTCTACTTTAACGGATGAGCCAAACTCATTTCCATCATAAACGCCATCTCTTCCTGTCTAAACGTATCCAGAGTCACTGTAATGGGCACATCACCGTCCAAAAACGTCAATGATTGCGGATTCGATGTCGTGTATTTTGGCCAGTGAACTTGTCCTGGTCCATTAGGATCGATATGGACGACAAAGTTGATGAGATAGTCTAAGAGCTCGCCTCCACCAAACGTGTTGGCCAGATCAGATGTGTGCGCCTAACAAAGATTCAGGTTAAGATTGAATCCAAATGGCTTTTGGCTTACTGCACCAAGCAACGGTTGACTCTTGAACCGCTTGCTCACTAAGATTCAATCAGTACTCATCATGAACTGAGCTTGAGTGAGTAGAGAAAAAAACCCAACGAACAAAAAGTCCACATGTTCTGTTTCCCAGATCGACATTGTTGAAAATGCCGACGAGGCGCTTGGAAAATTTGATCACCCTGCACCGCTGCTAGTCTCTTGAACTGCGGTGTATAAGCGTTTGAAACCCCGGTATCAAAAGGTGATCCTTGCGTGACGTTTTGGGTGTAGAGTGCTGCGAAACGGGCCGTGTTTTCGTCTGATATGCCTTG
>Ga0153976_1000441_pt1 | contig 14430 bp, 15 predicted proteins | sample TSGA060MetaG_FD_104717 | JGI IMG/M metagenome (GOLD analysis project Ga0153976, IMG submission 104717) | Attine ant fungus gardens microbial communities from Georgia, USA - TSGA060 MetaG | ecosystem: Host-associated > Fungi > Mycelium > Unclassified | place: USA: Georgia, Yuchi Wildlife... | reverse complement strand
ATTCTGATCGTCTAATCTGGCTCAATTCGATCCAGCCTAAAGCAGGTGTTGATGAGGGTCCAATTCATCTGGTCCAAGCAGGCCTAGCCGACCAACTTCAGAAGCTGGGCTGGAAGGTCGTATTTTATGGCCACCATCAGTTTGAAGAGAACAATAACTTGGACGACCCGCCCATTGGCAAGTTGAAGAACCCTCGTACTGTCTCTCGGGTCACAAAATCCGTTGCTGATGTCGTTAGAAGTCACGCAGAAGCAGGCATACTTCCAGTGATACTTGGAGGTGATCATTCGTTAGTAAGTCCGTAAACACATTGAGCTTACTTCAGGGCTGATTGCACTTGACAGGCAATGGGTACCATTTCTGGGACACTAGAGTAGGTTACTATGTCATCTTAGGAGCAATTAGTTTTCTGAGATCCGTCCAGGGCATATCCGAATGCCTGCGTCATCTGGGTTGATGCCCATGCCGACATCAACACTATTGAGACGACAGTATCTGGTGGGCAGTTTGCCCCTGGCCTTGGTCACTGCTGACTGCATAACAGGGAATATTCACGGCATGCCTGTCTCATTTCTTCTCGGTATTGGCAGTAAAGAGAAAGAATTTGATTGGATCAAACCTCTCCTGAAACCCGAACGTTTGGTTTACATCGGTCTCCGTGATGTCGAAGCAGGGGAGAAAAAGATTCTACAGGAAAATAATATCAAAGCTTTCAGCATGCACGAAGTTGACAGATATGGCATCGGGAAAGTGGTAGAAATGGCTCTAGATCATATAAACCCTAACAGGGATTTACCAATCCATCTAAGTTTTGACGTCGATGCTTTAGATCCTAGTGTGGCACCCTCTACAGGTACTCCGGTTTGTACAAGTTCTCCTGTCCACGTTTCCTACCATTCATCAAAGCTAGGTGCGAGGAGGTCTGACCTTCCGCGAAGGTCACTACATTTGCGAGGCCGTGCACGAGACAGGATTGCTTGTAGCACTAGATCTGGTGGTTTGTGGTTTGACATAAAATCATTTCCTGATGATCCAGTGACAACTCATGCATAGGAAGTGAACCCTTCTCTTGCTGAAGCTGCGGACGTCGAGAAAACTGTCGCAGTTGGCTGTTCACTTGTGAGGGCTGCATTGGGTGCGCAGGCTCTTGTTTGTTATGAAATGCGTGTTGATCACTTTTCAGGTGAAACTCTCTTATAAGGTAGACTGCACAACGGCTATCCTCTTAATCTCCGTTCAAAGTTGCTCTAGTACTATTGTACACCATGAATACTCCTGACTGTTACCAATACAAATGCAAGTGACTCGCTGTCTCAGCTAACGTTAATGCTGCATGAGGTTCATAACATAACCTTGGTGGCTCATATCGCAATTCACTAGCGAGTCTGAGAGCACAGTTCTGTTCTCATGCGTTGGGATCTTTCTGTGAGATGTGACATTAAAAAAATCTAGATGAAACATTCTGTGACTAGGCACATTTACGAAGAGCGTCTACATTGTCATGAGGAATGCTGGTGGTGGACCCATTTGTGTGGTGATGTCAATTAACCCCAGAAATCCGAACGCACCATCGCCCGTCTATGAATCGATTTCATATGTGTGGTATTGAATGTTGGGCTCTGATAGGGGCGTTGTCCTGGTCAGTCGAAACAGAGATGAGAACAGAGCAACGTAGGGGTAACTGTCATCTGATCTTGAACGGCACTTGCCGCAAAGCCATTTGTAAGTCATACTCATACTCTCTTCGTTGAGAGTCCTGGCCATGGCACCCTTGACCTCGTCGGCTGCAACGACGACCTCGGTCCAAGTTGGTAAGTTCTTCTCTCTCCCTCTCGTTCATCCCCTTACCACCTTTAGCACTCCGAATCCGACCAACAACGACCCAGGATTCAAACTCTATCCCCGTTCGCTTCCAACGCTCCGTTATCCAGACAACCTCTTCCACTTCTGTCTCTGTTGATGCTCCTTCAAATTCCCTTGCTGGTGCAGGAGCTCCAAGTGCACCTACTTATTCAGGCAGCTCTGTTTCCAAGAAGCAGGCTTTCACTTTCGACCAGGTCCATGGTCCATCGACCTCGCAGTACGAGCTCTTTGAGGCGACCGCCAAACCTATGATAACCCGTTTTATTGATGGCTTCAATTGTACCGTCCTTGCATATGGTCAAACGAGCAGTGGAAAGACGTTCACCATGACTGGTGTCGATTTGGATGCAGATCCTTCGGACCCTAATACTGGCATGGGAATTATTCCCAGGGCCGTTTCGACAATCTTTTCTCGTGCAAAGCAACTGAAGGAGGAGCGTGGTGGAGCGTGGATATATACTATCAAGGGCTCTTTCATTGAAATCTACAATGAAGACCTCCTCGATCTGCTCAGTGCTGACGATGCGACTGGGTTCAAACGTGAGGTCCAGATAAGAGAAGACAAAGAAGGACACATCATTTGGGGTGGGCTACGTGAGATTAGCGTCAAGAACGTAACAGAAGTCATGAGGTAGATTTTTACCCCCGTCTCGATGATCTCGCTCCTAACATACAAATTTCTAGTTTGATTCGTCAAGGCACATCGATTCGTCGTACCAACGAGACAGATATGAACGCCCAATCTTCACGTTCGCATGCCATCTTTTCACTTACCCTTACGCAGAAAAAGTGTGCAGGCACTATGCCACCCTCCCCTCTTCCACATACAGGTCGGTCTCCCTCACGACTGGCACGTCCTGGCTCTATGTATGCTGGACCTAACAATTCTATGCGTGTAACTTCTCCGACCCTTGGCCGACCTGGCACTCCTAGCTTTGCCTCTGCTGTAGCACGTGGGGCGTTGCGTCCTTCGAGCGCCCTTGGCCACACAGGAGAGCGTCTTTTGCATGATGAAGAGTCCGGTGAGTGGACCACGATCATCTCGAAATTCCATTTTGTGGACCTTGCTGGATCTGAAAGAGTAAGATCAGTTTAGAAGTTTTTGCATTTGACTTCCAGAACTGAATAATCTTCTTAGCTTAAGCGAACCGCTGCCATAGGAGAACGCATCAAGGAAGGCATCTCCATCAATAGTGGTCTCTTAGCCCTCGGCAATGTTATTTCAGCCCTTGGTGATCCTTCTCGAGCGAAATCAAATACTAATACCCATATACCGTATCGAGACTCCAAGCTCACTCGTTTACTTCAAGATTCCCTTGGGGGGAACGCTCATACCCTCATGATTGCCTGCGTCAGTCCTGCCGAATGGAACGCAGGCGAAACGATCAATACTCTCAAGTATGCCAACAGAGCCAGGAATATCAAGAATCGCGTAGTTGTAAATGAGAAAGAAGACGGCTGGGATGATATCGAATGGCTACAGAACACCGTTACTCGTTTACGCAGAGAGATGAAGAGCTTGAAGGAAGGCAGATTCCCAACGGAGGCTGAAAAAGATTCAGAAATACCGGAGGGTGCAGGAAAGCGGGTTTTAGCTCAGTTCACAGAATTGCAAAACAAGTATGAGGATCTCCGCGAGAAATATGTGGAACGGTCAGAGGAGCTGGGTCGGCTGCGGGGGGAGCTTGGCGAGAGACAGAGATTGGGTATGAATGGCAATACCCCTGGGACGGCCAAATATGAAGAGATCGTTGGTCCTGTCATCGAGGAATATGAGAAGGCAATCACCACAATGGAAGCAGAGCTCAGTCTCAACAGGGCAGCTCTGCGACATACAAATGAGTTGGTCGAAGAGAAGGAAGAAGAGCTGGCTTCTTTGACTTCTCGGCACACTGCAACCGAACTCTACATTGAAGAACTCAGGAGCAGAGTTTCAAAACTGACTGAACGCGAGGCTTCAACTGAGGTCAGTTGTTGGGAGTTAATTCTTGTCTGTTCTTCGTTCTGACATCTTTCATAGGCATATGTACATGACCTTGAAGAAAAAATAAAGGCGTACGATGAGACATCTACTTCTTCAAGTGAATCCTTAGGTGATCTCAAACGTGAGCTCTCTCGTTTTAAAGATCAAGAGGTCTATTCGGCCAAGTACATTGTCGACCTTGAAGTGAGACTATCAAAGTCTGATGAATCTATCCTGTCCCTACAACAAAGTGTCGAGCAATTGGAGCAAGAATGTGACAAACGCCGCGGTGAAGTTGATGCCCTGCAATTCAAACTAGATGCATTACAGCAGGACGGTGATGGGTGGCGTGCAGACCTAGAGAAACGAGAGACAAGAGTCCTTGAGCTGGAACAGAAAATGGCACAGTGGGAACAAAAAAAGGACGCAGAGGAAACTAGGATACGTCTTGAAAATGTGGTCGAGGAAGTTGCAACCACCAAGGACCTTGAGAGTCCGTCAAGTAGTCCGTCGAGTAGTCCGACATCTACAGATGCGCCTACAAACGAGCTTACAGCGGAGATAACACCACAGGGGACTACCTCAGTCGTCACTTCCCAACCTGAACAGGGCATGACCCCACAGTATCTAGCTCTTCAGCAAACCCATACAGCAACCCTTGCAGACCTTTCCGCTATCTCCTCCAAATACCGTGATGCCCTTCGTGAAATTTCAGACTTAGCCGCTCAACTAGATGAGGTTAAATTAGGGAGCCCAACAATAGCTGAGGAAGAGCCGACAGCCGAATTAACCGCTGTAGAACGTCCCGAATCTCTCCAAATTCGGAGGAGAAATATGAATGGCAGACATCGGGAGGACATTCAAGTAAACGCAGCTGGGCGACGCCTTTTTTTCCGTCAGGCGGCCTCGGCGGAATCTCTTCACTCGAGGTATATACTGGGATCCATTCGTCCGTACTCACTGCTGACATTCATATGGGTTTGCAGGTCGTTATCGCAATCTGTATCGCTCTCACAGGAGCTTTCTTCGGTGCACTGGCGCAGGGTTTCATCCTCCTCCCACGCCAATAGTTTACATTCACCCTCCAGTTCCCACTCCCTCTATCCTTCTTCTCGCCTCACCCTGTCAGATTCTCTCGTGCCTACTACCAGCGGCCAAGACAGGATCATATCGAGCTTGGAAAAGGAGATCATGCGTCTACAGGAGGTTTTGAAGGAGCGCGAGACCGAAATACACGACCTTGAGAAGTCATTTGCGAAGACTCAAGTCACTCAGGTTGTCACACAGGAGAAAACGGCTGTTGCAGTACCTTTGGAAGATCAAATCACAGTTTGCAACCGTGATGTCTTGTCTCCCAAGACCTTAGATCATTTCGACCACATCAAACAGTCAATGGCTAATGGCGTCGCCCATACAATTCATTCAGACCATGGATCCAACCATTCGGAGTCAGATGAATCTCTAGAACGCCTGAACGAACTTATGCTGTACGTCTAGCTCGGGCTTCAACTAATCTGGCCCTGACTTGTCTCCTTTCTAGTTCAATGGCTCAGAAGGAATCCCAACATCGTGAAGTTGTGGAAGAGCTCAATGCTGAATTAGCTCAAACAAAGCGCCAGCTCGACGAACTCACCGCGCTTTCGCGTGATCAGGTGAGAATATTGCATTCAAATATTTTCTTACTTTGACATTTTCCTAGGCTTTAAACATGTCTCAGGAACTGGAGGCACTGCAGAAGAAGTATATATGTAACCTGGATGAGCTGAAGGATCATCAAGACCTATTGGAAGAAGCTTCGTATCACAAGCTCACATTGGAGAACCAACTGCACCAGGCCGAAGAAAATTATAAGGAAGAGTTCGAGCACCTGCGCAGAGAACACAAAGCTGCCATTATGGCCAAGGAGACAGAGGTTGAAGAATCACTAGGTCGGATGGGAAAGGAACACGAGTCTGCATTGTATTCCCTTCAGTCTGAGCTAAAGGCGGCGGCGGCGGCATTAGGACAGGCACGTACCGATCATGAAGAATCTTCTCAAAAGCTCAGGGCCGATCACGATAAGGAACTCCGGCATCAGATCGAAGAAGCAAACGAAATTCTCTCCAACACTCGTGCGGAGCATCAAAAAATTGTCAACAAACTCATTTCTGACCATGCTGAGGCTATCCGCCAGAAGGAAGTCGAGGCTTCTGCAGCATCTCAAACTACAGAGGAGGAGTATTACAATGCGCTTACTAAACTACGCGTCGATCATGCAGAAGCAATTAGTAAGCTGAAGAACGAGGCCAGTGCGACAGTTGAACGCCTTCGGGAAGAACACGCCGGCGAACTACGGATGGCCGAAATTGCGCGCCAGGGCTCGTTATCTGAATCCGAAACCTTCCGGAATAATACTATGAAGGAGTTACAAGAGGAGCATGCTGCTGCCTTCGCTCGAAAAGAAATGTCATACGCGGAGGACATCGAAGCGCTAAAAGACTCTCACGCGCGAATGTTGCAAGCAAAAGAAGATGATTTGAGGTTGCAGATGGATCGTCTCCGTCTTGAATCCGAGCAATTGAACCTGAAGCTTCGAGAAGAGTGGAGGAAGGAAGTAGTTTCCTTGTCATCGTCGCTTTCGAATCAGAAAGAGCAGGCTGACACTGCATTATCCAAGGCTAATAAGCACTCTGATGCCATTCTCCAAGGTGTTCGTGAACGGCATGCAACCACTCTTCAAGAGATGGAATGGGGTCATGAACAGGACGTCAAAAAATTGAAAGTGGAGCATCAACAGGAACTGAAGGATGCCCAGCTCCGAGCTGAAGATGAATTGAATCTTTTGAGGCGGACACACGAAGAGATGTACTATCAATTGTCAACTAACTATGACCAGAAGCATGCTGCCTTGCAGGCCGACGCCGCCGCCATCCAGCAGCAGCATCAGAAGGCTCTCGAAGATATGCAGAAAGAGAGCCAGCAAGCCTTAGTAGTGCATGAAGATGCTGTAAATGCTCTTCAAAGTTTGAACGCTACAGAACAAGAGAAGATGCGAACGCTTCTCGAGAACGAATATACAGAAGCATTGCGGGCACAGCTTTCCGAGCTTGAACACAAACATGTTTCAGAAAAGCGGGTGCTTCAAAAGGATCAAGACCTTCTTCTTCAAGAACTCCAAGCAAGCAAGGTGGCCGCTGAAGAATCTGCCAAACTATACAATGAAACAAGCCGTCGGCACGAGAAACTAATGACAGAGAAGACGAATGAGTTGCAGAAACAGATGCTGATTGTCACTTCGGAACGGGATGGGCTTACAGCTGAAGTTGCAAAGCTGAAGCAAGAATTGGAGAAGAATCGATCTGAACAAACGAAGTTGGTGCAAGAGGTGTCCAGACGGGAATCCTTGGCGTCGGAACTTGAACGACATCGATCACACATCGCAGATCTCAAGGAGAGTTGGCAAAAGGTCAAGGATGAGAAGGATAACCTGCAATCGGAGAAAAGTAGACAGGACAATCTGGTCCGTGATTTGCAGGCACAGATAGCGCGAAGTGCCTCCCCACCCAATGTCCGATCCTCAGACCGCCCGATTGGTTATTCACGCGCCGCTGGCCTTCCACCTTCAAAACTGCCTCCCCCTACCCCACCGCCCTCAGTGCCACCGCCTCCCCCTCCCCGCCTCATGACTCATATTAATGGCGATTCCAATCTCAGCACGTCATCGCATACATCCTCTAATATGACGATTTCCAGTTCTAAAGAATCCCAACCTGATTCACCAGCAACCTCGCTCGGACATCTACTGCCCAATGTTCAACCTATCCCTGATTCCAAATTGACTGCTAAGATTGAACAGCAATCCAAGCAGATTGAAGAACAAGAAACAATAATCAAGACACTCAATAAACAATTGACTCATTGCGAGAGTGATCTTCAGGCTCATATGGATCTTGTGAGCACCCTGGAGGCGTCGCTGGGAGACTCAGAGAAGAACCGTGAGCGATATATTACATTCATATCACTGCTGTTTCACTGATGGTCACTCAGTCCGCAAGGCCCGCGTGCAAGCAACAGAACTGGCTCGTGAGCGCGACACCCTCACTTCTCGAATAGAGAGCCTTCGCAATGAGCTATCTGAGGCAAAATACGAGGTTGCAAATGTCCGACAGTCAATCGTCGAGGAGAAGCAGTCCCTTGAACAGAGACTCGAGGAGGAGAAAAAAGCAAAGGAACGAGTACGTCAACAACTCGACCAGCGGATGGAAGAACTTCAAAAGCGAAAATCCAAATTTGCATGCCTATAGTCTCTCGTTATCTTTATGATTATGATTGTACATTTTCGGTTTCCCTGATCTCCTAGAGAGCTGCCTTTTCGCCCGCTATGTTTTTATAATCTCGACACAGTTTACTCTTTCTTTTTTTTATCGGTTTCTGGCACCTTAGGTTTCCTTGGTAGTGTTTTATACCCTTCTATTGGCTTCACATGGTTAATTATACGTGTGTTTGTATGACTTATTTTTTCCAAGATCCACCATGTCTGTTACAAGTGCCTTGGAATTGAAAATTGGGCTAATGTTTGACATTGTACACTGTTATTCAGATTCAAATAGTCTTTAGATTCCGGCCAGCGTCACTGTACTTAGTCTGATTAGCCCTTCAGTCCGGCCCAGTCCGTAAGTTCTGATTCAACTCCATTTTCCAATCATGAATGTTATCCTCTCTATGTGGACATGACTTGGTGAAAACACTGCTCTCGTCGGACTTATCAGTATAAAGGATTGGGGATTTTTGCCGAGGTTCTAGTCCGTCTGGCGCGCATCGTCTTTAGATTTCTTCAGATTTCAGCTTACTATTTTTCCGTATGTTGACTCAAAGCCCGCGAGGGCTCACAGAATCAATGAATAACGAGTACTCAAGAAAGTAAAAGTAAAAGGGTGGATAGAAGATGCACAAGTTAGGATAAGATATGACCATACATTGTTTTACTAAGAATAGACGACAGATGGCAAATCTGACAACGTCTGATATTTGTCAATGAAACACTACAAAGCTCAAATCATCCACAGCAAAGGCTATAGTAAAAGACTTGACAATCCTTTATCCAAAGAAGTGGTCTTGATGGTCTTAACGAACTTACCATCATCGGTGTAGAACGTGATGTCTTGAAGTTTTCAATAAGATCGTGAGTGCTGATCTTCATTGCTACGCTTCATTGTAGGTCTTGTCAATCGAGTAATTCTTGATAGGCTCAAGTCAGGTACATCGGGATAATTTAGCTGTGAGCACAGAAAATGTCGGCTTCGAACCTATCCATTCAATGTTTCACTCCAAGGTATCCACCAATGTGGCCGTATTGGAGGCTTTGTGTGTGACAGTTGACGTTAGTTGACACTAACTTCATGAACAGTTCCTCTAAATAGAAAGCAGCGGGTACTTGAGAGACGGCGGCCATGTCTGGTGCAGGATCTTCTCAGACAAATCACCATACCACATCCAATCCTTTGTCTACTTTCGAGTTCACCAAGCGCAAACGCTGGGCAGACATACTAATTACTGGGCTTACAGATGTCCTTATACTCATTCTCTCGCCTGAGGGCAAGGTCCTATATTGTGGAACTGCTGTTACAGAGCTACTGGGCTGGAATGAGACTGACGTTCTGGACCTTCACTTACATGATTTTGTTGTCGGTGAGATCAAACCTGGATGCCAACTTGCGAGCGATCCTCCTTAAGCACAATGCAGGCGAAGATCAGTCCGCATTTCAGCGTGGGTTCGAAGACTCAATTCGCACCAATAGCGAATTTGTTTCTTATATTCGATTGAAGAGTAACCCATCGCTCAAACCGGGGTCAGTCGTGCCCAACGATGTTCTTTTCGAGTTAAAGGGTTACCCGCACTCTGTTACCGAACAGGGTCCAGATTGCAAATGTTTTTTTGCTATTGCAAAGCCATATCCTAGTAGGAATATTGCTATGTGGGTCGAAATCAATTATCAACAGTCATGAACCTCATTCACTTATAGGCTTAACACCTTCCTGGACTTGCAGACGGAAAACGAGAGATTACAACAACGTCTTTCTGTTCTCAGAACACAGGTAGATTCACAGATCATGTCTGCAGGACAGGCATTGCCAACTATGAACTCCATGTATGCCACGTCTTCCTTGCAACAGTTAGCACCTCCTCTTTGCCGTTGAAGTTCCTCTCACATTTGCAGTGCTCAATATTCTAGCCTCCTTGATGACGCACTTAAGAATGCTTCTGCAGCTAGTCACGACAGCAGTCTGATTAGTGCGAACTGTAATGGAGAAACTCTCATGCCGAATTCGGACGATCCTGAAGACAGTACCAGAAAAAAGAAGGTTTGCTTTGCTTTTACCGGAAGATTTCAACGATGTTGATGTCCCTTCTGCCTCCAAGCTCAAGAAGGCCCATGGAACTGAACAGTATGTATGCCGAAAGTGTGGGCGAACAGATTCTCCTGAGTGGCGGAAGGTAGGCGATCATAAATATAGCGCCTTCACGCTGACTTCAACCTAAACACTCAGGGACCTGATGGTCCGAAGACTCTTTGCAATGCTTGTGGCCTCCGCTGGGCGAAGCAGATGCGTAAGTTTGATGAGCCTACAGAAGAAACGGGGTCCAACTCCAGCCAGCCGTCGTCGACTCCAGGAACCGATAAAGCTGTCTGATGATCCTTGACATCTAGATCATATGCTATGAACATTCCATTTTGTTTCCTTTCCTGCAATATCAACCTAGGCTGGGGCTGAGAACCGACAAGTAAATAATGCATGTAACTGTTATATACAAGTCACAACACATAACACAGATGCAATGTCACAATTGTTAATCTCTTGCATCATTGCAGTAGTTGACTGTTAGTCCTCTGCAAATGCCTCCTGAAATCCACTCCCTTTCTCAGACCCCCATAACTTGTCATGCATTCAGTGTCGATCGCCAAGGTTGGCTCAGACTGCAGTTTAAAAACGCATTTCTAAGCACCTCTATAGAGCTCGCAGTCAGTCTGAATAGCAAGGACGTCCAATTGTACTCGCGGAGGGACCAGGAATGGATTCCAACAGAAGTCTTATCAGAGGTACATGACTAGTGTCTCGCAGAACCAATATCTGATTCTTGGGCCTAGCATGATAAGCTGGTTACCTCAATCGATTGGGCTCCCAGGTCAAATCGCATCGTAACAGCTTCTCAAGACAGGAATGCATATGTTTGGACGGAGACTCCAGACCCTGAGACAGGGAAACTTGTTTGGAAGCCTACCCTTGTGTTGCTGAGGATCAATCGTGCCGCAACCCACGTACGTTGGAGCCCGTTGGAGAATAAGTTTGCAGTGGCAAGTGGTGCAAGGTTATGTTCGATTAGTCAGGTCCTACATGATGTTAATGTCTTTCCAGGGCTATTGCTGTCTGTTCTTTTGACGAAGAAAGTAACTGGTGGGTGGCTAAGCATCTCAAGAAACCCATCAGGTCCACGGTATTATCTATCGATTGGCACCCAAACAATGTTTTACTCGCTGCCGGTAGTGCTGATATGAAAGCAAGGGTATTTTCAGGCTACATCAAGGAAGTTGATGAACGGTAGGCAGAACAAAAGCGATTTGGAATATCGTTCACTCATGTTCGCCCCCAGCCCTGCTCCCAGTGTTTGGGGGTCAAAGTTACCGTTCAACACCATCTGTGGGGAGTATTCATCTCCAGCTGGTGGATGGGTCCATGCAGTTGGGTTCTCGCCTTCTGGAGATGTGCTTGCCTTCGCTAGTAAGCCGTGTTTTCCCCTCCTCATTGATCGGTCATTTTCATCTTATATTTAGGCCACGACAGTTCTATTACCATTGTATATCCAGGCAGTCCAACTGTACACACTGTTCGATTACCATCCTTGCCTTTGATTGCCTTGTCCTGGACTTCAGGAGAGACCATTGTAGCAGCAGGACACGATTGTAGGCCCTTGGTCTTCGCGGGCTCGGAACAAGGCTGGCAAGAAGTCGGAACTCTCGATGATGCTTCTTCTTCGAGGACTTCTGAAGGTTCCCGCTCTGGATTTGGAAGTAACACTGGGGTTGGTCGCCTGAAGACTGGTGCCTTTGCAACTTTCCGGGATGCAGACTCCCGCGGTCAAACCACCAGTGGATCTATATTTTCCGATACGAAACTCAACACAATTCATCAAAATACAATAACCAGTGTTCGACCTTATGACTCTCAGGATGGGTATGTGGCTAGGGTCAGTACGACTGGCGTAGATGGTGCTCTAGTCATATGGGATACGAGTGAAGTGAGCGCGCTTACTGCGAAGATTGGAGGGATAAGGATTTAGAAGGCATATGTACTTCATTGTACATACAGTGTCTGGTGAAATCTCACCCTGAAAGTTTTTTTAGGCGTATCCTCACTTGTTCATTTGGGCACCCGAGGCACGAACTGCCAGTGTATCAGAAATTGAATGAGTGTTCCATTATTCTGGGATCAGGTAGAGATACTCCTGAAAGTTAAAGACTTTTCTTGGTTAACTCCTCCTTCCCTACACTTCAATTATCATCATGGGCAGTGGCTCGGAACAAGCTTTTGATTCAACCGTGTTCAGCGGGACGGAGCCCCAATTCTCGCCTATTTCTTTGATTACAGCAAGACCAGATGCCAATGAAGTAAAATAATAGGAACGTACAGCCACCATGGGCTACAGTAGTTTTACCTCCAAAAGTATCAGTACAGAACGCATGTTACAAGATAATACTATAAATAAACAGTGTATAAGTCTAGTCCTCTGGAGAGTAAGCAACGAAAATCAAAACAGAGGAAGATTAATATGATAGAGAGAAAATAAGTGAACAAAACAATAGCAAGGTGGCCATCGTTACATCATTGATGAACGAAAACCGAAGCTGAAGGATGAAATCAAAACCACTGACGTCACTGTTCTAACTGTCAACCCAATGATTCGTCAGGATCGAGACCCCCACTATACGTGAGACAAACGGCGCGTTTCCCGCGACCGTCCTCGAGGCCTTTCTAATATTCCATCTGAATTGTCTGTCACTGCGATGTTATATGTGCATGTCGAGGTATCTTCATCGTCAGATTCACTATATGTGTCCGACTCACAATCAAAATCTTCACCTCTCATGGAATCGATCTCTAGCCAGGAATGATACCACTTCGATAGGAAGATCTTGATGTCCGCATTGAGTCTGAGATATTCGACGTTTCGAGCGATCCCCTCCCACTGGATAGATCCGTTGTGCAAAGCCTCGCTAATAATGTCGGTCTGGTTGAAATACATCCAGTGGAGGAGCAAATGGAAAGATGTAGGATCCGGGACAGGGAGATAGAGGACAGGGTGTTCGTGAACAGATGATAAGAGCTTGGGTAAACGGTTGGGAGGAACAGTGTACTGAGGGACAGATCCAGATGACAGGGAGGATCTTGAGTTAATCAGGTCCATGGCACGAGCACCACAGAAAAGTGCGTGCAAATAGCTAGAATGCACTGATAGATAGTCCATGTGCAGCTATAAGTAATATGATCAGTTTTGGGAATCAATTGCAAAGGAAGGAAACAACTTGCTTTGAACGTTAACTGTCGTGTACTGTTGCAAGTTTCTGTGATCCTACTTTCTGTTGCTGAAGGGTACAAGTCGATTAAATGACGAAATTTACTGGAAGATGAGAACTCTTTCGGTCGATGTTTTACGTATGGGATAGGAACAACTGGGCAGATGATGAATTTAGCCTCAAATTGGCTAAAAAAAATTTTAGATTCCGACGGACTTATTGTGCAGTCAGCAGTTTCAGGGTTTTCCCAGTAATGAGGCGCCAAACTACGAAGTTGTTCAATGATGTACTCAATAGGAACATCAGTGAGCGTAGAGAGGGGGAAAGGGCCAGCACAGGGTGAGTCCATAAGTAGGAGAAGGAGAAAACTGGATCGGAGGGATAGTTAGTCGGAAGGACCAGACAATTAGACCGCGAACCCACATCTGAACTTTTGTAGTGGGAGACTCAGACAAAAGCAACCAAGATTATTGTCCTAAAATTATTAAAACGCAACAGCAGAGCCGAACAGGTGGTTCAGAAACCAAGAAGGGACGAGAGGACGAAACTTGGTTTCTTTTTGGATAAAAAGGGAATGGTTAAGGTCGTCAGTCAAGGAGCCCCAGTTTTAATTGTCCTGGTCTCATGGGGTGATCAGGCGCCTTTATTGACGAGCGCCATCTGATCTAGATCTATCTTTTCTTTATTGACTTTGAGTTGCTGTCCGGTTGTGAGGCCAGTTGTGAGGCCAATTGTTTTCCTGTCTCCATACACCCGTTCTTATTGTCTTCTGCCCCAAGTTCAGGGGTCGTGTTTTGGAAGGGCTTGCTAGATCAAATTTGCTGTTTCACGTCTATTTATTCTAGGTTTGAGCCACCGTCATCGGTCAGGGATGACCAGGAATGTGGATGTGAATAGGACGTTCAGTCCACCCATGTTTGGCTCTTGATAAACAAGTGATCGAAATTCTCTCAACCTGGTTATAATTACTAGGCAACTTCGTGATATCAAGCCACTTTATATTAGTGATGTAAAATGCAAGTGTTATGCACTCTGCCATGGTCGCTATGCGAT
>Ga0153976_1000439_pt1 | contig 14453 bp, 19 predicted proteins | sample TSGA060MetaG_FD_104717 | JGI IMG/M metagenome (GOLD analysis project Ga0153976, IMG submission 104717) | Attine ant fungus gardens microbial communities from Georgia, USA - TSGA060 MetaG | ecosystem: Host-associated > Fungi > Mycelium > Unclassified | place: USA: Georgia, Yuchi Wildlife... | reverse complement strand
TGTGATCTGAAAAAGGACGTCGGCATATCATCCACCGGTGCCAGTCAAGACGCACCTAAGCATGTTTCTAGAGAAAACAATCTGAGAGAATACTTTCTCAACATCTAAGACTTCGAATAGCCTCAACGTTTGGTCAGGATCCTTGTTCGGCTGCTGAGACTGATGCGAAGGGTGCAGGTCACAGTCTCTGACAGCCCATAAGACGCGACCAGGTGGGAATAGATCAGCCATTAGCATGTTTGCTTCAAGGGTTTTCCGCATCGAGAGAAACTGCGTTAAGCATCAATCTATCCAGTATTATCATATTGTGATGAATGAAACGCACCCAATCAAGGTCATCTGAAGACCCATCACCAGCTTTCCATCGCCTGATTCTATTGGTAATGACAGAATACCCTTCCGTACCGCCATTCCGCTCGTTTGCATCACACAGCCAGAGGGCTGCATTACGAATGTCCCGGACAGAACCGAGTGATAGTCGAGACACAACGTCATCTGAGCATACAAAGGAGGTAACCAGTTTTGACGCCAAACGGCTAAGCGCAGCATCCGTCAGACAACTACAGAAGTTTCAGAAATTATGTGCCAGTCGACGAAGATGCGCAACATACGGAGGTCCTATACAGTAAACCGAAACGCTGCGGTCTGGTGGCAGGCCACTCGGAGGCACCGTCAAGCAAGTCGCAGGGTCTGCCCACATCTGAATGGCAAATGTCAATATATAGGATCCAGAACTTGAGAGTCTGCGTTTACCATGGCCAAAAGAACAGCAACACCTGCCCCCAGACTATGTCCGCAAAGTATAAGTTCTGGTTTTTGCGATCAGGTGTGACGATTATCATAATAACGATCTCAATTACCATATCCTGGATTACGGGTCAATGCATCCGCAACAGCAAGATGCACTGGTTTGCCAATCTCGCCCATTACACGAGCCATGCGAAGCATCCCTCCGTGAACGTGGTATTTAGGATGTCTATCATGCGAAATCGTGGAGAGAATAGATAAACGTCTCCGAGGGGTTCTTTTACTTGATCCAGGAAATGGTATACTGTCCCCGGTATCTTCGGGAGACGTAGTAGATGCAGGCTCGAACTCTACCGGTTCGCAAGTCAGGTCAACGGCAAGCTCATTGAGTGACATTGTGCCTGTAAAGCTCATGGTAAGCACGGGACCGGAAAGTATCTCTCTGAACAAAGCACCTCGTAAAACAAGCACAACTTGTTGTCTATCGTGGTCAGTCAAGACCCAGAATCTAGGCATTTGACGCTCTATCCCGACAACGGCGGTTGCACGAGCCCTTGCCTGTACATTTGGCTGCTTTACTCGTTCCCCATGCACAGACCTTTCAAAAATTTCCCTGTCATGCTTGCCCATTAAAATGTCCCACCAGGAGTACTCCAAATTATCAGAAGGCGTTTCACGGGATGAAGAATTTCCTTCTATTTCATCTTCTGCCGCATTGACAGCATTTTGAAGCTGTGCCTCTTCTGCATCCTTTTCGTTACTTGCAGTAGGTGGTTTTGAATTGCGAGACGGCGATGACAACAGCGAGACTCCAAAGAAGAGAAGACTCGCGCCGCCATAGCCAGCGAGGACCATTTTTGAAAATCGACGCAAATTAGTCTTTAGCTCAGCCATAGACTTTTGTGGTGCATCTGTGCGCTGGTCTTTCCATCTAAATGAAGCCATGGATGACATCGACAGTACGGAGAGTACACTCGGAGATCTGGGACGGGTATGAGAAGTGATGGGTGCCTCTCCGATGTCTGCAGATATCAGTTGTCCTCGATGCCCGGGAAATATTACGTCAGACGTTACTCGAACTCGTGAAGGTATACGTTTGAGATGGTGGACGGTGGATGGGTCATGGAACTGAATTTCGCGAAGATATGGGAACCAATTCTGCTCTTGCCACTCATGAGTGACACCCTGCAGAGCCACCCATGCAACCAAAGCTCTAGCGACCTCTGTTACTCCGTACCTTCTCCCTGGGATATGCTCGTGCGAACCAGGAAGATCCCACTCACGTTTTATCAGGTCAATGAATGATGCCAAAGAGAAGGAGGCTTCGCTGCTACCAGGGAAGATGGTGGAGAGGAGATCGATAGAGCCATAAGCTGCTCGTAGCGATGCTGATGAAATATACTCCCCGACGTAAATGGGAGCAAGAGTAAGTCTCTCAGCGAAGGTAATAGCAGTAGTAACCGCGCCTTCTAGGACGGGCGCAGCGACCTCGCTCCCACCGAATATTGCGTGATCGAGAGTGGAAGCGACTACACCCACAAGACTAGATGCTGCATCTCGAGTAACCGAGAACTATGGAGAATCCATGAGCTCTTGTAGAGGAATCATTGATCTTTGTTCGGCTCACCCCTAGTCGTGTTGCCCCCTTGACAGCAGTGAAAGTAAGGGAGGTCGCTGCTGAGGCGATGTCAAGACTTCGCCTACTGTATTTTTGCCATTCGTAGATCATGATTGTTGGTGAGTGTGAATGGTAAGTGTAGGTGGGGAAAGTCCATGCCTCGGTCAGCTAGTCACTGGAGCCTAAGATGTGCCTAAAACTATAAAGCCCCAAGGAACAAAGCCCGTGATTGTCTTGGGACAAGATCCAAAATTGGACTTAGCAATTTACCTAAGAAATGGTAATTACTCGATTTTATTTTGACAACTATGTCTTCCCGCTTCCGCTCGTTGCTGCCAGCTCTCCGAATAGTCCCTGCAGGATGTCCCAAGACGAAAACATACGTGCCATTCAGAACATACGCTACTGAAGTCGCACGAGATTATGACCACAAGCCCTCAAATTATGGCCAACCACTCTTTCAGTCACACCCGCACCTCCGTGAGCTGACGCCTTCCACTTCACTCCCTACACCTCATTAAAGACGAGGCAGTTACGCCCAACGAACTTACGCCAGGAATTCCATCCGAAGAGTATGAACGGCGTCGGAGAGATCTCATGGACAGCCTACCTAACAATAGTGTAGTGGTTCTAATTGCTGCACCAGTGAAATACATGAGCGGAAGTATGTGAAAACTATATTTTCGTCCTTTTAACATATTTAAACATTCTTCAAGATATATTGTAGGACTTCATTAGGTCTGCACTGATTACTTGCCTAACGCGCGTTATGGCTTTAAGTTACAAATACCGCCAAGCTTCGGATTTCTGGTATCTCACTGGTTTCGAAGAGCCCGATTCCGCTGTTGTTCTAGGTACGGAGCTGATGGATTTGCCGTTTCGCTTCGACTGACTCCCCACCAGAGAAGAATTCATCTTCTCGGGGATACAGAATGACACTATTTTCAAACGGGAAGGACTCTGCAAAAGAGAAATGGGAAGGCCCAAGGTAAATTTACTGATAAATACAACGTCCTCAAGTGACATCGTTCTCAGGACAAGCTTTGATGATGTCCTGGATGTCTTCAAAGCGGACGACGCGCTCACAATAATGGATTTTCCGGCACAACTGCGGTCTATGATAAGCCTCTACTCTAACATTTATATTGACCTGCCTCAGTCTTCGCGTAAGAATGTGCGCTCTACCAAGTCATTACTCCGGTACCTTTCGCCGCCCGTCAATCCTCGATCAGAGTACGAGACTGTCGTGGAGTCACTGTCAAGCTCCCGACGGAAACCCCTTGCTCCTCTTATTGCCCAGCTACGAGCCTTTAAGAGTGTTTGTGAGCAAAATGTCATGAGAAAAGCCGCTGACATCAGTGGTCGCTCCATTGCAAAGGTTACTATATCCTAAATGCTGCCATGTGCGAATCTGACTGCCTTAAAGACAATGCGCTTTACACGGCCTGGCATCTCGGAAAGTGCACTGGCTGCTCATTTTGAATACTTGTGTTGTCTATCGGGCTCACAGCGTCCTGCATACGTCCCAGTTGTTGCATCTGGGTGAGTCATATTGGCTTTCCATTGCACGTCATAAAGAATTTTATTGTACGGTGCAGGCCAAATGCACTCATCATACACTATACATCGAATAACCAGGTTGTACAAGATGGTGAGATGATTTTAATGGATGCAGGATGTGAATACAAGTAGGTCGTTGTGCTCTTCTTCCTGACACACTTTTGACATTGTTAAGTGGTTACGCGTCTGACATCAGTGGGTGCCACTAACTATGCTTTCAATATGTTACTCATACATCTGGCTGTCCTTAAGCCCGTACATATCCCGTCAATGGTTCCTTTACAGCTCCGCAAAAGGAGCTATATAGCGCGGTGTTATCTGCGCAGAAGGCTCTTGTGGGGTTCTGCACGGAGGCAGAGGGATTGAGTCTTTATGATCTGCATAGGAAATCTTGCGACCTCTTGAGACAAGAGCTGAAACAAATAGGATTTACCCTCCATACAGGAGACTTAGAAAGAGTACTTTACCCTCATTTCCTCAGTCACCCAATTGGGATCGGTACGTGATTGTCTGTTATTACTTTCTGGGTCCTGACGGAGGGATTTCCTAGATTTGCATGAATCATCGAATTCAGACCGAGGAGGAGTGTGCGTTGTTCTTCGAGTGCTGCATTACTTAGCATTAACCACCCATGCAGATTGAAAGCCGGGATGGTCATCACCATAGAGCCAGGTAAGTATTCAGGCATTGTGTCAGTGACGACTGCACGGCATTCTTAACCGTTATCCAGGAATATATGTCCCACCCACCGCTCAATTTCCAAAGCAGTTCCACAACATTGGCATTCGGATAGAGGTTGGCTACGATACTTGATCTTCTACAGATCTCCTGACATGCCTTACAGGACGAGGTCCTTGTGGGTGAGAAACACCCGGTAGTTCTCAGCGTTAGCGCGCCAAAGGAGGTTTGTCCTGATCTTGTATTCCTGTTGAACGAACTAAAGACGACATGTAGATTGCGGATATAGAAGGTGCATGTCAAGGACTGTTGGGACTAGAGCCCATTTGAGACTCGTAATCCATTGTAATAAACTTTGCATAATTTGCGTGCTTCCGTATTGCACTCCAGCATCACTCATCCTCAGGCTGATCGATCTCCAGTGCCTTGAGTATCTGGTCCTTCCTAAGCCACTTGTCTTCAGGAGTAAAGTACCAACTCAAGAATGCAAAAATGGAAATTGCACCAAAGATTACGATGGACTTGTGAGATGTCATGTCATTGGACGAATTGATTAAGACAACCGCGAGACTCACGAAATTAAATGTTTCAGCATTCACGGGGAATTCGAAAGGAGATATATCGACCTAACGCAAACTTAGTTCAAATTTCATTACAGAATGAATGTAACGCACCGCAAATACCAGGGCATTGAACAAGGCGGCGCAAACATAGAACGGCTTAGCGTATTTTCCAAGCCGGAAATGAGAAGACCGGAAATGATTGGGCGTCATTGTCAAGCGGAGTAAAGCAATAAGACCATATGCCGCAATTGTTGGAACGGCGCCAGCTGAGACCAGTGAGGTGAACGCCACCTGACTAGGCAGAATTGTACAGAGAAGAACGGCGGCGAAGATGTAAATGACGGTCACTGCATTTCGAGGTTGTCCTTTTGAGTCCACAGTGCCTATCCATCGCGACAATGGCAAGACTCCGTCTCTTGCAACTGCGAAAACAAGCCGCGAAGACGCGACGATAGCGACAGTCGTATTCTATTAGCCAGCTGATGAAAAATCCAACCATTTCATAAGAGGCAGTACACACCATAATTAAACCAAGAACAGCTATAGCTGTCATAAAAATACTGGCCTTTTTTCCAAGAGCGAGCGCATAGATCTGCACGAATGGCTGTGGCGCATCGAGGGAGAACACGGTGTCGAGGTCCGGTGTGCAGAACAAAAAAAGAATGGTCGTGATGAAGCCTAGGATACCCGTTGCAATTGCACTCCATAAAATTCCTTTGGCAGCAACGACACTGAGAGCAGTCAAACAGAAGCACCACCACGACGACCAGAAGCCATACCTAGCATTCTTAGTCTCCTCAGCGATATGCCCTGAGGCGTCAAAGCCTGTCAAGGTACCCGCCGTGAACAAGCTAGAAGAATGTCAGACAATGAGTTGATCGCTGAAATTAAAGTCGATTTACAAAGATAAGAGCCAATTCCATCCGGCTGGGGCTCCCGTGCCGTTATCTGTCGCGGCGGCAGCATGAGTGAAGTAACGGCATTCGGAGAGCGCATGGACATACAAGTCATAGTAAAGACATCTTTGGCAGACCGGAAACCATACGTATTCGAGACACCAATGGGCAACCAGATGAGACACAAGAAGAAGTCAAGCATCATCAAGCCGAGAGAAAATTTGAAGACACCAGAATACAGTTTTGGTGGAAGGTAGTTGATAGCCACCGACAGCAACAGCATTCCTTCCGATATTGCCCAGATGAGAGCGCGCCATTGAATATTGCCGTTTCCGACACCACCAGGGAAGTTGATATCCCAAACCGCAAGTTGAGAAACGATATAATTGGCTGTGGTCTATAAGATTGGGATTGAGTCCACCCGTCGCCATAAAACCTCGGCAAAGACATACTTGGCAGTTGCTAGCGGTAAACGTCATCCATGCGGTACACGACCACCAAGCAACGAGGAAGCCGAAAAACCTGGCATGTTTGGGGCCAGCACTCTCTGCGGCCCATATGTAGATCGAACCGCTTAGTGGTAATGCAGAACAGATCTCGGCAAGAACAGCAGCTGTGATGAGCATGAAGACTACCGTAACAACGTACGAAGACCTGTGCTGGCTTTGCAATACTCCAGTAAAACACAAATCAATAGACTAACCATATCGCTGCGGGTCCTCCTGCAAGAAGACCGAGGAAGAGAAAGGATCTATCGGAAACGATATCAGTAATAGCAGGTATTACTAATGCAATTCAATACCTGACGCCGCCAATGAAATTTAGGGCAACAAAACTTGCCGCAAAACTCTCGATCAGCTTCCAGCTGCGATGTAATTGCTAAAGCAAATGAAGTCTGGTGAGATACGAACAAATCATAGTCCACATATAGTCTCACCTGACTATAGCCGAGTTGTGCCTGAAATAAAAAATAAACAAAGTCAGTATAAGATCCATGACTCCTCGTAAGGAGTGTGGGTAGCAAGGTGACACTGGGGGCTTCCCTACGCAGGTATGAGCGCTGTTCAGGTTCGAGCGGTATAATCTCAACCCCTACTGCAACGGATGTTAGTGACAACCCAGACAATGTCTGGGATGTTCAAAAAACGATCCGGTCAGCAGTAAGGATACCCGCAGCCATCCAGTCTATCACTTTAAATCGACGTTACCGATTATTTTAGTGATGCCAAACGCGTCATCTCCCGCAAGGTCATCCCCTTTTGTCGCTGAGGGGTGAATTACCAGCTGCAGGGCGTCCTCGTCTATGGCAGATCCATTTTCGTTGTCACCATTAACATCGTCCGCCTCAATGCTAGAATGAAAGGACATCTTGGCAAACAAAGTGGAAGATAACAGATTTGAAGTTACGAGCGTGGTATGTAAAATACACTTGAGTGATATTGATGTAATTGTAACTCCGAATTGTAATATCGCACAGTTGTCAGACTCTCCCGGTGCTGACCGACTGACTCAACTCATGGAATATTAAGATACTGAGGTATAACAGTTGGACAATTACAAAAGAACAGAAGTTCGAGGGACTTACGGGTTTCAGAGCCTTGATGAGGAGCCATTCCTCAGTGGAAACATCAGCCTTGAAGGAGGTCTGAAAATTGCCAATGTTAGCTTCCCAAGTCCGTCACAGTTATCATGTGGTTCAAACCTTGAGAACATCAATGCTCTGTCGTGTAATGTGACTAAAAATCTCATCCTTTTCCTCGAAATGTCGGCCGAACATTTTTGCAGACTCATAAACAGCGTGCTCGATTTTCACAGCAACACCACCACCAGCTTGAGATTTCTTGACAATCTGCAGCAGGTTCAGAAACAGTGCCAGTATCAGGACAGTAGGCTTACATCAAATGATTTGTGGTTGATCTCCAAAGAAGTGCTTGACACGATGTTATGAGCGATTGTACCTAGAAAGTCCAAGATAAAGTACTTACACCTTCCCAAGGTCGATTATCTCTTTCTTCTGAGTTGTTGGATCGACTGTGACGACACAAAGCGGAGTGCCCACTCGAAGAGTCCCATCCAAAATGTCGACGCCCAAGATAATGGGATCACGTTTACAAAAGCAAGCGATGGTCTTCAATCTGCATGGCCACACCGCTTGCGGAGCCGCGTCCCTTCGCTTCGCCTCCATCATTTCGTTATTATAGGCGGTGAAGGCGTCAAATAGGTGATAGATGATATCAGCTGCATAGCGGTCAGAACAATCACTGAAGTAAGGATAAAACTAAAACCTTTGAACAATTTGATGCCCATTTCCTCGGCGAGCTTCTCTGCCTCTTTGTCAACAGGCACATCGAAACATAAGATGACCGCAAGCTCCTTGGCCTTCTCTAACATTGTGGCAGCGCGCATGACATCTTTCTTATGCACAGGACCGATATTAATCCCCGACACAGGAATTTTACTGGCTTTCAAGAAATCAAGCAACGCTTCGAGAGAACCCAACGTACTGGCCTGTACGCAAACTCCGCGACCTGACTTGTCCACTGAGTCTAAAAGAGTGGTCAAATCTGCCATGACTTCGTCGAGCATTTCCTCCTCATCATCATCCGGCCCAACTACAAGGAGACGTGAACCTGCAACAGCTTTATCGAGATCAGGAGCAACAAGCTTGACACCCAGTGCCGCTTTGACTTCTTTGTGGTGGACATACGCTGACTAAGAGGAAGATATGAATTCCACATGGCAAACACCCCAAATCGTACACTTGCCTTAATCCGCAGCTCACGGAGTGGTTGAGGTGTTAATAATGCACGGACCTGAGTGACAATCGGGCCATTAAGACCACACACGACTATTTTGTCGCCTTCGCGTAGGATACCGTTGGACAAAATAACATCGATTGTTGTGCCCAGACCTTCTACTACCTTGACTTCGAGGACGGTACACTCCAGCTCCGAGAGATACATCAAGCGATCGCTCATGCGTTGCTGGGTGAGATTAACCAATAGCATGATCATGTCGGGGACGCCTTCTCCGGTAATGGCGGAGGTAGGTACAAGAGAAACATTTCGGGCAAAACTCTTGTTCTCGTAGTACAGGACTGAGTTCAACCCCTGCTCTGCAAAAGCAAGGATAGTCTTTTGTACACGATCTTCGAATTCTCGCTGCACCGATCGTTTTTGATTGGCAAGTGATTCTTGGAAGGCGCCATCGGGAGTTGCTTTCCAGCCGTATAACCGATCAATCTGACAAAACTCAAAACAAACACCAGGGACTGTTGCGTGAATTTACCTTGTTGAGGGCCACAATGAACGGCGTTTTTTTGTCTCTCAATAGTCTCAACGACTCCAGGGTTTGTGGTTCTAGGCCGTGCTAGGACGAATAAGAAAAATATGAACTTAGCAAAGAATTGAAGCGCACCATGATATCCACCACCAAGATTGCTATATTGCACAAAGAACTTCCACGACTGCGCAAGTTAGTAAACGACTCGTGCCCGGGTGTATCAATAATCAACAATCCCGGGATCTTGTACTCTTGAGAATTGTCCTGGTGTGGTTTTTCAGACAACATGCAGCGCCAAAGCAGTTAAGAGACCAACCTTATTCATCACTGCAGTCTTCGTCTTGATCGCATCTACCGGGAAGTACGTAGCACCGATTTGCTGTGTAATACCACCGGCTTCGCCTTCTTGCACATTTGTTTGACGAATCTGAATAGTATGAGTAACTGTGAGGGTGCAAGAAAAGCCACACACCTTATCCAGTAGTTTCGTTTTACCGGTATCGACATGTCCAAGAATACAACAGATGGGACTGCGAAGATTATCTTTGCTGTCCACAGTAGTGGTAGCTGCGTGTTTTGCCCTTGTTGCACTCGATCGGGCAGCCGCAGGTGTCCTTGGCGCACTCGATCGGGCAGCCGCAGGTGCCTTTGTCGCACTCGATGGGGTAGCCGCATGTGCATGTGTTACACTGGATGTATCTGCCTGCGCTGCGCTAGGTGGATTTTTCTGTGCTGAACTGGGCGAATCCCGGTGATTGTCATCCTGCACGTCAGTCTGGACTTCTGATTGCTTCTCCTCCTCGCTACTCTCATCCCAATCATCCCCGCTACTTGCATCCCATTGATCTTTGACACCGTCCAATTTATCGCCCTCTTCAGCGGCGGATTCGACAGGGGAAGGGACGGAGGGTTCGAGGGCAATGTCTGGAGTTTCTGGTCTCGACTGGGGAGCGGGCGAAACTGAGGACTCTTTGGCCACAGGACCCTTCTTCTTCTTGTTACTGAACGCGGCTTTCTTTGCTGAAATACCTGTCTGCTGCTGCTGTTTTTGGAGCCCCTCTATCTGGACACCGGATGCGAGGAGGGCTTGCCGACGAAGCTCGGCAGCGGCCTTCTCTTCCTTCTGTTTCTTCGTCAAGAACCGACCCTCCTTCTTGGCTAGCTCGATCTTGGCCTAAAGTGGCCCATAAGAAACAAACTTCAAGTGTGGGTGCTGGATCATACCTTTTCTTTTTCTTTCCTCCTCTGTTTCTCCTCCTCTTTCCGTTTTGCCTCCTCTTCCGCCTGTCTCTCCTCCTCCTCTATGCGTTTCCGTTCTTCTTCCTCTAGTCTTCGTGCCTCCTCCTCCATTCTCTTCTTTTCCTCCATCATAGCCTTCAAGGCACCGAGACCACCTTTGGCCTTCTTTCCAGCTGCGGGAGTCGAGGCAGCAGCAGCAGGAGTAACGTCCTCGTCTTTCTTCCCTTTCTTCTTCTTCTTCTTTTTCTTCTGGTCCGTCTCTCCAGCCTCCGCTCCTTCTCCATCTTCGTCGTCCTCAACGGCTGTAGCAGTAGCCTGATTTGCCGGTGCTGTGGTAGGTGCAGGGGTCGGAGCAGTGTCAGGAGCGGCATCCTTCCCTTTCTTCTTCTTCTTTTTCTTCTTCTGACCCGTCTCCCCCACATCTGCATCTTCACCATCGTCATCATCATCCGGCGCTGCAGCAGCAGTAGGTGCAGGTGCAGGTGCAGGTGCAGTGACCTCATCTTTCTTTCCTACCTTCTTTCCTTTCTTCTTCTTTTGGTCCGGCTCTGGGAACTCATCCTCAGCTTGTGCAGCTTGAGGGACGTTCGGAATATCTTCGTGAGGGTTTCCGATCTTATCAGAGTTGTAGTTCTCCGCTGACACACCAGCCGTCTCCCTGAGAATCCGTTACTTGAGTGCGCTCGGATAGATCATCAACGGCAATGAGCTTACCAATAATCGTCATCGTCAACCTTTCCTTTCTTTCCTTTGTTTTTCGGCGCCATGATTGATACAATCGCCAATCGCTTGTAGAAGATAAATGTTTTGAGCAGAGATCGTCTTCGGGCTCATATCTTGTAAATCAGTAATGGCTTGCCAAAGCGAGTTAGGAAAACATTTCTCACGTCTGTCCGAGATACTCTTAACCGCTCCGCTTTTCGTCTGCACATCTAAATATCATTTTCAACAATGATATCCATGGACGGACATATCGACCTCGAGAACTCGAAGCACATACATATGATGTTGAACTTGTCGGTTATTTTATTAGTGAGGCTAGTATATATTCCACTAGACCGTCACGTCTGCAGTTTGGACACGTTATCTCATTTTGAAACAATTCATGTAAGTAGGAACACCATCCAATGAAACTCTTGATTTACGAGGTACTTGCAGCCGCTCCTTGAACCGTGCGGCGTGAATGAGTAAAACATGCCTAGATTCATCGTTGTCAGCATCGAAGCAGGTTCAGCGTAAGTATTACACCTATGAACGCATTCCCGTCTGCTCATAGAGCGGAGTGTATTCAATCCTCAAACCTGTCTTTGTTACCGATGTGAGCAGAATTTACCCCAGAACCTTTTTGCAAACGCTATTGTGCACGTCGCAGACACAGGCGAGATCGGACGAGAATGTCTCGTATGTGTAAACATAGGCAACGAGTCGCGAACAGAGGCTCCCCTGGTCTGACCAGATTATAGGTATCAAACTAGTCAAATTCGTCGACGGCGTAGAAGGATTACTCGTCTAGATGGCAACGATCCCCACTGTCATTTTGCTACAAGTGGCAATGTCTCAGTGGGTAGAACGGCAGCCAAATGAGTTCAGAGTGAATATCGAAATTATCACAAGGGAATGACCATCCAGTAATTGAGCGCCTTGTTTGATCGAGTCCTTCTACCTCCAGTCGAGCACATTATGGACTGACTTGATGTTGGTCTCAGATATTTCTACATGTTCCAGAACTCATCAGAATTTTCGGCACAGCACTTTGCAAGGAGAAGAGCACATCCATTGTAAACTATTGTGTCCTTGCAGTTCATCCGAGCTGTCGACATTCGAATGATATCTTGTTCATCGCCACTTTCTGGGGATATCCATAGCATTATCGTTTCATTCATTTTGTCGTTGCTCCCGCTCTCCAAGGTTACGTTCCACGTCAGCAAAAGCTTTTTTTCACCACGTCGTCGTCTATGGATGTTCTTGCCAAAGCTATCATCCATCGGTGACCGTCGGGAATACAGTAGACAACCACCACAGATTCGGTGTGACTTTACGGTCAGTCGACATACAAAGGCATTTCCAGCTGCTTGGATGTTGCTCTTTGCCATGGAAATCCAGTCAGTGCGAGTTACGTGTGAACTCTTGTGCTCCGCACATGTAAACGCGACCTCGTCACTAATTCAGATCCTCACAAAGATATCGATGTGAATGTGCAGGGATGTTGTTACAGGTGCAGATCTCCGCAGATCGTTGAGCCTTCGCAGCGATTCTCGCCCTTTACTCGCACTATCAGTCTGGGGTGGTGAATGTGTCATTTGACACGCAGCATTTATATTGCAAATCGCAAGGTAATTGACACGTCTATCCAGCGTTTATTGCGTACGCTCAATGATGTGAGCACGGGGAAATTGACAGTCCGAGCGGAGCTCACCTAATACGCCTAGTAACTATGATGTCAACTTCCTGGATGGTCATTTAGGGTTTCTAATGCTCCAATTACCTGCATAAATGATGAATCGTGATAACATATGCACTAGTAATGCTCGCGATGTTTTCCAACCAGATACAAAGCACGAATATAACATACCACGATAGGCCTATCCTTAGAAGTCTCTAAAGTTTCGGTATAACATCGGAATAAAAGATAATTGATCAGTGTTTGGCGCCCAATTGAAGTTGAGATATTGAATTTGAAATGTAGCACTTTCCTTCCTCTGACAATCAGTCGAAGTACTCCCGTCGTCACCATGGGCCTACTCACAATCATTCGTAAAAGCAGACAGAAAGAAAGGGAGATGAGAATTCTTTTTTTGTATGTCATCCGTACTTCTCTGAATGTATTATTTGATTCAACAAGCGCCAAGAGGGCTGGACAACGCTGGTAAGACGACCATTCTAAAGAAGATCAATGGAGAAGACATATCCAGCGTGAGCCCCACGCTTGGTTTCAATATCAAGACGTTCATCCACAGAAAGTGAGCCCAGTAGCTCAACTTGGATTATCTCTCGTACTGAGAGGAATCTTCTCTATGTGATCGGCTTCGCACCATGCGTCACAGATACACTCTTAACATCTGTTAGTGAATACACTTTCCTGCTGTTGTTATCATGACCCACTGACAGGAGTCTATGCGGTATCAGGGGACGTAGGCGGTCAACGAACGCTTCGACCATATTGGCGCAACTACTTCGAACAAACAGATGGTATTGTTTGGGTGGTTGACTCAGGAGACAGAATGCGAATGCGAGACTGTAGAGAGGAACTGCACAACCTTCTCCTCGAAGATGTATCATATGTGGTCTTTCGCTTTTCTCTTATAGAAACTGACCAAATGGCACACTAGCGGTTATCCGGTGCTTCTCTTCTTGTATTCGCAAATAAACAAGACATAAATGGCTCCTTGTCAGACCTTGAAATTAGCGAGGCAAGCTTCATTGTCATACGCACAATTTCCCTAAATGATGTTTCCGTGCCCAGGCCTTGGATCTCCCCGGGATCAAATCTCACAACTGGAAAATCTGGCCCTGCAGTGCAGTCACTGGTGTTAATCTGATCCAAGGCCTCGACTGGATCGTCGAAGACGTAGCTCACAGGCTTTACTACAGCTCGACTAATTTCTTGTAGTATTACTGCATCTCGACCCCAAAGAAAGTCCGCATAGAATTGAACAGCCTGTCAGCGAATGCTCTTCTGTCACTAAGATTTCCTCTAGTAGACGTATCGTCTTTGTCGACTACATGCGTCCACAGCATTTCTCGAGAGCGATCACCCAGCATACGTTTGTGCTAACGGAAACTCTGTAGCGTAATTCCTTTTTGACGGTACGCCGACACCTGTTCTTTAACTTTTCTTTACTTGCAGAGAAGACCCCCAGCACAGTTCTT
>Ga0153976_1000438_pt1 | contig 14464 bp, 14 predicted proteins | sample TSGA060MetaG_FD_104717 | JGI IMG/M metagenome (GOLD analysis project Ga0153976, IMG submission 104717) | Attine ant fungus gardens microbial communities from Georgia, USA - TSGA060 MetaG | ecosystem: Host-associated > Fungi > Mycelium > Unclassified | place: USA: Georgia, Yuchi Wildlife... | reverse complement strand
GTGGGCGTACACACAAATCTTTGGCATTATTGGCTAGTATGTCACCTGGGTCAAATCTGAGGCAATCGGGGGCCGTATGGATTCGCTCGGCTCTGACTACTGACTGCTGCTTCCATCGCATCTATGCATTCGCTTTGGAAACCTTCTTTCTGCCATAGTGAACTCAACTTATATTTCGCCCGCTCCCTTCGATCAAGGACAATACCCCTTATCCACCCGCCCCACGTCTACTAGAAAATGAACGATGCCAGAGAAATAGCACGCATTGTCCCAATAGCATTCCAGCGGTGTGGCGAAGCTTGTAAGCCGCAAGGGTTGCCGATCCTGTCCTGTTCGAATCCCTCGACAGAGTCATGGTGCATTCCCGGATTTGACCGCATCCGCTCATACTATGCGGTTGCAACCGTATCACAAGGTGATAGTTACTCACTTCGAGCTCTGGAAGTTAATAAATTTGTAGTTATTGTGTGAGAGGAAGCCATATAATCTAAAGTTCATTCAGTAACTACTCGGACAATTGCAATTTGTTCGGAGGCATCCAGTGTGTCTGGAATGTTACCTCGTGCGGCGAGTCGTGCCGCACCTGCCCACGATCGAAACTACGGAGCTTAGGCGTGTGGTTAAGAGCAGGAGTGATATACCATCGTTCGACGCACGCGCCTCTCCATTCATCTCAAGTGATGGTTATAAGTCCCCGGATGACATTATATGAAGACTAGCAATACTACTAGGTGAATATCCTTGCGAATTCTTATAAATTATGGGTTTCTTCTACCGTATGTAACTTCCCCCCGGTTAATCGGTCCGGTGCGTACTTCGGGCCGCTGACCATGCTTTTTCAAGTTTTGACTGCTGATCACTGATTATTCATTCATCTCGAATCCATTCTCCCGACCATAGTTCCTGATCTCCGCTATGTCGAACCTCAGTAAATTGAACGTTCTAATGTGTAAGGTGATCGACCCTAGCTGCACGATTGATACTGACCAGTGAAATGTCACAACAGGTGGCACTGTGCGTGTTTCCAAAATCAAGCGGTTACGTCGAGTTTGTAAGGTGATCCTCTAGGGAGAGTACACCACCGGGTGGACTGGCTCTGGTGCCTCTAAATCCGACAAGAAGGTCACAGATTTATATTGCCTACTTATTACTGACCGCTAAGTTATGTTCCTCGCAGATTGGGGTATGCGGATTTCGACTTGATTGTTTTAGTCAATGACTGAGATTACAACATAAGGTCGTCGGGCTTACAATGTTCGATCTTCGAAGATTAGGCAAAGTGGGTTTGATGTATCTGTTGTTTTTATACTATGTATGTTTCCACCTTAACAATAGGTCGGTAAACTCGGAATGGTTGGTGTTAATGGTGACAAATTCCCCGCTATACGCCAACATTTACAAGAGAACATCGAGAATGTTTACAAGGATATGGACACTTCGTACGTGACCACGCCTACAATGCTTGTTCTATTTGCTGAACGCCGATCAGTTTTAATGAGTTCCCGGCTGTAGGCAAGGTTGATCCTGAGGCTTGTGAATTGGTTGCATTGCAAGTATGCAACACCTATATCTCACTGTCAACTCCCAGACAAGGGGGCCATCGATCAAATGTTCCCCGGAGACGCCATCGTCGTGTTCACCCCTGATAGTGAGCTTCGATCGTTTTGGTGTCTAAACATCTCGACATCTTATTCACCGTCGCCACTCACAGGCACTCACTATCCCATTAGCTTGTACGCGATTGAACGAGGCATCCACGTTCTCGTCACCAAGCCCGCGACCCAATTGCTAGCACACCACAATGAGCTTATTGCGGCTGCGAAAAAGCACAATGTTGTTTGCTTCGTGGAGCATCATAAACGCTTCGATCCCGTGTATAGTGATGCCAAAGCCAGAGCACAGTCACTCGGTGAATTCAACTTCTTCAACGCATGGATGAGCCAGCCGAAGAGTCAGCTGGAGACCTTCCGCGCTTGGGCTGGCAAGGATTCAGACATCAGGTAAGTTTGTCGTTCGTTCGCAAGGAACCTGTAGGCTGACATTATTTTCCAGTTATTATCTCTCGTCACATCACATCGATATTTGCTGCTGGATTCTTCAAGACAAAGCAATACCTACGCGAGTTGTTGCCAGTGCAGCAACCGGCATTGCTACTGGAGAGCCCTATAACTGTGTCCCTCAAACAGAAGATACCATCACGCTCCTCGTCGATTGGCAGTCGATCAACAGCCCGAGGCACAAGGGCGTAGCTGTATACACGGCATCTTGGACTGCACCTTTGAAAGCGGGCGTTCACTCTGCACAGCACTGGTATTATATGGGTGAGAAGGTGAATATCAAATCGTGCAACTTTCATTTCTTGTACTAGCGTAAATGTACCGCTCATTTACTCTGCAGGGTGACATAAACGTTGATCAAGCGCACCGTGGGTATGATATCACCGTTGACGAAAGCGGGAAGACGTGGTACAATCCCTTCTAGTGCGTTCCTTGGCCCGAAAAAGATGACTATAACTCACTTCTCATCGTTAGCATGAAATACTCGCCGTCAGAGAGCGGTCATTTCGATGGTCAACGGGGTTACGGATACATTTCAATCGAGACGTTCGTTGACGCTGCCCGAGACGTCAATGCTGGCATTGCGAAACCCTCTGATTATGACGGCCACGGGTATCCCACGATTGCTAACACCGTGCTTACGACTGCCATTCTCAATGCCGGTCGTATCAGTTTAGATGAGAAGAGAGCCGTTAATATTAAGAAAAATGGAGACAAATGGGTTCTAGAATGAGAGGTTTTGCCTTGATATTGTTACAATAATAGTTATCAACGTCATCATTGTCTCAGGTATATTCAATTGTACGAATACATGTGCTGCCCAAGAATGTTGGTGCGTGTCCAATATTGCTTAATGATCCCTATCTACTTTAGATCTTTGTGACGGACAGGCACCTGGATCAGTTTGAAACAGGGAAAGTTCGGTTGTTGTAGGCAGAACCTAGGCTTGTGACCAACCTGTCTAGGAAGAACCGTCTGAGAACCTGACAGAAGGTACAGACGTGTGAGAGGCCCAATCATGGCGGTCGTCAATCTATCAATCCATCAACCCTCACCGCTGGTTAGCTTCTCGTAATGCTTATCGGCTTCTAGTTCCCGGACATTCTTCATTCTCTTTGGCTGTGCAGGACAGCTGTTCTGATGGACATGTCTCGGACAGAATCTGACACCGAGCATACTACAAGATCAATGGAAACACCCTTGAACCCCATCGGGATGACAAATGTAATTGTGGACAGAGTTCGATGTGGTAAAGAGATTGCTGCAACAATGACAGGGATGTACGTGCGGACAATGTGCAAGTGAAGGGTAGAGTAAAATCACAAAGGAACTATTCGCGCGATTGAGATTCGGGGCAGGGAATGCAAGAAACCCACAACGAACCAGATAGTCGACAGGGAAGTTAAAGAATATGATAAAATGAAGAATAATATAGAACGAATGCGATAGACACAGAATAGGACAGGACAGAAGTTGTCGACGTGGTTCGTTGCAAGACGCGAGTCGAGGGAGGTAACGATGGGTGGGTGATGCATAGGCTAACAAGTGGAATGAATGCAGGTAAATTTGTTGTTGGGGGCGACCAGATGTGGCAAGGCGAACCTTCCTTGAGAAGGATGACAGGCTAAAAGGAAGTGGGGTACAGGTCAATTACGTCGCCCATCTGTCCCTGTAACGAGCATGTGGCACGCTGGTGCGAAGCCGACCACTCAAGGTGACCGCTCATCCTACAGTAGATTGTGCACGGGATGATGATAAACGAGACGATTGCAGAAAAAGAAAGTGATGCATGGATGATGAGACTTGCAAGGACAATGCGCAGAATGGCTGAGCGTGCAGAGTGGTATTACATTTTACGGGGTTGCAGCGGACTTTTCGACGGGAATGGGACATGGCCTGGATAGAGGCAAAGACCTGCGTTATGAGACGAGAGCAATTCGTGGTGAGCCATTCAAGTGGTGCAGAGCTGGACGCCCAAAGGCAACGAAGTCATGGGGCAGAAAATGATCAGGCGGGACCTCCGTGCGTTGCTTATTGATGATAGGCTCAAATGTCGTCGGTAAATTCTCCTTGTCGCCTTCTGATATGGAAGAGCTCGAGAAGGGGTCTGAGGAGAACGACGAGGGACTTGTCGGAGTGAGAGGGAAGTCATCAGATCTATCAGAGGCAGATGTTGTGGCGCTCTTAGGCGTACTGGGGCCAGAGGTCGAATGGCGAGTGGGAGTCATGGGAAGGGATATGAAAGACTGTCGAACGAAGCGACCTCCCTGGAGATAGTACTGTACGACGAATGTCGCCGCCTTGGAATAGAAAGCGTAGGAGTACTTTTTCACAAGCGTCTCCGACAGGTCATTGACGTGTTTAGCCAAACGATTGTCAAGGTAACTGACGATCTCCAAACACTCCTCCGTCTCCTCAAAGATACGACGTGGTTTGCCACAGAGGAATAGGGCTAGGGTGAGTGCTCCAAGTGCTATTGAGGAAGGGGGATATTTGATGAACTCTCGGTAGAACAGAGTAGTTTCCATCAGGAACCGTGCAACATGCTGCACCTTTTCTTCCTCGACAGATGGCTCACAACACATCAACCTGAGCCAGGCTTCTGCAGTCGGATGACCTAGCGTCCACTGGATGGTTTGTAGCACATGACCTTCCATCTGAATGAAAGCGGACTCGTCATATGTATCGCGACAGATTTGCGCAAGCTCTTGGACCGTCGGAACGCGTTCCTTGGCATCTTCGAACTTAGCAGCAATCCAAAGCGCTGCACAGCCTACAAGCTGATAATGCTTGATGTAAACGATACGCCGAGAGACGTAGCGATCAACGATATTGAGCGTGAGATACAACGTCTCAGGTCGAAGTCGGAAGGTGAAGTGAATCTCAACAAGAAAATCAACGAGACATGGACGCATGTGCCATCGAATTTCGGGCTGTTGATCCATCGACTGAGCAGACGACATGGTGTATCGCTAAGTGATGGAAATTAGGACCTTCAATAATGCAGTAACAAAGGTCAAACAGACCTCCATCTCATGCATGTAGAAGCGAATATCCTCTCGGTATTCTTCTTCCAGGAAAATACCTTGCCTGCGAAGAGCAGAGATTTGAGCTTGGCGTTGTCGCTGTTGCAAGAGTGCTGCTTTCGCAGAATAAGGTGTTCGGCGGGTGACAGGAGGAGGTCCGAGAGGGGAGGTCTTATTATGTTTCGATATACCTGAAGGTGAAGGGCGTTTCTTAGGGTACGCGGCATTTCGAGAACTCCGGTAAGAGGTCGTGGAAATGTCTTTCATAACTAAAGAAGCGGTAGGAAAGGTCGATCTGGGAAAGCTTACGACCGATAGTGAGCTTGAGAGTGGTGATTGAGCGAGGAGAGGAGTAAACACTGCATCAGCAAGCATTTCATCAAATGAGGAAGGTGAAGACATGATTAAACGGGCGAGCGACTCGAGCGCACAAAACGAAGGATGCGAAATGATAACCACCACTCGATGATTCATTATCGTTGGTTCATCGTGGGTGGTCGATGGAATGCAATCGCAATATGATTGCGTGATAATTGACTTGCAATTGAAATGCCCGAACTTCACGAAGCGACGCCACTTGGAATATGAGAAATTAAACTCACCAGAATCAGATACTGATCATGCGAGGGTGAACAACTTTGGAGGTTGCTGTGAATCGAGAATGTAGAGGACGAGTGGCGTGTGGCGAGTGGGTGGAACTGTATATGAACAAGTCGTAGTCAGCGTGGATGATCGTGAGGAGTAAGGATAGGGAGATGAAGAGAAGGAAAATTTGAGGAGTTCAACGTCTTGGGGGACGACTCGACAGAAAGACTGAAGCTGGAGAGAGAAGAATTTGACAAGAAGAAAGTGAAGACACTCGGGAAGAGTATAATAAGACCACAACGGCACAATATCGGCTCATCAAGCTGAGCCATCGCTGGAATCAAAAAGGAAATACAAAGAGAAAAAAGTATGTGAATTTTTGTGAAATTATGCGAAAATTACAGCAGAAACCAGTGGAATGAAACCAAAGGGCGAAGGGATGAAAAACAAAGAAAGGAGAAGACAACAATCAAGGACAATGATATCAGACAGTTAATCCTAGACTCGAGACATCCTTGGCATCTGACTACTGTCAGTCTGACCCTGCTCTGGGCCCTTCGGCGCGAATGAACAGGGGAGCGCCGCGCACCGCCCACATCGGTTGCATATTCCCACGACCCCACGTTTTACAGCGACCACAAGAATAATGACATCAATCAATATTTAGAGTCGCTCAGTCCCTCACCTCGAAAACACTGGTCCTTCAATAGATGCTGCTGTCAAGACACGTTAATTTTGTTCCTGACAACAGGACCACTGTGGATACGCACTTTGTGAACGTTGCTGACCGACCGGTCTGATGGATATCCTGTAGCGAAGCATTTCACACCTCATATCAGTCACTATCGATGCCATCTGGATGCGCTGATAGCTTACGAGTGATATAGAACCTCGGGATACGGGAGGTGTAACCGATGAAGGTGCCTCTGAGGAGAATTTTGGGGAGAGGGAGCGATTATGACAAATTATTCAGACAAAATTGTGCGGTACTGGGGCAAAGAGCGATAAGAGAGACCAAGTAAAGGAAAGACTGAGTGAGTTGGTGGTTTCTAGTAGAGTGGAGGCAGAGCAATGACGACTATAAAGAAGAGTCACTCGAAACTAATCGAGCGCGTAGTTGTGTTACGGGCACAAGAGCGGAATGAAGCTTTGTACTCGTAAACTGGCTTGCGCCGGGGAGGAACGGGATTGAGAGATGAAGGAGAGTCTACAACCGTAGCCCTGCAAAATTTTCAATCGCGGAAGGAGGTGATTGTCGAATGCAATGCGGAGAAGGCGTGTATCCGCTTGTCCCTTCCTTTGTCCTGGCAAACGGGGTATGTATTGGTCCCCTTTACTTGCGATTACCGATAGTAATTATTTTAGTTAAGACATGGTGAATTCTGATTTGGCAGCATCAAAGTCCACGTTGTCTGCCTGCAGGCGTAGGATGTCAAGGTTATCTTGTTTATTATGTAAGTTCGATGACATCCTTCCATGCGAAGCTAATCTCTCAAAGGGATTTCTCTTTCACCGAGTTCTGAAGTTTGAACACTGCCAGCTGGAAACGGAACAGATGTGAACCAGTGCTCGACTTTCCGAGTCGCAATAGTTGTCAAAAGTTCAGTTAGAATCCACGAAGGACATTATTCTAGGTCTATTTCAGTGTATTGCTCCCATCCTTGTGTCGCCTCTATGAACGCGCAAACTCCCACAGCACACCTTCCCATCAGTCACTCTTATCGGCCATTCTGACGACGCCAATCGGTCCATATAGGTCCATCACTCCAATCGAAGGCACCTGCGTCGCTATCGGGTGAATAACAAGTAATCTCATTGGGTTAGCCAAATCAAGGTCTGTGACGTTGGTCCACGACCTCAGGCCTGGAGAAGGGGACCGAGTAGAAGACCACTCAGTGATACGGAACGCGGTTTATCACCTCCCTCAGATATTGAATAAAATTTCAGCCTTGCGGAGGGTATTGCCCGCGGAATGGGCCATTCTATTGCACCTACCAACAATACATCTTACTTGTTAGTTATTATATCCCTCCAGTGGAGATCGATAGGCGGGGATAAGGTTTTTTCGCATTCGATAGACATCTAATACTAAACTAAATTCATGTCCACGGCTTTCCGACTCCTGAGTGAGCCGTAAAGATTCAGAGCGCCGGGCTGTCAGTTCTCGTGGTTACGACGGCATTTTCAGACAGGGATTATGGAAGACTCCAAAATGTTAAAGTTTGGAGAGCACGCCGGTAAGGAATCTACGATGTGATATTCACAGTCGCAAGAATTATTACCCTCATGAAGGATTTTGCCAAGGACTTACTGCATAACAGTTACAGAAGAGAACCAGCATTTATGGGACGATGAGGTGCCCAGGTTACGTTTGAGCGCTTGAGCAAGTAAGTATATCCTTTATGCAGTTAGTAAAGCCATTTGTATGAGCCGAGCGCGTCTCTTCCTGGCTTTGTCTAAATATGGCCCACCTCTCCGCCCATCGTAATGATGGTGGCGTTGTACCGCGTCGAGGTCTCGCTCGTCCGTATAATTGTGGACCTCAATACGCTCAAATCCGACGCCACGGCCGAGATGCACATTATTCACATCGGGAAACGCAATTAATACCATAGTAGCATCGGACTGTCCCGGAATTACCAACTCAGATGTTGATTCACCAGGTCCAAAAACAGAGCACATCCATCGAAGAACTCTTCACGGCAAGCCTTAGGCCAGAAGGCGGTAGACTGTAGCGTTCAAATGAGTACCAATTTGGTCCGTAGTGTTGCAGTAAATATCCCCCGAAAGGTATTAGTCAATGCCACATCGTTGACATGATTCATGATTCATACCGTTCTTGTCCGGATCCATATATATAGCGAAATAGATTCATCACGAATATTGGCGACGACACGCCAGGGTGGATGATAGTATCAATTTGCCACTGCCAGGTGTGCACGAAAATGCAATCCATTTTCTGAACAACTGCGCTTGGTGCCTCCGAACGGCGAAAGGCCAAGCGGGATTTTAAGGGCTTTTGACAGGTTCGTTCTACCGTAAAACATTATTATTTGATGTTGACCCACGGGAGCGGGAACCAACAGGAGCCTACACAGGCCAACATGCACTGATACCGATTGCCTTACAGTTCAATTTGCGATCCAGAAAGGCAGCAGCTCTTCCTAGATTTGGTGACCAGTAACTCAGGTAGCTGATGGGTTTGACGCTACACAGCGTGCCAAAATGCGCTGCACAGGGTCTGATGGCTCTTCCAATCCATAGCGCTCTACTCTGGAAACAGATTTGTAAGCCTGCCAGAATGGTCAATAATATACGATTGCGAAAAATCAGAATGAGCATGATAGACAGTCGGTATGAGCACTAGCTAACGGCAGAAAAAAAAGTATTAGGAGTCCAAAAACGAATGAATGTTAGTGAGGATAAAAACCACAAGAGCTCGTGAAAAGCCTTATTCCCTCCTTCCTCCGCTCATCAAAAGCGCCATAAGGTCGTGGGCGGGTTGAGTATTCGGAACAGGAGGGCCCTGTTGTTGATAGTGGAGAGGAAGCATGTGCGGAGGGATTTGCTGCTGCTGCCTCATGGAAAGTAAAGGTGGCTGGATTTGAGGACCCTGTTGCCCGAACCCTCCATTTGGCCCACGGACACCTGACATACCGTTAGTGCCGTTTATCCCGAGAAGCTGGGCTTGAGCAGGGTTGAGACCTCCTGGGTGCATCAGGCCTTGCATGGCGTTGTGTCCATGCAGCTGATGGGTTGGCACACGCATTTGGGGAGCGCCATTAAACCCAACTCCCGGAGGAAAGTTGTTAAACTGTTGTGGAAGCGCGGCGTTACTATGTACAGGGTGTCCACCAGAGATAGCCATCGACGAATTCAAGAATTGCGCAGGTTCATGAGGTGGTCGTCCGCCTAAATTAGCTAAACCAGGCGGTAAGCGTTGAGCTGAAGGTTGCATAGGATTCGGCGAAGGGCCGCCACGAAATTGGGATGGTTGGATAGGCACGCCCCCATTGCGGTTCATGTTCACCTGATGTAATCCTTGATACATTTGTGCAGACCCTCGTTGACCGCCAAATTGCATTGGATCATCAATGTCGGAGAGCATGGCGCTGTTTTGCCTGCTCCGAGGGGGGGCAGCTGAGCGTAACCCGGGCACCATGCCATCTGGGACAAAATTCCTATTGTCAAGGCGGCTATCATACAATGAGTCCAGGCGGGTATGTCCATAGTGCTGGGAGGGGCTGAGCTGAGTTTGGATAAGGTGAGAGTTCGGTGGATGGGCATTGAAATGTGCGGCGTCTGAAGCTAATACTTCTGGTGGTACATGAGGTCTTTGAGCCTAAAATCGATATCAGAAACGCAAACTTCGACATAAACAATACTGCAACCTACATGCGCTGAGTTGCTCAACATAGCGAATATATCTTCCATAGCTCTGGCGTCCGTATTACTTGCAGGAATTCCATTGTATCCTCCTAGGTCGCCTCTCTGAGCTGGTGATGGGCCGCCCATTGGAGCCTTGCCCATTCCTGGCTGAGAGTCTCTCCCTTTCCCGTCAAAGAACTTTGCAAACCGGCTACCCTTCGCGGCTGCGACTCCAGGGTTTAATTGCTCATATGGACCAGGGTGGCCACTAGATACGTCAACCTGTTCGAGTTTCATATGCCCAAACGCATGGCGGTCTCCAGGAGGTACAACAGAACCTCGACGGTACGCATCGAGAGGCGACAAACCTAGTCCTTCACGAGCTTCCTCGAACGGCGAGAAGCTTTGAGCCGTCCTTACAGCGTCCAAACTGTCGTTACGATGCGTGTTTGATGGAGGTCCGCTTGACTGAGTGGTTGAGTTGGTTGGAGGCGTGTCATTCTTCGACAGAGACACAGGGGAATGCGAACCTGTGTACGAGGGAGGGGTATGACCTGCAGAACCCTGGGGAGTCTTGGAAGCAAAATTAAGAAGACGGCAACCTGGTGGAGGAGCAGATGGGACACCAAGGGCTTCGATGGAATGTTTTGGCAACGCTTGAGGTGCCGGCAAATCAGCAGGGGTAGGCTTAGGGAAGAAGCGGGAACCTCCTGGCTTTCCTTTGTCTATGTCAGACTCGCGGGTACTAGGCGGTACGCCAGGGGCACTGGAGGGTGATGAAGATGATAACATGGACAGGAGCGCGCGAGAACCATTGTGAAGAACTGTGTCAGGTTGGGGTAGAGATGGAGAAGTAGATAGCTGGGACGAAATCGGGTGAGGTGTAAGACGAGAACATTGCTCTGCAGCTATGTCAACCGGTGACGGATCTTGACCATATATTAGCACACTCAAACTGCCTAGATATAGATTTGACCTGCCTTTTGTAGCAACTGAGTCCTTGGTTCCTGAAGATGAGTCTGCTAGTAGCGATGGACTCGCAAGGGGAGACTCGTCAACCTTCTTTTTTTGTTCTTCCCTTTTCATCATCAGTTTGAAGAGCTGGATTTCGTCCAAGTGATTGTCAGACGTATGCGCCTTCTGTTCCAGGTCACCAGCATGATCGCCGTCTTGCGCAGCAGCATCTTGTTCCTTTTGCTCCCTCTCCTTAATCTCTCGCTTGAATGCCTGGATGCCATCCAGCTCTCCAGGGGCACGACCTAAACCGTTGCTGCCAGTAGAAGGGATGTAAGTGTCCATCCAAGCCGGCTCCTTCTCTCGTTCTCTGTCACGATCCTTACGATCATCCTTATCTTTCGCATCGTCGGGTTTTCTATCACGACCAGCTGTTCGCTTGTTTCGACCATCACGATCATCGGCGGGAGCCCATCGACGATCGCCAGAATCCCACGCCGTAGGGCGGTCTCGTACTCGATCTTTGTCGCGGTCTCGTTGCTCGCGCTCCCGTCTCGCTGCCATCCGCTCATCCCTCTTTCCATCATCCCTCCAGCGGCGAGGATCGTCTATCTCTGAGTCTCGATCAAAGTCGTGGTCGTCCCTGTCCCTTCTGGAACTCAGTGGCTCTCTTTGGTAATCATCGCGGTCGCCGCCTCTTCGATCACGGTCTCGGTCATCCCGATCACGATCACGCCTTGACAACGAAACATCTCGTCGTGGGCGTGAAGAGTCACTGACCCTTGAGCGAGCTGGCTCATCTCGTTCACGCCGAGGATTATCAGAGCCTAAAAATACTATTAATGACTGATACTTGTAATCAGAAAATTGAGTGTCCTACGCTCACGGCCTGCACGAGCCGGTTCTATTTTGCAACTTAGTGACTCAAGTTGTGTGTGAAGGGAGAGAACATACCGCGTCTCCAATCCTCGCTTGTCTCACCATCTTTCTTTCTAAGAGGATCTCGGGAGTCCAACTGACGATTACCAAGGGCTTGCTGCGACTGGGAAGGCATTCGAGAAGATGTGCTACCAAGTTGAGAGGTCAAGTCCCTCTCTTTTCCTCGAGAAGGCTGCACGGAAGAAAGAGCACGACGGTCACGATCATACTTGTCCGATAACTTGATAAGTACATGAGCCCACTGGTGCCCAAGAGGCATAAGCACTCACATTCCGTAGTCTTTCTTGGCCGTCTTTAACCCGGGAATCCCGTTCTTGTTCTTTGTCCATATCTCGGTCTCTATCTCTGTCAGTTGCACGAATGGACTGATGCTTAAAATTGCCCATTTGTGAGGGCTGCGTGATAGCGGCCCCGCGAAAAGAGGGTCGTGCGGTACCTTCTAATGACACTGATCAGACCAGGTGGTAAGGAATGTACCAACGATGCTTACCCCCATCTTCCGTATCTCTACGAAAGCTAGAGTAATGTCAAGTATGTCTAAATAGTGGTATTGGTAGAGCTCACCGTCGGTCGCGAGGGTTGGGAGAGAGTGCTTCGGAGTCCTTTTTAAGATTGACTTGGTCATTTTCAGTTCTTCAAAAGTAGAATGAGCTACTAGTTCGAGTGTGTAAGAGACAACACAAACCCGAACCAATCCTTCAAAGCTGGCATGCCTGCCGGAGGACAGACCAAGGGAGATTTATGAAGAAAAAGAAGATGGGGTCGGGAATACATGACAAAAGGACGACTATGGATCTCATTTTTGTCTTTAGCAAGGCTGTCGGTAACGGATTCTGGTGATTGGGAAGATGGTCGGTCTGCTCGGAGTGAGACTTTGGACACAGCGTCAGATAAGTTGTCGACGACACCGTTCTCTGGGAAGACAACGTCATGGACAGCGAGTTCGTTCTCTGCACCAGACATTTTAATGCAAATGGAATATTGGGAGACTTGTGAGATAGCAAAATGTCGCCCCAATGGCAACGCCCAGTAACGCGGATTTTGGAGAGCGGGAAAATAACAAGAACTCCAATTCCAGCCACCACAATTTCTTCTTGTTTGTAGCATCCGAGGGCGCATATGCCAGATTTTGGTCTCAAGTTTTTCATTTTACAGCAGAGAGTCATTCACTTATATCGCCATGCTTTAAGGGCTTCTAGACGTGCGATGTCGTGTTTTCTGAAAGTTCTACTACTCATTACCAGTGTACAACCATCAGACATACCGGACCCACAAGCAAGATCAGAGACCATTTCCTGGTTTCGCAGTGAAATCGAGCGCAACAGATGGCTGACAGACGTGGTGAGTAGGCCTTGTGCTTCGTATCCCATACCTCTGTCACTCATCGCAGTTTAGGCTGTCATAGAGGACAAAATTGCGATGGCTCGCCGAGAGATTCGTCAAATTCTTCCAACATCGCAGACCCTGTAATTGGCATTGTCACCAGAATGCCGTTGCAATAGCAAGGCTCCCGGAGCGAGATTTTACACTTCGTTACAAGCAACGGTCATAAATGCACGAGGGCAAATTCGTCCAGGACATGAAATCATTGGATGATGAGATAGCTTGTGACATTTCTTCTCATCCGTTAGCTTTCACGTCAAAGTTTGTTCCGTACTTTCATAGTAAGGCTGCTGCCTCATCGATTCTAATTACTTTCAGACACAAGTATAAATGATATCAACTTGAGCATTGCATTCAAGTCGGACGAAGTTTCTAGGACCTTGGCACCGCTCGGCATTCCAAAGGCACATGCCCTTATGAACACTTGAACATAGCGGCAGCGCAATGGAGTCTCTTGGCGGCGATCAGTACAGTGGTAACACCCCCTGTATATCGACCACCAAGTCCCTCACCGTGACCTCAGTTGGGAAGATACCATCCGTCTTCACTGTGTCAGGACCAAAGCGCGCTAGTAACGTAGGGCAAAAACATGCCCGAGCATACTGACCCACGCTGTCAAGGTGGCAGAAAGACCGCCGCAGAACGATGTTAGGTTTGTGCGCCTTCTGCTGTTTCGATGGACATTGATTTCCGGCCAATCCTTGTAATGTTGGTCCTAGTAAAAGTCAGACGACGCCCCAGCTTTTGAGTTCTGTTCATAACTACACAGGGTTTTCGGACTCTGTAAGGTTTTTGGGCCTTCTAGGCGCGATCTACTGGGTCAAACTTTGGATCCTCAGCGTCATTTCTAAACTTACCTCCGGGTGATATAGCTGTGTCAATGCATAACCACGTTTAAGGCCCTTCAGCTGAACATCGCTCGGTTGTCCAATGGGCTCGACCCGAATGTCCTGAATTTCTTACCATGTTCAGTTATGTACTGACTTGCGGGCAACATAATCCAGATGATGACGAATTCCCCCAGCTTTCCCCCTAAAAAGATAACATTAGGATATTCACGTAAAGTGAGACTTCGTCTCTGGTCTACAGCATGATTCATTCAGGCGGGCGTTTACCCGGGCCATGGATCAGATGTACTATGGAGTTTTTAAG
>Ga0153976_1000436_pt1 | contig 14488 bp, 15 predicted proteins | sample TSGA060MetaG_FD_104717 | JGI IMG/M metagenome (GOLD analysis project Ga0153976, IMG submission 104717) | Attine ant fungus gardens microbial communities from Georgia, USA - TSGA060 MetaG | ecosystem: Host-associated > Fungi > Mycelium > Unclassified | place: USA: Georgia, Yuchi Wildlife... | reverse complement strand
TGGACTGATGAAATCAAATGAAAAAAAATCTGGCGATACATTGGAGGAACAGTCGCTATCGAGCTGTCAGATAGTGACGAGGAAATGGACTTGATGACGAGAAAGTAGAGGTCGAAGACAAAGATCGGGGGAAGAAAGTCTGCCGAACCTGTACCTGATCAACCCAGTGTCCAAATGCTCTTGACGCTCACGCGGAGGACGTCTGCCACCTCCTCGACCATCAAACCTTCCTAAATCAACTACAAAGCTCTTTCTTTCAAGTTTCTATTGATTCTCCTTGATATATCTATGATGCGACAGTGAATTTTGTGAATTTTTGAATCTTCGGACTCGATCGGCCGAAGCTAGACAAGAAATTTTGATCCAGCTCTTCATTAACACTGTCCAGATTCGGACCGAACCCTAAATTTTCCATTTGTTGGCGACCTGTAACACTAACTCTTCTAGAGAGAAGAGATCTGAATTTCCGTGCTGCATCATCCATCTAGCGCTGCTTTTTAGGGTCTCTAATGATTCCTTTTGAGTTTCAACTCGTGTATACCGCACTAGCCGCCACGCAATACCGACTGAAGGGTTGACACTTCTATCATTCAGGATGGACTTGATAGCAAGGAAATTTGCACTGCTCAATGCAGGAATGACTTCGAAAAAGTGAATGCACAGAATGAAGACGAGACAGGTCGATCATAGACGTGTACTAAGGAGCGTTATCAGAAATCTTTCAACTTACAGCAAGAGGGGGGTCGGTGACCATTAGTTTTAGTACATAATCGTCCGTAAGTCTTATGCCCGCTCGCGCCGTTTCAAAAGTCACTCAGAAAAATGTAGAAACCTGGGCAGTGGGCGAATGCTTAAAGCCGCACAAGATCGCAAGGCAGAAATTCGCTCAGGTATACGGGCTTGGGTTACAGATCTGGTTACTCCTACATAAGCAAATTAGATTAATATTATGTCTGCCAGAACGCGCACTGTGTCACGGTCCGGATTCTGCCGACTCCGCCACTTTAGACGACATATTTTTTATATTGAAGACCAGGGCATTGTTGTCTGGGATGGAACCCGCATTGCATGATGAGAGGCTGGGTTCGTCGCGTTCAACCGAGCTCCTAATGATTACGAGAAGTATGGGGGTTATGAGTAACAAAGATGCAGCGGTCGAAGTCTATGATCAGTAAGTATGTACTAATTCCCTGGATCAAAATCAAGGGCTCACTCTGTGACGCTCACCTCTGCTTCCATCCGATTTTTGTCCGCAACATTTGACACTCATTGACACAGGTTGACCCTTTTTAGTGCATTTGTGGGCGCATCAAGTCGGATAGATTCGAATCATCACTGGCTTCTGCTTGGAGTCGTTTGTATGTCGACATATCACGTCATGTGTATCGAAGGCACTCATGTACCAATGTGAACTAAACGCATCATGAACTACGATAAGTCCCTTTTCCAGTCTGAAATGATGCGAGCTCGCGCCTTGAAAATTATCTACGTGTTTTAAAAAGAGCTACTTTAGGGAGCATCAACAGGGTTCCAGCTGACGGCACCTTCCTTTCCCTGGTCAAGTCCGTCAAGTTGCGCCATCTCTTCGGGGCTGAGCTCAAAATCATACAACTGAGTATTAGATAGGATTCGGTCTGGATTTTCTGATTTCGGAAGCGGGACGAATCTATAAACCAATATGAATTCAGGTTGGAAGGTGAAATGGCAAAACCCGCAAACACACCCTTTTTGTAGTGACCATCGAAGGAGTACTTGGGCTGCATCACGACCATGCTAACAAGGTGTCCTGTCATCTGATGTATCGCGCGGCATAGAAGCAGAACTAACGTTTTGCGCTATTATTTGAATAATAGGATGATCTAATTTACCTCGTATGATCGGGCAGTAGGCTTGTACCACGATTGAACGTTCACGACAATAGTCCACTATCGGCCGCTGCTGACACAACGGGTGAAGCTGCCAGCAGGAAATGAGCGGGGTGTAATGTTGACCAGAACCAGTTACATGCCTCAATTTGGTTCACCGAAGGTATATCATATCCCGCGCTTTCGATCTCTTGCAGATGCTTAATTCCACTGTGGGAAACGTTGCATTGGGACCGCAGCTCTTTCTACTGGCAAATAGGGCGCACTAGTTTGAAACACCGACAGAGCGTATTTTCCCCGCTCGACGGGCATCTTGCAAAGCCTTGTACGTGGCTAGGCGTCGCTCAGTGCCAGAGTACGGGTCATGAATAAGAAACAGGTCGATGTACTCTAAACAAGTAAGAATGTCAAAAAAAGTGTTATTCACCATGGGGCGGACTTACCCAAACCGAACTTAGCAAGAGATTCGTCGACGCCCTTCAACGTGTTGTCATACCCATGGTTTTTGCTGATACATTTCGTCGCTAATTTTAGGTAAGACACAGAAGTTTTCATCTCCTGAGTTGCCTTTCGAGCTGTGACACGCACTGATGAAACATTCGCTTCGGTCGATGCCGCTATCTCTGACTGCTTCTCCTACCGCACCTTCATTGCGGTAGGCTTGCGCCGAATCCACATGTCTAAACTGTAAAAGGTATTCATTGCAAACATCATGAGAAACCGCGTCACCTGTAACCTGCTCGAAGTGCCTCAAGAACTGATGCCCGAGTCGTGTAGTTCTGATATACGCCAAACCCCAATAGTGGCATTGTATAACCTATTCGCCGAGACCCCTCATTAGCTTTGTCTTAATAATAAAATTAATAAGTACCTGAGAGCAATTCGATTTTAGAGTTGATTGTCAACGCCATGCTTGCCACTTGTACGCCTCGAGGGGTAGAGCTTCAAGTACTACTTACTAGTTTGGTAATAGAACTTTCTCATAATGCATCACGTAATAAATTAGGATTGTAAAACACCTTTGGCATGCAAATTATCCGTTACTGTGCTTATCCACGTATTACTAGTGTAGTAATGGATAGCCTTGTGTGTTTGAAAATGATCTCTTGCGGATGTGTTTCGATCTGAGAAAGGTATCCTATTTGTAACCATAAACAATTTGGTCGCGAAAGGTCAAACTCAAAATTTACTTAAAATTTACTACTCGAGAAGTATAGAATAGTGTTTAGCCAAATACAGTATAGTATTCACGTTCAGTTCGAAGGAGCGTCGGACCAAGAAAAGAGGATGCGAGTTTTCACACTGCGCAAAATTGGTTTTATTGTCTGTCATCATGAGTCAAACTCGACTCATGCCATGGTGCCGTGATACTCTGCAAACTTTGTCTCCGTGCGGGGCAAGATGAGCTGCGCGTCAGGCCGAAGCTTCGAAACCTTAATTCTCGTCCATGTCTAATCCCATTTCTTTTCGTCTCTCCAAGTATTCTTTCATCCCTCTCTGTGCGTCTGCTTTTGCTGAATCAAGCTTTCCAGCCTTCGCTAGGGCCAATAACAAAGCATGCGCAAGGCCGATGTGGTTATGACGACGCACACTGTTCTCGAACTTTGAAAAAGAATCAAAAGGGTGACTCATCAACAACAAAAAACTTGATGCTCACTGCCCAGCGCTCGCGCTTAGAGTTTTCATTAGAAATTTTGTTCAAAAGGTCGCTTAACTCAGCATTAGTCGCTGAACCTTGGAGAGCCTCTAGACGCATTCTCATTGCAGGTAATGGGTCATCACGAAGTGCTAACAAGCTGAACTCAAGCTGCAAACTATAAGTTGATATAATACATAAACAAGTGGAGTTTTCTCACCGCGCCCATCGGGTAAGATTCTATCCGGGCCTCGATAACTTCCCTGGTAAGCGCAGGAATTCAGTAGTGAAATATAATTACGGTATATTACCAGTACCTTGCTTTCCTGAGCCATCCCTCACCAGATCCATCAAATTCTCCATGCCGTACTGGATAAGGTTTCAAACCATCGAGTTCATACAAGCTCCCCAGCACCGGAAGGTATACAACAAAATGGTAGGCATCTTCGCTCTTTTTTGGAAGGTCTAGACCGTCTAAGGAGATGGAATTGGGCGGAGAAAGGGCATTATGAGCCTCTCGAAGCCAATCCACACTCGTAATAGCCATCCCGCACGTCTGGGGGTCCATGCCAGCAGTAAAGCTCATGAGTTCCATCAGTTGCGGTCCAGCGGTGAGCGGAGTGATGTTCCCTAGGGCATTGATAACAGCAAGTGTGGCGCAAGCGTTGTTCACAGTTTGATGGGCGAAGAATCCCGGAAAATCTGTATCATAGTGACCGGCACTATCACTAGATTTGTCGCCAGCCAGTTCGGGGACCCATTTGAATAAGAAAATAAGGGCATGTACAGGCTGCAATGCAATCAGTGATTCTGGCTCAAGTGAGTAGAGGTCATCGACGATGTAAGGCGCTCCAAGCCTGCTCAATAGCTCTCTGTGACGGGCGGCATGAGTCAAATAAGTCGGATGCCGTTGTTTTTACATACGTGAACACTCCAGGGTCAGATTCTGTAAGTTGCCAGCCGCTAGAGTCATCGTCCATCGTTTACGAGTCTGACGTGTAGAAGGCAGAAAACAAATCAAATGCGCGCCACCTGTGGCGGGACACGTGACTTTATTTGGCAATGCCTTTGGATCATAACAAATGTTATAACACAAAGTCGGTGGCTTTGTTGAAAAGAAATCCACCACTATGGCTTCTGCCCCTGCACAATCGCCTCAGGTCACCACAGAGGATCCACGAGCTGCCAATCAGGAAAAGTTTGAGCTCGAACTGGAATTTGTGCAGTCATTGGCAAACCCATACTACCTGCATTCTCTCGCACAACAGAATATTCTTGACCAACCTGCGTTCATCAACTATCTGGAATATCTCCTTTATTGGAAAGAGAAAGATTATGCCAGGTTCATACAGTTCGTCCATAGTTTGTGAACGTTTAGTGCTGCGACCAACAGCCTTACTCAGTTACCCACACGCGCTACACCATCTTGACTTGCTCCAGCACGCACAGTTCAGGTCAGAAATAAAGAAAGACGAATGGCGGGAATATCTCAACCAGAAACAGTACGACCACTGGCGAACATGGTATGAGACGAGGTTTATGGCATTTATCCGATTGATATCGCTTTTGTTAGGCGTGATTACCCAGGGGCTGCTAGTGGCGTCGAGTCTACAGGTAACCCTCCAGAATCCGGATGATTGCGATCATGCTCCTTATGGGTGACTTGATTCACCGGATGCCGTGTAATGACAAGCACCGTAGGCTGACCACAAGGAGTTAAATAAGCCTTAAGCTTAAGATGATTTATGAATTTTGGGACAAAGTAACTTGTAACGTACTGTGTATAAGCTGTATCTTTCCCACGCCCATTATGTAAATTGGTAAACACGTTTGAAGAATTACTTAGGCTTGCCTTCTGACAACTTGAAGCCATATTATACATGGCTCACTATGCTCAAAATCACTCTCAAGATCATGCCTCATACATACCGGTAGACTCAAACTTCAGGAATGATGATTTCGATGAATCCGATATTCATATTGCATCCCCTGCAGAAAAACAGCGAATATGGTGGAGAAGCGCCATCATAAATGCATGTTTCATAGCTTCATGGTACGTAGGTGTGGTTTTCGCGTTCCTGATGCAGGTTTATTTCTCAGCTACATAGGTATATATTCGCAACCGTACTCTCTCTGTACAACAAGTGGATGTTTTCGCCAGATATGTTTGGATTTCCGTATCCACTCTTCGTGACATCCTTGCATATGTGTGTTCAGTTTGTGTTGGCTGCTGCACTCCGCATCTGTTTCCCGCGTCATTTCCGACCAGAGAGAAGTCCATCTGCAGAAGATTATGGGTACGTGCTTTTACCCAACAGCTAAAATCCGTCGGGCAGTCCGTGTCCTCACTGGACACCGGTTCTAATTGTAGCCTCTTTGAAGCAAGAAGGCAGTTCCCACTGCTATTGCTACTGGTCTCGATATTGGTCTCTCAAACCTGTCACTCAAGACCATCACTCTTTCATTTTACAGTGAGTTCTTTTAGTCCCTAACTCCCCGGCCAGTCCTTGTTTCAATTTTGATACATGATATTATGCTCAACTCATCTCATAATTTACAGCGATGTGCAAGTCATCTTCTCTGATCTTCGTCTTGTTCTTTGCATTTTTCTTCCGTTTGGAAACATTTTCGTTGCGACTCGTTGCCGTCATCCTTCTCATCTTTGGCGGGGTGCTTCTTATGGTCGCGTCTGAAACAGCCTTCGTCCTTCCTGGATTCTTGCTCGTAATGACAGCCAGCGCATGTGGAGGTCTCCGCTGGAGTCTCACCCAGTTGCTCATGAAGAACAAGAGTATGGGTTTGGATAATCCTGCGGCCACTATATTCTGGTTGGCTCCTACGATGGGCGTCACAATAGCTCTTCTTAGCATCATATGGGAGGGATGGTTTACCATTTTTGCTTCGCCCTTCTTCCAAGACATCACCTCGACCTTTCGTTCCACTTTGTTTCTTATGGCACCCGGTATATTGGCCTTCTGTATGGTCATGAGTGAATACTAGTACGTGTTGTGACCATGTACTTCTTATCACGATGCCGACTAAATAGGTCAAAAAGCATCATCCAACGTGCAGGAGTGCTGCCAATGTCAATAGCAGGGATAGCCAAAGAAGTGTCGACAATTACAGTTTCGGCTTGGTTTTTCGGAGATGAACTTACGCCCCTCAATATAACCGGTGTAGGAATTACAGTTGCTGGTTCGTTTTTTGAACGTCGATTTGAATTGCACTTCTAACGGCCTCCGCTCGGGTGTAGGCATTGCCCTTTTTACGTTCGACAAGTATCACAAATCCATCGACAGCAGATTGTCGGTAGACTCGCTAGGAAATACGATAGCGATAGATGACTTACCGGATTCTGTGCATGAGGTTAATCTCGAGCTCAGCACTGCTAACATGCGCATTGGAAGTTCACTTGATGGACATCCTGAGGTATGTCACAATCGTTACCTTGTTCTAGCCGCATTACTCATCCCGAAACGCCACAAAGCGCCAGGGGTCTGATGATGGCGATTCAGATCGCCGCTTACTCTTTGCTGCTGATCACGATGATCCTGAAGGCGAAGAAGATGCCGAAGAAGTTCGGAGCACTCACTTCTCTAAGTTTAGTCATTGAGAGCTTAAAGAGGTATAGAATCAGAATCAGTATGATATGCAGACTAGAGGCACATACCCTGAGCATGAGTAGACTTTCCTTGCCCCGAGTCGTTTTCAACTTGCTTGTTTAGATACAAATTGAGTTGGCTAATCTGATATTTTATTGCCAATCTAATTTTATCCTGAGCGCGCGCGCGAGGGGGGGAGGGGGTTTCGTGTAGATTGATTAAGGTTACGTTGAGATTTAGTCTAGGGAAGTATTTTTGATTTACGGTTCAAAATTATAGTGATCCGAGGAATCAGCTGACTTTTGTTCCGTTGCGCCCGGATTCCGGACACCACATACGAGTCCGACTCATTTACAAAAAGGCGATCAGTGATTTGTGATTTAGATGATGGGCCACAGGTGGCTCGGTTACTGCGGACAATCGGGTGGCATCAATTTAGCAGACCTAAGAACGAGACAACATGATGGAAACGGTGTGAATATACATGTAGGTCTCCAAATTTGCAAAAAAACGCAGGAGGCGACGAGCGGCTCGCAGGCCCCATCAAGAGCCGGGTACTGCCGTATGCAAATTCGAAGCGACGATCGGGCTGCTACTTTATGACGTGTAATTCTAGATGCTTTTTTGATGCTAGTAAGTGATAAATTTTTGCTCACGTTTTTGGGCTCATTAGCAACAGATCAGTGATTAACTTCTTTATACTTGATTGTCAATCCTTGGTTTCGAATATGATGGAAACAAAGAAGAAACGGACATTCACGGGTTGACAAATACAAGATGCTCTGCTAGATCGTTGAAATGGTGGTCAGCTGGGTGTTGGTAAGTACCCGATCCATGCATGGTCGCTTATGCGTATGCTATACGGCAAGTGGGAACCCGCGATATTCACTTTTTGATCTTACTTCGTTCGGCGTACTTTTTAGATCTCACACAAAAAGCCTCGAGGTACATATGCCGTTTATATAAAGCTCAGTGGGCTGTCCTCACTTTTGAATTATTATTCACCTCACCATGCATATGGATACCCTTCAGTTCATCATCGAGTCTCCCCATGAAAGCCAAGGTCATAGAAAACGTCCACGTCTTGTCACTTCTTGCGATAACTGGTACTGTCCATTCACCCTCATCAAGTACTTTCTACTCACATGCCGCCTTTTTCCTCAGCCGCCTGAAAAAAATCAAGTGTCTACAGTCATCCCCAGAGACGTCATGCGAGGCCTGTAAGGCAGCCAAAATTCCATGCAAGTTCCGCGATCGCGAACGATATTTTGCTGAGCGCAGTCGAGCCATTGCAGGACCCAGTTCTGCATCATTGCACCCTCAACCACCGAGTAGAGCAACGAGTATCGTCCCAGAATCTTCAGAGCGTTCTGATTCGAGTGCTGGAAGCGAATACGCCACTCCGGCATCGACCCCGTACGCGCCACCACCGCAGGGATATGTAAATTCTACGTCTTCCCGTTCTTCATCCTACTCGCCACCGGGAACAACATCCACGGACCATGCACGTTATCAACCCTATCTAGAACATTCAAGGCCTCCTACTACTCATAGGTACATCCACGCCTCTCAGATACCTGCATTCATTGACATAGCCATGGAAGACATATCCCTGCACCTGATGATCACCTTCGTCGATATGCAACTCCTACTCCAGGTCAAGCATTGGGCCGTCCTCCCACATCAGGCGGTTACCGGCCAAGTCAGGTCTTCGACCCGATGCACCCTGAAATGCCACATCGCAGTTGGATGCCACATTTCATCCAGATTTTCATCAGTCAGCTTGGCAGCCAATGCGCGTTCTTGACCTACGACGAGCTCTATGAAAAATTCCGTCATCAGACTCTATCTCCTTTACTCTCCAACTGTATTGCTGCGTTTGGCGCAAGGTTTGTTTTCATGAAGTCATTCATATTTGGTATGAATGAGTGAGAACAGGTACTCTGATATACCGGACATTGTCGCGCGTGGTCAGCACAACGTTGCAGATATTTTCTGTGAGAATGCCAAGGTCCGTTGGTCGCACGCGCGGTCTGGTACCAGTCTAATTTAATGAGTAGGAGATGTTGTCCGCGGCACTCAACCAGCCGTCCCTCGACGTTCTTCACGCTGTCATCACCCTGGCATGGACGGAATATAAGACCGGTCGGCTTCTTGGTAGGTACTGGGAACGTTTCCTTTGCCGCTCTCAACTGAGCATTTGTTTTGTAGGGTTCCGACAATACGGTGATGTCAGTTGACACACAACGACTGGTTGTTTCATTTTCTAATAAATACACAGCTTGCCATGAGAACCGCAATGACAATTGGGTTGTCCGAAGAATCCACCAGGCAGATGAGCCCGTACGACAGCTATCAAAATCGTCTTCGACTAACGTGGCAAAGTGTCTCCCAATTATATGCCTCGTCGGCTTGTGAGTCCTCCGGCTTGTTGTTTCTGAAACCACCCTCATGATCATCGAGAAGTGTCGGGGTAGTCTGGACAATCCAGATATTGTTCTGTCGGTACAACGCAATTCTGGTCACTTCTTCCAAACTTTATGTCCTCTTCCGAAAGTCTTTCGTCAGTTTAGGTTCGTTGTTTCACCTCGCAAACTTCGTGTAGCCCGCTGGCAGGCTTCCTCCATGGACTTTCCTTTGTCTCTACATTAACAGCAGCATCAATAATATTATCAGATTGCACGCCACATTGATAACTATCTACAATCATACATACCATGTAACTCCTCATTCATGTTTTTACAACAAATTCCCGCCCCACGCCATACCTGTGCATACTGCGGAAACATTGCCATGGAATCACTGATCACAAATTTCTGGCGATTCGGCAGTTGCGCAGAAGACCACAAGAGGCCACGCACCAGAGTCTCCAAACACCGCGGTTCGCGCGATCCTGTGAAGCCGGCCGAAGGTCCGATTCGGAACGCTGGCACAGCTTGTTCGATTGTGTCAGATTATTGAAAGAAGAGTAAAAATACATACATGCAGGAGGGATGGGTTCCTGAATGACAGTGCTCAAAAATTTGAAAGGAAAAAAAGCTGTGTAGCGACACATAATGAGAAATTACTGACTCGTAAGAGGGCGGCTAGGAGATGGCCCTTTTCTTTAGGCTGTCCTCAAGTAGGGTGACCGTAACATGGTGTTTTTTTATTTATTTATTGTCCGAGACTCCGAGTACCCTCGGAGCAGATAGATAGCGACCAATATACAGGAGTGGCACTATCAATCTGGAAAATGTTTTTTTTTTCTCAGAGGATCGTAGGTACACAAGCCTAACATGACTGCATGAAGGTGAACAAGATAAACTTGCGGCTCTGGCTGAGCATGCGAGGGTTTCCGGAGACTCCAATTATATTATGAACTCGAAGGTAGGGTCTCCTTACATAACAGAAGGAACGATTGTCTTCCTTTCATGAGGGTCTGCCAACAGATTAGGGTCTCACTGGCTTACGAGGTTCTGCGATTATTTACTCGCCGCAAATTCTCATATGTAGTCCCTGCGCTTCAACATGTAAACGTCATAGGACTTAGTCATGGTGGACACTTACAAGTTGAGGGCTCGGGTCCTCGGGAACGGGGAGGGGCTGTTCGCATATTACCTGATCCTAACTTCATGCGTCCTTGAGTGGGCTTGGCTGCATGTGTGGCTCATGTAGTTTGTGTCACCGACAATCAATCCTGACCAATCCCCTTGCTCGTGGAGGGGCCGCTTTCAATGCCGCACTTCAAGGGGTAATTTAATCTGATTGACTGCAGGCGCCCAATTGCGCTTTAAGATTTGACCTGTAAGCACGGAGATCTCAGGTTGAATGTTCAACCTTGCGTGGCCAGCGGCATGACGTCGATGATTACACCTACAACAACGTTGGTGTTGTTCAGACGAGGCAGCGACACCAGTACTACAAAGGCATAATACGTACTTCCAAACTTTGTGTTAGTGACTCCACATTGTTGGGAGGGTTGTACCTCTTTTTCAGCAAAAGTAGAGGGAGTCGAGGCGTCTTGCGAGTTGCCAAGACTGTGATAGACACTGCCGCACAGATGGCCGACCGGGTCGGTCGCCGGAACCGCATACTAGAGGTCCGGTATTCACTTGGTTGTGGTACCAGATACAAACATGGCGATAGCAAGTAAAATAAACCTAGCCCTGGCACGGAGATGGGCCCAACCCCTACTGCCTACCGTGCGATCCCCACGCAGACACTTACCCACCCATCTGCACCTGCCATACAAGCCCCCAGCCATCCCATCTCTGCATCAGGAGGGACCAGCACACCTTGTATCAGAGCATAAGCCAACTCAGGACCAGAATAAGGTGTTGGTGGGAAGAGAAGGGGGAGATGCGTAGATAAGTAATGTGCTAGTGTATTTACCGAGCCTGTTGAGAAACATCAGTTTCATCGGTCCCTCACGACTGGTTTCCTACAACGAGACGCACCATCTTCAAGGGTTGGAGGGACAACATCTTGCATCACGGGTCCATCAGGTAAATACAACCTAACTGGAACACTGCGAACATTGTAAGCGCCATCGCGGTCAGGCGCATTCTGGGGATCCACAGATGGTGGCCTTGTATGCATCGATGGATTCGAAGAAGCTGGTGGTGGAGAACCTGACCGCGTTGGCGCGGTAGTAGGCGCTACCTTCGACGCGACGCGCCAATATTCATCGAAGTTATCTGGAATGACCGGTAAAACAGATATACTGAGACACGCACACAGACACTTACGCTCTTTGATACCTTCCCAGATACCATCCTGGTCTGGTTTCCGAAGACCAGTCATACGCTTCGTATTACCCCATCGTATGAAATCTGCCTCCTTGAGTTGCCCCATAAATGCTTGTTTGCATGATTCGGCCGAGGGCGAGAGAAGAAGTTTCTCCGTGGGAGGTGATGCAAGATGCAGAATGAGTTTCAAGGGTGTGACCTGGAGATTGTAATGAGATGTGGAGGTTTGAGAGGGAGGGCGAATTGAAGCAGATATGATGTGGTTATCATAGATCAGTCCTATCGGCCAGTGCCTGCCAGTAGATCATGTTCAGGATATATTGTTTACGAGGCTACAAGAGTGACTGACCACTTCAAGAGTGTACCTTCCTCGCTCTCAAACCACCATTCTTCCTCCTTTAGCATCTTCCCAGCTGCCTCATCAAATACGACATCCATCAAGAACCTCCGTATTTCGGGCATAAGGAGAGGTAAGTAACTGACACGAGGAGCTTGAATATAATAGCATTCCAGACCGCGATCGGAATTTGCTGGCAACTCTTTCGAGTCAACACGAATTTCAAGGGGAACTGTACCTTCCCATGTCAAGCGGCGAAAAAGAGTCGTCGATGCTGGAGTTGAGAACGCAGACTGCTGGCCATGATGGCGCGTGGTACCGTATGCAGACATCGGAATCACTTTAGACTTGCTAACAGTTGCTCGCAGCAGGCAGTTAGTGCCATGAAGATCATTTCCCACGTGACTCAATCAAACACGCCTCTATGTTAGTATGCACCAAGTTAAGGTCATACAACTAAAGCAGCAAGGGTTCTCTGGTAAATTTTGAGCCTAGCTAATATTTGAGTAGCACACAGTCCGGACCATAACATTTCGAGCCGCTTTGGACCGACCAAGCAAGCTCCTTCCGCACTATCGAAGCACGATGCAAAGAATATTTTTGTGTTTCTTCGCCGCCCATTATCCGAGTTTTTTCACAGGTCGACCGACGGTAACGCATCCCAAAGCTCGGTGCGAAGGTCCGGAATGCTAACTTTTCGATCGAACAGTCTGTTCCGAAGGCAAGCGCTGGCTCTGATCGGCTCGGTGGCACCAAGCGGTTGTGCCAAAAGGAAAGTGGCCCCCTTACAATCCTTTGGTGTTGATGTGCATCATCTCCTATTGGTTTTGTGATTGCAGTGTCCTGGATTTCACCGTAGTCAGAAAAAAAGATCAATGGTGAGCTGGATAAGGCAATTTGATATTACCCACCGCCTTTGAATCGCCGAAAGTTGAGAACAAACATCCTCGTTGAGTTCCCGTCAGCATCTGAATGCAAGGGGTTGAGGCGGGAACAAGCGCAGCGACCGTATCGTCAATCGAAGTTCAGGTAGCACATGTATAGTGACCAGTTTAATAGTTAATAAACACACATTAGACGTACATGCAAATCAGGCAGTCCGTTTTGAATCATATATTGATAAGTGGTGCATTTAACCGGGTTCTAACCACCCCCAATAATACCTCCACTGCAGAAATAATAATCTGCGGCTCTGAGTACTTTCTCAGGACATCCAGCACCCAATCAATCCGCTCGTCAAGCGTCTTGAGTGAAAACCTGTCCGACGGCAGGTAGTCAAGCGTCAACTCCGCCAGTGCCGGCAATATTTCCACGCAGTCGTCGTTGCCTGAGAGATATACGCTAGGGAAGGCATCCCATGCACCAGGGATGAGCTGCGACAACTGCTCCCTTGAGAATGCATCATGGATTAGATTATCCGTGGACTTTGAAACAGCCGAAATCTGTAGGAAGACACCGGAAAGGTAGAACGCGTGGTGATTTGTGTCCGCAGCTTCGTCCACAAGGCTGATGCACCTGTCCATGTGGCCATCGTGGCAAAGGCGGTTGCACCATTCAGTATTCTTCACGAGGGTAAAGATGAGCTTCAGGTAACATCCATCACGTCCTTCGTCAGCAATGACATCATGAGTACTGGCATCTTCACTAGGGGAGACAGCGGTGAGTATGGCAGAGGAAAGCTCAAGTATTTGCTCTCGCAAGTTGCCATCGCCTTCGGTGTTTTCTACAGCAGCAGCCAAAGCTTTTCGGGCTTCATATGTAGCCCGCAAGGCAGCATAACGCAACCGACGAGGCTGTTCTGTTGCCATGGACGATAAGAGGATTTCCAGGTAGGCTGCCTCTTTCGCCTGGCTTCCGAGACCTCGCATAGCACTCAGTGCTAGGAGTGCATCCGCGAGTGCATCCTCTACCTCATAACCCTCGAGTCCTCGCAGTTCAACGATGTAATCAACGAGCCAGTCAAACTCGTGGGATGGTCGAGCGTCATGTGCCCAGCTAAACTCCCCATACCAGTATAGGAAGGGATCATCTGGCTCGTAGACGTGTCCGAGAGGACCTTGAGGGATGCAGATAGCCGTGTGTAGCGCAGCTCCTGCTTCGAATAAGCGTCTCTGCGTGTTTTCTGAATCCTCGCTTTCGCTGTCGGACACCGCCGAGTAATCGAAGAAGATTTCCTTGCAGCAAGCAAGACCCGCTCGGAAAAAAGAGCCGTCAAGTGGAACCGCGCGTGTTAATTCAATGATGCGAAGGGCGTGTGGAAGACATTTCTTGGCTCTGGAAGCGTAGTGTTGTGGATGCGATCCATCAACGCATCCTTG
>Ga0153976_1000435_pt1 | contig 14497 bp, 16 predicted proteins | sample TSGA060MetaG_FD_104717 | JGI IMG/M metagenome (GOLD analysis project Ga0153976, IMG submission 104717) | Attine ant fungus gardens microbial communities from Georgia, USA - TSGA060 MetaG | ecosystem: Host-associated > Fungi > Mycelium > Unclassified | place: USA: Georgia, Yuchi Wildlife... | reverse complement strand
GAGTGTCTTGTCGGTGGAGAGGTGTATCTACAAATGGATTGCATAGATCTAGTCTAATTAATGCAACTTTGAGAGCAAATTATACATCAATTATAATTGATGTGCCTGTTTTTCTATAAATAAAGAAATTCTTTTGAACCATCACAATGCCACTGGATGGGCACTCGTATCTCATCTCCCAAGGCTGGTCTGGCCTCGGCACCGGCCTTCGTCAAGACGCCCTCATCCGCCCCCTCGCCATCCCCCCAAAACGTACTTTATCAGGTCTAGGCAAAGACAGAGACGAGGCATTTCCGTTCTGGGATCAGTTTCGTTTTCTTTTCCCTTCCCTCCTGAATTTTTGGTATTCATTTATAACAGTTTGTTTTCTGTCGCGGCGAAAACGATCCAGGTCAAGGTGCACAAAGATGACGACGATGACGATGACAATTCATCTTCTGTACGTACTCTTTGTTGTTTTTTACTACTTTAAACACGAAATCCCTCATAGGGCGGATCTGATCCCCTTCCTGCTTCAAACACCCAACTCTTAGACCGGACATCCACCGGTATCCTATCCAATAAAGCGCCCAAACGTGGTACACCCGCCGCATCCGCGTCCAGTTCTGCCACACTCACCACCGGCAGTGGATCATCGACGCCCCCCTCACTATCATCATCATCATCATCAAATCTCCTAACCACAGCAAAACAAGAAGCAGCCAAACGCGTCCTCTACTCCCATTTCTTCCGCGGTCCCACTCTCAGTCCCGATTCCAACTCCAACTCCAACGACGCGACGACAATTCCCAACACTGATGATACAACAACTCAATTCGCACTTACCTTAACCAACAACCCACCCGAACAGAACACAACCTACACCCCCTCCCCAAATGACGGGACAACAAAAACAAAAACAAAAACAACAACACCCATGGCGCTCGCAAAAGCCAAAATGACCGATACAACCACCATGGTCTTCGTCGTCCCTCCCAGTACGACACATCAGACATGCGAGTTTCATCATCAACACAAAAGAAAACGGGATAACGCCATAGACGAGGACGAGGACGAAAACGTCGTCGTCATCAACACAAGCCACCAACAACGAAAACGCGAAAGAAAAGAGGAAAAGAAAAAGAAAAAGAAAAAGGAAAAGAAGGAAAAGGAGAAGAGACAGCCCAAATTCAAAGCGGAAGAGCCAATTCCAAGAAAAAAGAAACGTCAACGATTGGATAATAGCAGTAATACCTCGTCACCCCTGACTTCTGTCATTCACGATCCTGCTCCTGCACAAGATCTACCATCAGGAGTCAACAACAACAAGAAGAAGAAAAAGGAAGAGAAGGCCCAAGATCGAGATCAACCAAGGGGAGAGGTTGAAGAAGACGGACGCGAGTGTCGAATTCACGAACGCAAACATGCCAAGAGCAAGAAAGGCCTCGTCCCAATGATATCGGAGGGACTCGAATCAGAAAAGAAAAAAAGGCGCAAGTCCAAAATCGAGTAGTTTCTCTCTCTCTCTCTTTCTTTATGCAACGACGAGATCATTTGAAGAAAAATAATATTCAAAAAAATCATGTAGATTTGCTACGGGACGGCGCAACAATAGTAAATTCAAAAAAAAATACACTTTGAGGAAGCGAATCGGAGATCGTCTCAACAACGAGCGAGCAAGAACACACAAAAAAAAACAAAAAATTAAGATCGGAGGCTTCTCCACGTACTCTGCATCGCAATCCGCTTCGCCTAAAAAAAAAGGAATGATGACTTAAATCCGCAAAAAAAGAAAAAAGGAACACAACCCACCTGCTCAAGAGATATCGCACCCTCTCTCAATTCCACTTTTTGTCCATTCAACATCGCCCTATCATCCTCATCCTCATCATCATCTTCAAACCCAGACCTCGCAGCACCAGGCCTTATAGATCCAAACGCAGCTTTCCCACCCGCAAGCGAAAACGGCGTGCTCTGCACCGCCGTCCCGAATACGCTAGCATTTTTCGATACCCCAAAGGCGGCAAAGTCGCTGATGACTTTACGGACTTTATGGGGTGATGATGGAGGCGATGAGGGCGGCGACTGCGTAAAGGCGGGTAGAGGTCTTATTTTGGGCGGTGGTGAGCGCGAAGGAGTGTATAAGGAACCCATGGGATATGAATGGCGTGAGAGGTGCTGCCTCGACTGGAGATATTTGTCCGTGAACCGTGTTCCATGTACCTACAAAATAAATCCACGATCATGACGAATAAGATATAAATTGATAACTCACCCGCTTCAACGACTGCCGTGCTTCCGGTAAAGAAGACGCCGTCATGAACACATTCACATTATGTTTCGCCTCCTCACTCTCCTTATAAATACTCTCAATCACCACCTTTTTTGTGCTCTCGTTCCTCAACCTCAACGTCTCATGCAATTCCCTCGCAACATCATCCACGCTCTGATTCTCCCCGATAATCCTCCTCGCAACGGCCTGTCCGACTTCTCTGATAAGTCGTTCCATATCCAAATTTTCCAACACGCTGCCCACGATAGCATGCGCAAGCAGATCGGCAGTCGTCAATGGAAGCATGAGTCCTGATGTGATATTGGTGATGGCTTGATAGAAATCAGTCGCATACTGGTATTTCTTCCGTTGTCAGCAGTCATATCTATAACTCGGATCGAAAGTGTACATACCGAATAGCCACTGAGCGCTGGCTCGCAAGCAACGAAGAACTAAACAAAAAGAGCATCAATTGGATAACTCGAAAGAAGAATGCTATATTACCAGCGTAATGCCCCTCAACGCCATCTCTCTCACGAGATGTAATGGATCGAAACCATCAGGCGACCCATCGTCGAATCCTGTATGAGCCCCCTCTCAGTCAGCCAAAAATCATTCGCCATTCAACACACACACACACATGAGAAGAACCTTTCGAGAAAAAAAAAAAGAAAAAAAACTACTGACCATCTCCATACTCCCCAATACCATGCGGGGGCGCATCTGCAATCAACACAACCATCTTACTCGCATTCACCCTCCAATCCATCTTGAGCGCCTCAGCAAGCGCAGCCGTCACCGCCTCCGGTCCATCCCCACCCCCACTCGCATACAACGACGAAAGGTCCTTATGCACCTGACCAATATCCGATGAAAACCCAAAATTCCTCGTCACATACGTATGATCCTGCGGCGGATGATCTCGAAAAGCCACTAACCCCACGCGCAAGTCGTCCGGATGCTGCAGCTTCCCCGACTCGAAGATATACGCACAGATCGCTTCGATGTTCTTCGTCGCGGAGGAGATATAAGAGCCTTGACTCCCCGTACAGTCTTGTATGAACACCAGGTCCCTTTTTTGCGTCGAGAAGTGTTATAAGAGCGGTTCCCCAAGAAAATGAAATTTATATGTTTTTTTATTTTTATTTTGAAATTTCAAGTTCAAGTTCAAGAGAGAGTGTGCATAGCCGTTTTTGTGGTATGTGTGTGTGGAGATGGAATGGCTGACGATTGACAGAAAAACTTACAACATCTTTCCGTCTCGATCTATATGGTGCTGCGCTTCCTCTGCAGTCCATATTTGCGATTCAAAGACAGGCTGATAACCTGCGTTGAGATCCATGTCCATGTTTGAAGAAGCACTGCAGATGAAGAAAAAGCTGGGCTGTGTGGCAAGACTGATAAGTTCAGCTTTGGGGCTGACAAGTTCAGTTTGGAGGGGGGACTGAACCGGTGATGGGATTCCTTAAAACGGGTGACAAGTCAAGTTTCGGATCTCACCGATCATCCATAATTATTCTAGTCCGCAACGAGGCTGGCGCGAGGTCTACCTCCCTACGTACATAAACACGTATTGCTACCGTCTATGAGTACCACCAACCAGCCAATGTGCCCATGACGTGCTCCATGCCCCAAATCCCACTGGTGTCCGCAAATTCCGAAATAAAACCATCAGCGCTGCAGTACACCCCCCCATAATCGCTGTTAGTGTAATGTACATCTTCAGCCTCGCAGCAGATGTCATCGCACGGTCGGCTCCGCCTGGTATAGCCGAATGACTACATCGATTAACAAGTTAAATCAGTCGAATTTAGGCCAACGGAGAGATAAGATCGCTTACGGCTCCATCGCGATTCTACAAATCGTGTGGAATACATCCGCCATTTGCCCATCCTTGACGCTGACAGCTACAGGCACCTGCAGCCCAAGTCGTCGACAATATACGTCAGGCTGAACTTCGTGACGCTATACCCACATTGCCAGCAGTGTCGGGAATACAGAACACAAGCACACATACACTCGTCAGAACACTCTGTACTCTTCTTGGATTCGAATTTGGTGTCTCTTTCTTACCTGCAGAGCCAAGTCCAGATCTGACTTGGTCGCTACGAAAAGCGTCGGGATATGATCGAGACTGTATTGTTGCTGGATAACGTAGATAGTTTTAGCATTCCATGGTCAATATCCCAAGAACACGCACCCGTAGGTTACTAATGTAGGAAAAGGAATTTGTGTCACTCGAGTCATGTACGTAAACAATGACATCGGGCCGGTCTGTGATTTTCTTCGAGCTTCGCAACGTCTCTGCCTCATAGCGCGAACCGAATTCCTGCAGCTAGGACAAGGGGTAATCCCATCTCAAGCACGCATGCATGGACACAAGTACGTACCACCAAATACTTCTCTGACCCAACTATATCCACCGAGTTAACCACACTTATGGGCTTACTCGTCGGCTCATACGTTGCATTGAAAGGCTTCCCAGCAAATGCTCTCAAAAGAGAGGTCTTGCCCGAGCCAGCAGCGCCGCACACGTAGCACAAAAAAACATTCCTCGTAACCTTCCCCTTCCTTCTATCCGTCTTGCGAGGTCTTGTCACTTGCAGTGCTTCTGTTTGAGATGCTCCCGAGTAGCCTAGATATGCGAGGTATGCTAGTGTCGTTTTATGATCCAGTAATGTTGTCATGCTATTTTCAATGGTAATGACAATTGGACACTGGAGCACTTGTGTTACGCACCTCCATTGGGCGAGCCACCCTTGCAGTGTCACAGCGCCTGCGTCGTCCGATAGCGTTGTATCGGGAAAGTTTTGATCAGCCCATGGGTTCCCGGGGGATGTACTGAAGACATCTTCTAGCTCATCGCGTTTCAAAGCTCCATCTTGGTCCTGTGAAAGAACTTTGAGACAATCCAAGGGAAAAGTTTCAAAAATAGGATAGATACCTTGTCAAATGACTCAAAGATATCAGTAAAGAACTGATACCCGAGTGGGCTTAGTTCCACAGAACAATCCGACGGAACATCAAATCTATAAACCAATTAGTAATCGCTTGCTCAGCAAAGACATGACACTAGCAGCGTACTTGGGTGCAAGGAAAGCCTCCGTCAATCTCAGATCTTCCGCATACCCGAATTTGCGCAACACAGTCCAAGTCGTCTCGAGTCGACCACGTTGAATAAAGATAGTATGCAGGTAAAGAAAACCTGCTTCCGTCAGACCATCGCCTCGCACGCCACCTTCTGCATGCTCCTGCACCATAGCTTTAATTCCTTCGAGTTCCTGCAGCTGTAGGGGTGCGTCAAAGCATTTGCGCTGGGTTCAAGTTGTATGAACGGCAAGCAGGGTGCTATGAAGACTGAATATAGGCACCTGAAACTCGTTTAATTCCGAAGCGTCAAGGATTCCGTCCTTGTTCAGATCGCAGAGCTTGAATATTCGTCTGAGAGCTGCGACGCAAGCGGGCTTGAGGATCTACGGAACCATTTGATCAGGACCCAAATGGAGCGAGCCAGAACAGGGAAGAGACACGTACATGATCGCGAGAGTCATAAAGGGGAGCGGTGGGGTGAAGGACGGCCTTTTGGGCAAAATAGAAGACTTCGGAAATGTTAAGAGGAAGCTTTGCCGAGCATTCAACGCACGTCTCAACTTCCTATAGGAGAACCACGCAGCTTTGAGCAAGGTCAGGATATCTCAGGAGAGGCTCTTGAACGCACCTTGAACTCGTTCATGATTGGAACGATCTCATCTTCAAGGGCCTCATTCGTGACCTCTCCACCGCGCAGGTCAATTTTGTTGCCAACGAGAATGACAGGGACCTTGAGCAGAATTGTCAGCATACGAGTATGCACGTGAGAGATAACAGGAGTAGTACATTGACTCCAAGTTGGCGGAAGTGAGGAAGCCAGTAGGTTGGTATGCGGTCAAAGGAATTAGGGTTATCGATAGCATAAACGACGCAAATGACGTGTGCCTTTCTAGTTTCTGATTCAAGGTGAGCACGGTCGTGTGGACCAGCTGGAATGATGACGAGTAAGCAGATGAGGGCAAATTGAAGATAGCATGGGTACCGCCGGAGTCTACAATATACGTAGTAACATTTTCTGGGGTGACCTCTGGTGGGATGGTAACTTCTGGGACGATATGTTGTACCTAGGCATATGAGCTCGGAATTATTCCACAGAAACGTCGACGCGTACATGAGCTACAAAAGATTCCTTAATTAGCGAGGTGATGATGGTGCTCTTGCCCACTCCCTCTGTGGCACATCAGCAATCATACAGACGATACAAATTTTTTTCAGTATACACACCATCGCCGACGAGGAGGATGCGGACATCTCGCCTCATGCTCGGAGTAGCTGTCTGGCCGAGGCTGGTATGGCCGACACGACTGCGTGAGCATGTCACGTGATATCATACTTGGTCTGATATTCAATTACCCCAACATGACCATGACAAAGTACCACACAGAGAGTGCACAGAGAGTGCGAAATGAATGTGAATAGTTTGCATCAGTCGCTTGTGATGAGAGACCTTGACGAGAGATCAGATTTTTCTATCATTTCTTGCAGATTCTATCTAGAGAATTGATATCACGTGGCTTCCAGATTTATCTTCATCAGACCACCTGCAGCTGGTTCTTGCACTGGCAGAAATGTTTGCAAAGTTGCCACACGACATTGTTATCCTCGTCCTCGTCTCTCTCGGCCCCTACGAGCTCGCTGCAGTCGCACAGACCTGCAGTTTTCTTCACGGCCTTGTACGTTGAAATGACTTTCTTCATGTCCCCCCAACTCATACCAGCTCCAAGGTCACTGAGTACGGCTGGTCGAGCTACCACCGCTCACATCCCAGGCCCTCTCTCAGCCTCTCTCGTGCTCGTGCTTTGTGGTCTCCACACTTTCTCGTCAAGTACGACGCTCTCAATGATGCAGCTTGGAAGACAAACACCTTTGTTGCTCGTCCTCTCTCTGACCCTTGGCCCACGAAGAACTCTCCCCTCCTTGCTATCTCTACCAATCGTCTTGTCGTCGCCTCGGGAAACTATATTCATTCTTACAAGTTTGAATCCTGTGACGAGAACTCTGCTCCAGCCGTCACCTTCGAAGGTTCTTCCTCCCTTCTTGATGGGCACGAGCGTTCCGGAGATATCACGGGCATAACGCTCGTCGATACCTCAGGATATGACGACACATTTTTCATCGCCTTTCAGGATGGTCTGATTGAATGCATAATTCTTCGTCCTTCATCTGGGGACTCATCCCAAAACCAGCTAAGAATCACTCGACTGCATGCAAGCGCCCCATCCAACACCAATGATTTTTCCGAAAGTCTCTCATCAGCCTCTCACTTCCTTCTGTCGCTTTCCTGGAACGGATCAGCCACTCTCGCAGATCACCGTGATCTTACTCAAAGCAATAGAACCAGCTCCACACTTACTTGGTATTCTGGTATAGAGCTCAAAACACGGAGTTGGGCATCCCATCTCTGTTTGTCCTCGTCCCAACCTTATGCAGCTTTCGGCACTTCCAACCCATATGCCCCGTTACCGGTATACTATCTTCCTGACCTTTCATTCCCCAACTCTGGCATACCCTCTGTCCTTCTCACAGCTGGAAGATATACTTCATCCTCCGCAGGACCTGTACCTTTTCAAATTTACCCATCTTCCGCAGTATATGGACTTTCCCAAGCGCCACCTTGTTCACCCTGGGGCTCCTCACCGCAAATTCTCGTCGGTGGTTGGTACGACGGCAAAGTCCGGTGTTACGATCTTCGCCTTCCAACCTCACTGGTCTCCTACCCTGCCGCCTCTATATCCACTTCCATAACCGGACCTCTAACGACCCGTATAATTCCATCTCTCTCTCCGGTCCTATCCCTATGCAACCCATGGTCCTATGAGCCCATCTATTCCATCTCCTGTGGCGGTGGCTCCGGTTCTCACATCGCCGCTGGTTCAGCGAGACATAGCGTTCTCTCATTCTGGGACGTCCGCAATCCATCAGGTGGTTGGAGTGTCCATGCACCTGGTAACGATCCTTCCCCTGTCTATTCTGTTATCCTGGAGAGTTCGAGATGTTTTGGTGCCACGGAGCGTAGACCTTTTGTGTACGATTTCGTGAGTGTCGTTTACCTGCCTGTTTTTTTTCCGGCCACTGATCGATGTACTGATTTTTTTTTGACCTATGGTTTTAGGGACCTTGTGTCACAATCAACACGTATCCTCCTATCACCCATACTCGTGGTGATAAACTCAAGCGATCCAAGACCCCAGCAAAGAAAGGTATAGACTACTACGTGACAAAATATTTTCATGGCAGTACCACAACCGATCATTAACAACCCCTCTCCATCAAGTTTGTTTGTTTTGTTTGTCTTGCTTGCTAATCGGTGCCTCTTGTATACCTATCATTAACGTAATTCATAGACTCCGAATTTGAGCACAATGTAGAATAAAAAAAACATCATTTTGATTTGATCTGTGAGTACAACAGAGGTATGTGTGCTATGTGATGTAAGCTAGGAAATGACAATGATAATGAGCGAAAGAGAGACTGTAGATGTGATTATGTGATTATGCTGCGAAAGAGACCAACTTGCGAGCTATAGATGATAGAATAAGACCCTCAGTAAAAGACAAAAAAATGGCAGAGCGCGAAAAAAAAGGTCCAAATCAAAAAGGAAGCGAGACGAGCGAGAGAAAGAGAAGCCAAACAGTCAGAAGAAACAACACAATCCCAAACCACCAAGAACAAAGGGGAAGGGGGGAAAACAAGTACAGCGAAGACATAAATATGGGATGGTACATAACAAAAATGAAACTAGAAAAACAAAGTCAAAAGTCGAATAGATGTCGATATCGAGGAGATGGTTCAAGTTTTTGTCTTTTTCAAAAGGGGGGAAACAAAGTAAAGAATAAATAAATAAGAAGAAGAAGAAGACCAGTCACCCTTGAAAGAAAAGGAAGAAGAGGTGTCCACAAGAAAACCCATCTCAAGCTGGAAAAAAAAACGAACCGTCGTGGAAATATCATCACCAATTCGCGGAGGAGAGAGAGACAGTCAAACGATCACTTTCACTGAATCATCGTCGCCGCCGCCGTCGTCGTCGTAGATTGTGACCGTGTCGCCCAATTGAACAATTGTCGCATATCACTCATCGGAACTGTATCCGCAGGTTGCTTAGGTTCCACAAGCAAACTAGACGAAAAAAAAAACCATCATATCTTTTGAGCACACGCATACAAAAAAAAACCAGTGATAATCACCTCCGGCGATACAAATCCTGAAAATCTCCACTACGCTTGGAATTATCAAACGACGCATTCAAAAAATCCTGTACTTCCGGAATAGCTTTGAGGTTGTACGAAACCTGGAACCGCTGCATGTCTTTTTAATGTTGTCAATTTAAACTGTCAGCCTCTCCACTCGTAACATCAACTAAGATATAGAACCCTCACCCTGAACAATACGCACAAGCTTGTGATACTTGTTAAAGTTCAAAAGTTTCTTATTATTGTTGAGCGGCGAAGCTCGATGAGACGGGTTACCCTCCCTGCAAAACGTCACATCGGTCAGATACAATCCTGTTCATTCCAATCAGCCCGAAAAGTACATCATCCGTCCCAAAAAAAAAACGCACCAAGAAAGGGAACAGCAGGCGGCGAGGTATTTCGAAGTCTTGAACGGTACTCATGGTAATTCCGACTGTGATCTGCAAGCTTCCGAAGCGACTCAAGTTGCGTCTTGGATTTCTGCGATACACCCTGCAAAAAAATCGCCAGCACCGCGCAAAAAAAAGACGACAATCAATAGTGAAAAATAAAGGACAACTGTGCACTCACAGCCCAAGTCTGATGCAAACGAGCAATCGTCGACGAGTCCAATGCAGCTAACATTGATCGAGAAGTGGAATAATTGTTTAATAATGTACATCTCTGCGTCCAAGAGAATCAGTCATTTCGAAAGTAAGGGGGGGAAAAAAGCAGAATAGCTCACATCCGCAACTTTGATGAAAAATTTGATAAGTGCTGTCCTCTTTTTCATATCCTGCTCGTTGAGAATGCTCTCAGCCACCCATCCAGTGATGACCGTACTCAGCGATGTAACAGCCTTGACACTCGGGTTTGACGTCGACTTCCCATCACCCTGACCCGCCTCCAAAACCTCCTCGGGTTGGATAGCACAATACAAAGTACACTCCATAATTGTCATCTGTCTTGCCAACTCCAAGGCATTGAAATCTGTTACAAGAATATTCGAATATTCCTTCTTCCGTAATGCGACAAGCAATGCCTTCGTCATGTTCGGTCGTGGAATTTCAGAAATGGGTCCACTAAGGGCAGGGACGAATGGATTCGGTATGTCTCGGAGCCTTCGCTCCCCCTTTCCTGTTTCTGCAGCATGCTTTCTAATCTCCAGAAGCTCAGAAATCCTTTGTGCAGGACCTGGGAAAAACATCGCCAGCGCCTCCTTTGTAAACGTTGTCAGCGTTGGTAATATAACATCATCGATCCCAAGTCTCCAGTGAAGTTCCACCCAGGACTTGATCATATTCGCCACGCGCAATCGCACCGGTAAACCTTTCTTGTGCTGCCATAAATGTAACTCCTCGATAGAGGTAGAAGCACTATGTGGAGGTACGAGATTATATCGCGCAATAATCGCCTCGACAAGCTCTGCCGGCGTCGTGAAAAGCCTGAAAGTCATGAAAAAGACAGATGAGAAAGCTGGCTCGACTATTGCATCATGAGGCGTCATCTTTTCTACCAGGGCCTCAATCGTGGCGCCGACCAGAATACCTTCGCTGTTATATGCAACATCTTCCTCGGAATAATCATGCTTGTACATCCAACTCTCCGGATCCTGATCAAATTCAAGCGAACCTGTGGTAAGCTCGCCATTGGCAATTTTCTCTTCCAATGCCGCAGTGCCATGGTTCTTGGTACTCCCTTCCCACGTCGTACACTCGTCAGTTTTCGTCTCAACCGATACTGGGGACGGCAGGTCGGGTTCTATGTCGGCTCTCACATCAATCTTAGGAAGAGAGAGAGAAGGTCGAGTATCGGCGGGAGATGTCGCAGCAGTGTCAGTCGAATCTGCCCATGAGATTTTTGATACGACACTATGCTCGGATCCTGAAGACAGTTCCCTCGTCCGCGGAAGCACGTTCGAAGGTCTAAGATGAATCGTAAGGTCTTCATCATCCCCTAGCACAGGACCCTGAGCCCCACGAAGTACGTCCATACTGATCCCTCTACTCAACCCTCTAGTGGGACTCGGACGCCGAGATGGTAGTTGTGAATGACCCTCGTCGTTTGTATATGGCAGGTTGATAACAAACGGCCGTTGGACACCTGCACGATTCAAGCACACCTTCACTGCAGCAACACAGTCAGCACCAGCCTTCAATGCACCCGTCGCCGATCTGATCAATGCGGACTTCTCCTCCTCTTCAGATATCGAAGACGCCAATGGCAAAGAGAGTCGACGAACAAAATCCGTCAACTCGCTTGTTACAGTGTATAGGCCTTCATTGACCGCTCTGAGGCCATTGGCCCTATGTAGGGAAATATCTGGATGGCTTGTGACAGCCATAACGATGGTGAGAATCTTTTCAACCATGCTGACAATTTCGCATGTGAGCTCATAAAAATGCCCAGTATTCGAAGCATGTGACGATCGACTGTAGGTATGTGCATGCCCAATGAACGCTGCGATGGTAGAAAGGTATTGGTCATGAGTGAGGCGCAGCGCTTCCAGAACTTGCAATGATGTTGTCGGGCCAGAGGGGAATTGAGGTGGTATCGGGGATCCCGGGGAATCCTGTGACGAAAATGACGAAGATGAGGCACTGCTGATCGACAGTTCAGCCTTGTGCCGAGCCAATATTCGCTCCTTTGTCTGAGTTGGTCCATTTCGAAGGTCTGCCACGCTTCTTGCACGCATAGGTGTCGCTGGGGGAGAAACACTGATCGGCTTCTCCCAGTACCGTCGTTGTCTGGGGGTAGGACTAGTTGGAGAGAATCCGTCATCTGGGTCGTCGCGACTCCAATTTTGGGTTTGGGAAGATTCGTCTATTTCGCTTGGTTCTTGCGGAAGCTCGATCCCACACTGCACCGCAATTGCAACGAACCGGCGAACCTGAGAAAAGACTAGACCACCCGTCTTCAACATCTCCATGATCTCATTTGCTAGCTCCTTTTCGGACAGACCGGTCTCGGAAGCTCGCCTCGCTTGTGAAACCAACTTAGCAAGGGTAGTGAGAAGTTTGCTTCGCTCCTGCGCCAGGGCAGGAAACTTCCGTAGTGCTGGTGCGCCTCGATTGATGGTATCGGTGCTGGTCAATATGCGACGCACACATGCGATGATGCATGCTGCCGAAGGCTGGAAGTGAGTGATTCGATTCGCTCGTACGGCGTTCTGAAGAAGAGAAAGACCATGGACCATTGGTACCATGATAGGCGCGGAGTAGTGGATAGAATCTGCCGAATAGTCAGAAGACTGTCGATTGTGTTTCCGTATTGCAGCAGCCGTCCATGTTGCAGACACTGAAGATGAACTGCGTGCGCGTAAAGCACGCTGGGGCAGCTACAATAACGTATGATAAAAAACAAATTCGGAAAAGAGAAGAGACCGGTGCTTACCTGAAGTGCCGAGTCTTTGGACTTCCCAAGGTCTGCACTCACATAATTGCTGGGAAACCACCCTCTTCGCCCTTCAAACTCACCATCCCACCAACCACTAGGATCCCGATTGAGTACATGTATGATGTTTCCAGTGCAAAATGACAAGCATGTTGTGTTTGACTGTTGTGGCTCATAATCATGCATTGCAATGACATACTCTGAAGTAGCGCGCATGGTATCATCTCGAGAAGGGCTCGATGGTTGGAAGGAAACATTTGGAGACATGACATGAAGAGATCTGGGGGGAGACAAGAGTGAAGTAGAAGCGTGGTCGGAAACTGACGAGGCTGATGCATTGGAAAAACTTTGCGAACGTTGCTTGATTATACCCGAGCCGAGGAGATTACTCTTAGAACCAGAGTCAGCCGAAAAAGAGCCTTGGACAAGTTTGACCTTGGTGTCGACAATAAGGCGGGAATCATGCATGGACCTGTCTCTACTCAAATCAACAGATGGATCAGAGACCATTTTTAGAAGACAAGTGGCAACATTTATCTCCGTACTCACTCTTGATTTGAACACTAGCAAAGGCACTCTGTACTATGACCGGACAGATGCAAGAGTGTGCTATGGATAGGCAGTAACAAAGTTCTGGGGTCAGCAACAGCGATGAGAGATGTGGAGATTGCAAGGCACGAATGAGCAGGGCAAAAATAAGGCAAAAATTTGAACTATCCACAACAAACGCAAACACAACCAGGCTTATTCCTGGCCTCACCATCCTCCATGTACTGCAGAGACGCAGCAAAGATGATTAAAGTGCATCCTGGATACTGTTTCTCTTTGTCTATCCGGTAGTAAAGACTTGCGAACGCGCTATTCTAGTAATCAAAATATTGATCACGTTCCGACATTTTGATCCGCAGAGAACACAACATTGTTTGTCTCTGATTGCCCTCTGGGAGACCTCTCAGCAGACTCATTGAATTCGCAAATAGTCTTCGCTTGATCATCGTTTTTCTGATATGACTCACTCTGATAGAGCGCAGTAGTGTGCGCAGTAGTGTAACTCGGTAGGCACCGAGTGCTGGGATCATCATTTAACCCAGGACGGGAATAATCATATAGCGCTCCCGAATAATTATCTGGCACTCTCATTGCACTCTCTGTAGCAATGTCAGTAGTCTTAGGTACTGAGATAACATATGCTCCTCGATCGAGAGGGCAAGGCGAGCAGAGGGGTCGTCTCTTTGTGATTGGTAATGTTGGGTACACTGCTTTCAATGCTACCTAGGTCGGTGTGAGAGTAGTTCCCACTAAAGGAAAACTCAAATAAACCTAGAGCCATTTTTATCTTAAACCACATTATCAAAGGGATATCCGTATCCCACCTCAAATTAGAATTCTATTTTGACGCCTCTGGTCAATTGCTAACTAGCCTCCCCCTTACTACCCCCGGGGGCCAACCCCTGTCAATCCCTTGAGGAAAGGGCTGGAGAGATTGGATGACTTCCGGTAGGTAATCCAGGGAAATATGAGTACCCAGGTTCCTTTAGAATGGTCCATGTCAGACCTGAATCTCAAATTTGGGGGTCTCCCTAGATGTTGTGAT
>Ga0153976_1000429_pt1 | contig 14652 bp, 18 predicted proteins | sample TSGA060MetaG_FD_104717 | JGI IMG/M metagenome (GOLD analysis project Ga0153976, IMG submission 104717) | Attine ant fungus gardens microbial communities from Georgia, USA - TSGA060 MetaG | ecosystem: Host-associated > Fungi > Mycelium > Unclassified | place: USA: Georgia, Yuchi Wildlife... | reverse complement strand
CTTATGAAATCCTTATCCATGTACTTCTATGATTACTTTCTTCTGTCAAATGCTATTAGTCAAGAGAACTTAGATAGGTAGTATATAAGGATCAGTAGGTAGTAGCACAATCCTGTATATTCAAACCTATTATAAATTCCTTCTATATACATTCCATCTCCAAGAAAGGTCTCACATTCTCTCTATACATTTGGAGATTGTAACCTGAGTTGGATTCAGAGGTTGTAACATGTAACAATCTGGAGGTGTTCTAGACTTACCAGCTGGGTCACAGTCCATCTCTGTACAAATTGATCTCTGTGATAACCTTGGGTTGTCCACAGACTCCTTTGGGTAAAGACAAAGACGACTGTAATCAGCATGCATCCTGCTGTGAAGAACATCAAGATAAACAAGCCTTTGTAAGAAATGACCTTAGTCCCTCGAAGCAGTATGAGAACTGAAGTGTCTACATCATAGTATTTAGCTCTTTATACGACTAGGGCAACTGATAATGTCCGTGGAATACGTAATAAAGTCTAAGCATTGTTCTGCAGGTGAAACTGAAACAAAAGAATCAAAGATAGACAGGACAACGTGACGACACGTCGTGAGTTTGTCGTTCCAACAGCTTTGTGGACGAGTGAAAAGATGTACCTATTGCCGGGCGCTATACTCAAATAAGTTAGGCTTCATCTCCTGATGATCAACCGTTTGATTTTATGATGGTATAGATACAGGTCGTTGTTATGCGTTTACAACAAGTCCCCCTATCTAAACCCCACAACTATACCGCTGAAGGACATTTCGACTGAGGGACCTCATCACATCATCTCAAGTCTGCCAACAAACCATTTCCGCCCAGTCTGTGATTCAGGGCGACTCTCTTGTAAACTATGACGCGCGTAAAAGGGAAGGTGTCAATGTTATAATGTGAACTAGACATCGGACGCGGATTCGATCATTCGATAGGACGTAATGGAAGGTTCTTTTCAGCCTTTCTTGGGCAAATATTCTTTGAGATAGGCAGCAACTAGATGTTGTTCCGAAGACGTCGCAGTGACTTTCCAGCAAGGGAGAAGTTTTGAAAGTCAAACTTACATGTATGAGCGTGTGAAAATGTAGAAGGGCGAAAATAGCTCACTAGATTTTATCCCTAGACCTGCAGTTTTCGCCGTTGTTGAGGCGTATTATCGAAAAAGGAATGTTTCCACGGGACGGTCAAGCACACAGATCATCTTTGTTCAACCCTTTCGATAGAGCACATTCTGGTTCAATCGTAACCAGATCTTCGTCACGTTCTTCCATAAGCTCGTATTCGGATCCTGTGTCAATAGTGGACCCATATAGAGACAACAGGTGCCGTTTGACGCCTTTGCATTTGTCCATTCGTGGCTGACCCTTTCCTCAGGTATGCTGCAGCACCAAAGAAAGTGATTCTAGGTGTTTGCGCCATGGACATAAAAGCAAGGAGCAAAGCCATGAGGGAAATATTGACGCGTTTGGTTGAACGGGGAAAGGGGGCAATCGAAGTCCGACTCTTTGGTGACAAGGTTATTCTAGATGAAGGTGTTTACAAATTCGGATCATGAGGTGATAAAATGTCTGACGTGTGCTGAAGACGTTGACAATTGGCCACGATGTGATGTCTTGATTTCATTCTTCTCGACTGACTTTCCCCTGGATAAAGCCATATCCTATGTTAAACTTCGTAACCCTTTCTGCATCAATGACCTCGCGCCCCAAGCCCTGCTTTGGGATCGCCGACTTGTAGGCATAACCCTTGATCACCTGCAAGTTCCAACGCCGAGGAGAATAGAAGTGTCACGCGACGGTGGTCCAAAGGTAGAGAAAGAAGTGGTTGAATTCATGGAAAATCGGCTTGGCATCATTCTGAGCCAATACCGAGTGACACCAGAAGTAACACTGCGAGAAGATGGAGACGCTATCATTGTCGATGGGGTTGTGATGGAAAAGCCGTTCGTTGAAAAGCCTGTCAGTGGCGAGGATCATAATGTTTATATCTATTTTCGCGGCGGAGGGGGACGTCGGCTCTTCAGGAAGGTAAGCCTGGTCTACTGTCATGCTTGGATTCAATCTGAATCATATTGTTGCACATAGGTTGGAAATAAATCCAGCGAACTAGATCCTAACCTCAATCATCCCCGAACGGATGGCTCATATATATACGAGCAATTCATTGACGTAGACAATTTCGAGGATATCAAGGTCTATACCGTGGGTAAGGAGTATACTCATGCAGAAACGCGCAAATCCCCCGTCGTAGACGGTGTTGTGAGGAGAAACACAGAGGGGAAAGAAATAAGGTAGGAAGGTTGTTCAATGGCTTGTCTCTGTCCCTTAAACCACTATATCAGATTCATCACTCGTCTGAATGAGGAGGAAAAGTCTTGGGCCGCCAAAATCTGTGAAGGATTCGGACAGCGTGTGTGCGGTTTTGACATGCTCCGGTGTGAAAACGGGCAGCGAAGTCAAGTCATTGATGTCAACGGATGGAGTTTTGTTAAAGGCAATGAAAGCTATTATGGTGCAAGCCTCAGCTGACGGATCAGGACCCCTGCTCATGAAACATGACTGTAGATAAGGCCGCTGATATCCTTGCCGCCCTTTGCATGCGCTACTCTGTGTCTATCGATCGGCCTCTGCTAGGCCCAGAAGGACCAGACAGAGAAGCCACCACTTGGATTTTGAAAGCCAATGTGACTGTCTTCAGACACGCAGACCGGACTCCAAAGGTGATTGTTTTTTCCAATCGTATTCTCCTTTGACCGACAATTATCTCGACAGCAAAAGCTGAAATTTAACTTTCCTATCGGAGAACCTTGGACACAGCCATTTGTGGCATTGCTCAACGGAGAGACGGAAGAAATCATCTTAAGAGAGAAAGAGCAGCTGAATTTGATTGCAACAGCCATCGAAGAGGCTCGTAAACTTGGTGCAGACGGCGAAGAGCTTAATAAACTAACGCAACTCAGCACCACTCTATCTAGCAAAATCGATCTTCCTGGAACTAAAGCTCAACTTAAGCCTGTCTATTCGAGAAAGCAGGTCGGGCATGAGAGGAAACTTACGAAACTCACGCTGGTCTTCAAATGGGGTGGCGAGGTGCGTTCACTATGATTACTCTGTAAAAGTATTAACCTCTTGAACCAGTTCACGCATTCCGCTAGGTATCAATCCCGCGATTTGGGAGAATATTTGAGAAAGGATATCTCAATTATGAGTATGTCAAATAACTTTCCTAATCCAGTATTTCGTGTTCATTCCCATTACGCAGACAAAGAGGTGCTCCAAAAAGTCAAAGTACGTTGTAGGTACACATTGCCAGATGTGTACGGCTGAACTCATAAATCAGATATTCACATCTTCCGAGCGTCGTGTCATCGCTTCTGCTGAATTCTTTGCAGCTGCTCTGCTCGACCCACAAAATCCTGGCTATTCGGCACCTTTATCGATGAGTAACGGTCAACGATCGTCTATTGAGGCTAATGGCGGCTTCATGAACAAGAATTTTCCTCCGCAACCTGACCAGCAACCTCTCAATCTCATTATTCGCAAAGACCTCTTGGACGACTCCAACGCCGCCAAGGATCTGATGGATGATGTGAAGAAACGACTTAAGATCCTACTCAGGCCCGGTGAGTCGGAAAAAAGACCTGATCTTACATGGCCGAAGAGTATGAAGAAAGAGCCTGTGGAAGTGGTGAAAGTGAGGGGTTTAATTTTAGGACCTTGAACAACGCCTGATTTTTCCAGTAGGAAGTTATTGTACTTCTCAGTTCATTCCGAGACATCATGCGGAAGAACTATGAAAGGTTTGACGTTGAGAAGATCCAGGACCGGTGGTACGCATTGAAATATAAACCTCTTCTCGATTTCCTTACCACCTCTTTCAGGTGTTGTGGTGATCAGCCTTTTCTCTTCCGTGAAAGATGGGAAAAACTTTTTGAAGACTTCTGTGATGTAGAGCAGAAAAAATTTGATCCATCACGAGTATGACCAATGTTATATTTGCGAGCGGTAATGCTGATTTTCCCCAGGTATCTGAGCTTTATGACACTATCAAATACTGTGCTCTCCATCATCGCGCATTTCTTTTTGCCATCTTCAGCGAGAATGGTCGCAGTGATCCTGTTCATACCGGGCAGGACAGGAAGATGCATGAATTATACAGTCGCGCAAAGGCACTCTTCGACCTTGTTGCGCCCCAAGAATATGGCATTGACCCTGAAGAAAAGTAAGTAAAAAATATGAATTTCATGGGTTCGTCTGAAGTATCGAGAAGGGAGGAAATTGGCATCTTGACTTCCCTTCCGCTCCTTCGCAATGTAGTACATGATCTTGAGGAGGCTCGAAACAACAATGGAAGCTCTTTGACTGTTTACTTCACTAAGGAAAGTCACATCCATACTCTTGTCAACCTCGTCCTACTTTCTGGACTTCCTATCGCCAATCGACGCATTCCAGAACTTGATTATGCGGTGAGGCCGGACTTCCTTGGGGTTTTATCCGCCTGGTGTACTCACGTCCTACTTCTAGTCACATATCACCTTTGAACTTTATGAGCGGAATCACGGTCGAGGCAAAACTGACAAAGAATACTCGATACGCATATCCCTGAGTGAAGGGGCTCATTCTTCCAATGTTTTGGATTCGACCCTAGACTCCCGTCACTCACTCAATGTACAACCTAGAAGGTATGTTTGCCTTGCTTGGAGCTTGCAGCAGGATGACTAAGTACTGTCCAGAAAACTCACACAGCACTTACCTTATAGCCTTGTGATAGAGAAACTCTCGAAGCACTTCCATAGGACAGCTGACGTACGTGCGGGTATTTTCTCCGAGTAGAGCCTGATTTTGAGAAGTTGCGTTTACAATAGGACGATGATATTGGTTTGGTGGAAACTATCGATGCAATACCTCAACCAGTCAATGATAGTATTATTGACTAATAGCTCCCGCATTGTTATTCGATACATGTTGTATTTTAACCTTTGCGTTTTACGATTCACTCGGCTCATCGACCCATTCCTGTAATCCAAGTTTTTGTCTGTATTCGTGCAATGTGTCTGATGAGAGCTTCTGGAATGCGACACCCCCTGTGGGTTTTCCGGTGAATGATGGATGGTCTTTGTCGAAAAGAGCCGAGTCCGATTGTGTCAACTGAGATGATTGAGCAGCAAGTGCGGAGAAGGACGGCCTGGACTCCTGATATCTGAACCGAAAACGTTAGAGATGTCTGGACATTGTTTCTTGGAGTCGAATACACACAGTCTAAAAAAAGTTTGAGTAATACGTCACTAGCACGTAACGAGGAGAACGTACCTGTATGCCTCTTGATTCCATGCATCTGACCCCTTAATTTGGTCGAGCCTGTTTCTTTTGAATGCCGCTTTGACATCATATAGGATATGGAAGACATGATGCTCTTTCGGTCTAAAATGCAACAAAAAAGGTTTCTCTAAGGAAGGAAAGAGATAGCAACAAGCACACGCACTTCCAGGGTCTTAAATGTGAACTCAGATGAAAGTTACCTTTCTGGTCGATAAGGGGATGAAAGATGTCCGTGACAAATTGCACTGTCGGAGTTCTCTCCGGGTAATCGTTAGGAAAGGTTATCTGAAAGCGCAGGACGGCACCGACGTAGTAGCCTGATGGTTGAGACGTGAGTTGTAATAATTTACCGACAGCCGTTGAGACTCGAACCCCGATGGACGAACAGAACTGCATCCCAGATGAACAGGTTTACGGGTGAGGGTACAACATAGATGCCCAAGGGGCAGTGGTTTGCATGCCTCAGGGATGCATATTCCAATGAGATCGTGGTACAAGCAACAATGGATTGCGCTTCAGATGATGCGTTAGTCGTGGTCATTGAAGAGGTAGCAGCAGAGCCATGATTGCTTCTACCCGACCAAGACTGAGTTCCGAGGAGAGTGTTTGTAACGAATGAGCTCAACATGATGGTCAAGTCCTAAGCTTAATGGACCATGCTCACTACAGCCAAGGGTACCAGTAGGCGCGCAATTGTGCAGGAAATTGACAGCGTATATATAATAATTAAGCTACAAACATCCTGTGCTATCTGCCATAACCACCTTGATATCGAGGACCTGGCTGATCTCCCACTAGGCGGTGATGACTGTAAGAGTCATCCCTAGTTGCCCTTTGTCCCGCGCCTCTGATTGAGAAGGACAAAGTACCACTACGATCCCTCTGCAAACTTTCTCTAGAAGGACCAGGACTATCAACAGAATCCGGGCCATCCATCCGAGCTAACAGAGTTGGCCTTGTAGCGGATGGTGGTCGGGGAGGTAAACTATGTTTGAAATTGATCTTTACTTTCTCTCTGTCAGGATATGCCTCGTCGTGACCTCGTTCTGACGGTCTATCTTGCTCAACTCGATGCCTTCCCCTTGCATTGTCGCTTTCTCTTTCTCGTTCTCTTTCCCGTCTTCTATCTCTGTCCCTCCCTCTGGCTCTGTCTTTCTCTCTTTTATCCCTGTCCCGTCGACGATCTCCATCTCTATCCAATCGCGAAAGAGCTCCACCGGTCTCACGATTTCTCATGTTTCTCGAATTTCTGAACCAATCATCCGGGTCGCTCTCTTCTTCGAAATTTTTGGCAGCCTTTCTCATTCTCTCCATCATTTTCTTCTTACCCTGTCTACCAACTCCATCAGGAGCATGATCATTCCATGCGTCGTTGTCACGTTCCCAATCTCTCAGCCTCCTTTCTGGTCGTTTTTTAAATTCTGCATGATCGTAGAACGGTCCTGTAGAAATGTTATTGAGGCCAAAAGCGGAAGATTCTACAGGCCTATCCCGTCTGTGGGTTGCTTTACAGTCCTGGGAATAGTCAAATCAGATCAAGGCAGGAAATGTTCAGTTGGAGATTTCAAACGCACGTCTCCCCAGTGATCCACTTGGCCACAATTGTAACACCACTCATCTTCAGCTATATACCCTTCCCCACCTTTACCCAACTCCAACTCATGTTTTGTTCGTCGCTCATTCAGGATTTGAGCCCGTTCTTCGTCTGCCACATAGATATATAACCTCCACCATGTTGGGCATTCCTATCTCATCGGAAGAGGATAAGCTAAAATGCCTATACTTGGAATGGAACGCACACTTGTCTGATGGAATTTAGAATAACACCGGTTGCATCTTCCAGTGTTGCTATAGTCTCTTCCCACACCTCGGTTTGGACAATTCTATGAACGGAATAATCAGAAAATTTCTCCTCATGAGGGAAAACTTTTGCACATACACTGATGATATGTCCTTTCATACCACACGAAAAGCAGACTTTACTCACTGGACAAGACTTGGTGACATGCTCATCGCGTACGCCACATGTCAAACACTAGCAACACCAAACACGCGGGCACAGTGCAGTTGGAGGTAGAAAAAAAAAAGGATGTAGGTTTTGTACATAAGATGTGAATGTAAGGACATGAAAAGACAAATTTACTAACGATGAGTACACGACAGTCTGCAGTTTTATGGTCACCTTCAGTACCACAATTTTTGCATACTGTCCGTTTTAGCTTTGATGATTCGTCTTCGGGTTCTTCAAAATACCGCAGAAACTCCTGTTGATGATGAATGAACACCAACTAGATTGAAGCCATTTGAACCCACCTTTTGGCGCTCACCGCCATAATCGAGGTACTTGATATAATCAGCATCATCTTCATCTTCATCTGTTGGTGGCAAGATCTCAACCGGTGTCGATCCAAGCACTGACACATGAGCAGGGAGTAAAAGTTTCGTGCCGATAGAGTTCTGGCTGGGGGGATCGACAGTGTCATATGGCGGCGGAGGGAGGTTAATAGCTGAAGGCAGGGGCGCAGGAGTGGTATCTTCGAAATATAAATCTTCATTCAAATCTGTATTTCCGGTGGATGATACTCGGACTTCTCTATGATGTTTGTGTTTTTTGAGAGAGGATATTCGATCTTGTGGTACCGGACTCGAGGTATCAATCTTTGGAGTCAAAGACCCATCTTCGTGTTTCCGTTTCGCTTGGGGAGGGTCTTGCGATGCGTCTGCTTCTTCTTCAAATTCCTCATTAGAAGTGTTCTTTGTAGTCGCAGCAAGTGAGTCGCGATTTGGTACACCACGGTTGTGTTTCCTCCTGCGTTTACGTTTCTTTTTTGTTGTGGTTTCACCACCTAACACATCCTGATTCTGGAGAAGAGATATTGCTGGTACGTCTTTGGAATCGGCGGAGGCAACCAAAACAGGTGAATCAGTGAGGTCTATGATTTCTGGACCCGCCATGGTAAGAAATGGAAGCTGGTTTGGGCTTTGTTTCGGAAATTCCCACCCTCTCAAACGTGTCAGGGAGTACAATATTCTACGGTACAGGAGGCAGGCGATACTACGACACTTAAACACTATGAATACGTGTCACAAATCTCTGGGAGGCTGGTTCTTGAGTCTAATGTGAATAATCATATCTGGTGATACGGTTTAGTAGGGGATTGATTATATGGAGAGCTGTCACTCGCTTGCGGTAAAAGGTCTCAGAGTCTGGTGGCACAGTCTAATAAACTGATGAGGGCGCTGCGAGACGAAGGAGAAATGCTATAAATCACCTCATTCCTACGGGCACCACGAGTCTTCTTGATGCCTTGCTTTTCCAATGCTTCACGGTAGTCTTTATCTTCCCTCAACCACTGAAGGGCAACCTTGAACAAAGTTGTAGCAGGTGGAAACTGGGCAGCGAGAACAGATTCCTGGGTAATGGGCCATGGGGAAGGCTCAGTGATGAGGGAACCCAAACGCATGTGCGCAACATGAGTAGGGAAATCGTCGAGGCCATCGAAGATATGTGTGGCATCTTTTGAAAGCATGATGAACCTGGAGGTAAGAAATATTGAGCGGGATACATACACAAGATAGTAGAGCCGCGAGTCTCGCTGTCGTTCTTGAGAAAAGCAAGCAATTGATCACGGACGAGTACATCCAGGTCCACGGTGACCTGTGCAGATGTGAGCTGTCGTCCTAGAGGGATAGGGAAATAGAGTGGGCCTCGTCAAGAAAAAGGATATCCCATTCAGCCATGAGCCCGAAGCAGAGCTGGATCCTGCGGCGCTCGCCATCGGATATTTGGTGCATATGCCAGTCAAGATCAATGTCAAGAATGTCAACAAGGTGATCTCGGCGCTCCTTGTGTCTGTAGCCCCCAACAGAGTCCAAGAATGCCGAGACGACGATATCGCCTCTGACGACAGGATTCATAGCCCTTGGATGAGGCATGAGTGGTGACTGATGGCGCAAGACGATAGACAGACCATTCGGTGCCGAGGAAAGTGATGCCTGGGGGCGCGTCACGGAAGACATCGCGGCCCTTGACACGTATGTCGGCCCCAGGGGTGGTGACGAGACGTTTGCCGGCGAGGATTTGGAGGAGGGTGGACTTGCCCGCTGGACGGGTCAGATAGGTTCCCAAGAGGAGCAGAGGACAGACCTCCGTTGGCGCCGATGAGAAGGGTCCTGGAGCCGCTTGGAAGAGCGAGGACGACGTCGAGGAGGGAAGGTGGGGTGAGGGGGCTGTGGGAATAAGTGAGTCCGACGACGGAAACAGCGAGCATGATGGTCGGGCTCTGATTGGCTGGCGAATTTGTGATCTGCCGCAGTGTTTCCCATCTCTCTCCGTTCTTTCTACCTGTCGCTCCTTTGTTTTTATTTTTTTTCTATGCAAATCATCCCCCGTCTTCTTGCCGTACAGGACCCCTGCATTGGGCCCAATGACTGCCCAGAGCCAGAGCCCTGCAACTGTGCCTCCGACCAGGAGTGCATCATCATAAACAGGCAAGTCCGTTCTGATCTCCCTGGATTATCTCTCATTTTTTCTTTCTTTAGGGACTGTCATACATGCAGCCAGACCACCTGCGTCGACTCAGGGTCCTCCAAGTCGGGCGGGGGTGTCAGCAAGGGCGCTTTGGCCGGCGGAATCGTCGGCGCAGTCCTCTTCTTGGCTCTCTCAGTCTCCCTCTTTATGTGGTATCGTCGCAAGTTCGGCCATCGCAAAACAAAGACCCGTGCGCGCGAACCGCAGAGGGACAAGCCCGCTCGCGCCGCTGACGTCCTCAATCGTCCCGACCCTACGGAAAAGCTTACTATCAGCTCTTCCCAGCAATCAGCAACCATAGGCATCACTGATCCAGAGTCGCATGGTACTACTCTGCCTCCTCCGTCTAGACCTCATCTCACAAATCCTTTCGACGATTCCAATTCTATCGAAACCACAAAAACAGAAGGTCCAAATGTCATCCCTATCGCCCTCGAGTCCAGTGGCAGCAGGTCCGACACAGACGCCCATTCATCTACACAATTGTCTGCCGATTCTTCAGGTCCTCTGAGACCTCCTCGTTCTCCAGACCTCAACCTCAATCTCGAGCACGTCAATGTTTCCAACGACAACTTTCGCCAGCTCTATGCCACCTCTACTATCTCTGGCATTTCAGCCTTATCTACAAATTCCTACATGTCTGGTGCTAGCTACTCAAGCGACTTCCTTAACGAGGCTCCCGTAATTGTCACCGCCAACAAGAGTCCCGTTCACCAGGTTCTCAACGCCCTCAGGGCCGAAGTCGTACCTGCTGGCTCCGTCCCATCCTCACCTGACAGCAGCCTCAAGACACCGCTGTTTGCTTCTCGTCCTGCTATTACTTCGCCCCTGGCTGCAACGTCGTTTGGTCCCAATGATGTCCTCAAGGAAGCTGACGAGGACGAAGTTGCTGATCCATTTGAGGATAATCGACTCATGACTGCCCCAGGCAACGCTTCTCCCATTGCAACCAGATCCGATCCAATCTCTCCCAAACCTGACTCCACCAAATCCGTATGGATACCTGATGATCCAACAGCTATTTCAAGCACTCGATCTGATGATAGCCGACCTTCCAGTATCAGCACCCAAACTGGCTCTGTGGCTAATATTGGCTCTGTCACTCGTCTAGATGTCGGTTTGGGTGGCTTGGCATCACCATCAACTCAACATAGAGGGGTTTATAGAACAGCCATGGGTAGGCTGGTTTCCCCGCTGAGCGGTGGCTCTTTGCAGCCTGGACCGCTCCAGGAACAGCAAGCAAGGGCTTATGCTCAGGCGCAGGGAAGCAGACGGATCTCTGGTTCCTCTATCATATCCGCTGCATCTACGAGGGCTGATTCAATCTTGGAAGCCTTCCCCTTTGTCCCACCCTCTCCAATTTCTGACCGCCCCATCAGGTCACCTGTTTCCCCTCTCGCGAATAGTGTTATATCTACATCATCGCCCCCTCAATTACCTACCAGAATGTCTGCTCAATCTTCCCCTCCACCCACTGTCACCGTCGCTCCTGCATCGCCGTTGAGTCAGCGGGACTTCAAGGCGAATGACACTTCAACTGTGTCTTCAGATGACGAAGCTCTTCCTGCTCCTCCAAACAGGCATACACTTGGCATGAGCACTGGCTCCCAGCTGTCTACCACTTCGACAGGCCTTGGACAGTTCCCTTTCCAGATCGATACTGGGTCAAACAGTGATGTCAGCAGCAGTGCATCGCGTCCGACCACTCTGAGTGTTCGTCACCGTGCCAGTCTTGATACATTGGCACTCACCAGTGATCTGACAACATATTCTCTGGATTTTGTCCCCCTGCTTCCTCGCCAGCCGCAGACACCCTGACCTTGTCGTGACTGTCAATTTCAAGTTTCGTTTTTCTTTCAGGCTATAACGTGGTAGGACTGTGTTTTTAAGAAATGCCCACTCATGAAATGTATTAGCTTATTTCTAAAAAAATCCACGTTTTTAGAAGTGTACTCCCTTTTCTGCATTGATAGTGCTTCTTGCTTCCTGAATGGAGTTTGGTCTTTCTATAAACCTGCTCTTCCTTGCTTTTCTTCTTCGAACACGTAGAGATAGCTGTTTTCGGCTACACCTATCCCCTTTTTGTTTTATCTGCGTCCTGGTGCCGACAGACTTGGGTTCATATGCGAATAGGGTTATTGTCATTATGTAATATTTTGAAGTTCTCTTTCTCTAGTTCTCAAAAAGCAAGTTACAGCAAAAAGTCTAGCCGTTGGTCATTTTGCAATCGGCAAGTTTATTGTTTGCCAGTGTGCTTTGAGAACATCATTGTTACATTTTTCGCTTCTTTCATAAATAATATCACGCTTGTGCTTGGTATCCTGCAATCAGCAGCGGTCATATTAGCTCGACCGCAAAGCTTCAAGGATTCTACTTCTAGCTTCTGGTGATCCCGTTTATTTCCTGTGCTGTAACAAGTATTGTGAACCGGGTTCTCAATTATCGATATTCAGGATGGAGACTGAGGTTCGGCAGCTGACGGAGATGGTGCGCATTTCGTTTTCTCGTAAGGACTACATTTACAGGCTGACGTTAAGTAGGGTGCAACGAGAGCACAGGCACGCGCCGCCTTGAAACAATATAAAGATGTCATGCAAGCCGCAGAAGGTATCTTCGAGGGCAAATTTGATGATGTGAAGGACGATGATGACGAAGACGCCGACGACGACTTAGAGATGATGGCCTTGACTCAGGAGTCGAAGAAAGTTTACAAGACGGTGTGTGTGCCGTTTCATCTGTAGATTTGGAACATGGATTGTACTCAACTATTTGGTGTGGCTTTCGGGCTTCGTAGATACCAGAAGATGAGACGGGTTCTACCGATGATGATCAAGACATGGATGACAGTGAATTTCTGTTTTTTATCTTTCCTTGAAGTAAAATTCTGATTCACTTTTGTCGCACATTTTAGATGATGTGGAGGATTATGTAGATTATGATATGGATTTTGAGACTGGCCCCATGGATGGACACCAGGACGTTGATCCGTACGCAGGTACGTTCACCATCCGCAATATATGCTAGATTTTTCTTATCATGTTCTACAGGAATCTTTTTCTCCAAAGATCGTCGCGAAGAAGTCATCGAAGTAGAAGAGGAGGCAGAAATACTCCAAGTGCCTGGAACCACTGAACGTGTCAAGATAATGACCCAGGGTCAATGGATGAAAGGCTGTCCTGAAGGCTCAGAACAAAGTTTTTTGTTTCAACTCTATTCCTTGCTTACTGACGAAACACCACAATCCTGTCCCCAAGGATGTGGTGCGAGTTGGATGAGGAGTAAAACAGACTTTTTCAGTTTTTTCGTATGTGTCTGCACTTGGAACGCTTCGGTTACTGGCTCTTACTATTCGCGGCTCAGCCTGAATTTACAACGTTTATCAATCATGTTCGAAAAATTGTCAGGAAGAAGTGTCCACAATGCCAATCTATTTTCTGTATTGCCTGTGGAGAACCTATCTCAGCAGATCGAACCCATAGACCCGGTGTTGCGACAGATGATAACGAGTTATTTCACTGCTCGAATTTACAAGGTGTTATTCTTGGAATTGGTCTCGCGATAGTAGAGCAGCACTTTGTAGAGGATATTGTAGGGGAAGTCGAGAGCTCGGAGCACACGACTAAGCGTCGCAAGATATTACCAATTTCTCTAGATAGTTCACCTTTTATTCGGAACCGAGGAAATAAAGCTAAAGAGGGCACCGGATACGCTGGAGACCGGAAGGAAGATGTGGGTCTTTTCGTTTCCATCTTTCATCTCCACTTTTGATCATCGTTTTCCAGATCTCTGGACAATTGGAGGCACTAACAGCACAAAAGGCAAAGGATGCAAAAATTGGGTCTCTTTTGATAGCAATCCGGGAATATCTACCTAATTTACATCGGAACGGTGGGGGTCATCCAAGTGACTATCTCGTGCACCCTACGGCTTTAGCCCATCTACGACGGCGATTTAACTTCATCTGCAGCACACTTTTGAAAAATGACTCGCTTGCAGACATGTCGGAGCGCTCAGTACTGTACTTTGAGCTTTTGGAATGGCTCGAGGTGAGTTAGGCCCAGAATCCTATCTACCAACTTGGTCAATTTTTTCCGTAGACAATCTCAAATCACGAAGCGTTGGCTAGTATGATGGCAATGCCAACCATGACGATGGTTTCAGTTGTTCCGGTCTCTGGCAAAAAATCAGCTGCAGGATTGAGAAGGCGTGAGCGAACAACCATATATGAGGGAAGCTCAAGTCCTCGTGAATTTTTGCAAGCTATTGCCACTCAAGCTCAAGCAGCGATGAAGGGTCTAGAAATTGTCAAATCGATTGATGTTGGCCTCGAACTCACTGAAGAGCAGAAGCGTATGCCCCAAAAATTGGGCAAGAGACCTGAGCAGGAAGACGCTGTATTCTTGAACGAGAACAAGAACATGATGGATTTCTGTCAGCAAATTCTGAACACCATCAAAGCCATCGATCGATCGCTGCGAGATACGAAGGGTGATGAATTTGTGAACCGCCTTCATTCGTCCCTGCTTCAGAACCCTTTGACTGGTGCTGAAAAGAAGATTATACAAGTTTCTACTGGCGCGAGTGAGGAGGCGGTGAAGAAGGCCTATGTAGAGTGGGCGACTTCGACGAGGTTTGAATACTGTGATCTCAGCATTGAGAAGACTCTCGATGAACCAGAGGACCAAGCGCCACATTACAAGTTCTATTATAGTAATGAGGCAAGAATGTTAGCAAATGCTGATATTCCCAAGCGTTCGCTTGCTATTGCCAAAGAGGTCGGTTTCTTG
>Ga0153976_1000427_pt1 | contig 14677 bp, 23 predicted proteins | sample TSGA060MetaG_FD_104717 | JGI IMG/M metagenome (GOLD analysis project Ga0153976, IMG submission 104717) | Attine ant fungus gardens microbial communities from Georgia, USA - TSGA060 MetaG | ecosystem: Host-associated > Fungi > Mycelium > Unclassified | place: USA: Georgia, Yuchi Wildlife... | reverse complement strand
CGACACGGACTCCAGCACGCGTCCTTGCGACTTGAACCTCTCATGCAACTCCTCGATCTTCAGAGCAAAACGTATGTCGCGTCGCGTGAGCCCTGGGACTTTCCTGGGCTCGTATTTGCCATCTGGTAAGCGGTGGAAGGTGTACGCTGAATGCGTGTGCGTGGAAATGGCGACGGTGCTATACTCGAGCACGATTCGAGCGTGATGCTAGTTTTGAATTGCAAGTCAGTTCCTCAGGAGAATTATATGAGGACGTTTGATACGTGCCCTTTCTTCCCGTGAAATGTCCGCAACCCCATGAACAAAGTCCATGACATCGGTGAAGCCCTTGAACTCGAAATGTCTATGCAAGCAGAGCACATCGAGGCTCCTTTTAACAGGATAAACTCTCCACTGACGCGAAATTAATGGTTGGAGATATGTTGTGATATCTTCCGGGAATATGTGGATGGTTGGTTTACCGGGAAAACGTGGTAAATCTGGAAGATCCTGTGGTTCAAGACCAGGATGGTCCTTTGGCGTTTGCGGCGTGTTGCATGTGTCTAAAGCTACAGAACGCTTTCAAGAAATGTCTTCAAAGCTGTGGTAGAGCTAGATAATACCCGCTGAAGATGAAGTACTCTCTGTATCAACATCAACGAACGCATGACTACAAAGTCGAACGTCAAATCACCTGAGGTCACCTTGTCTCCTTGTAAGCTCTCTGATTTTGTCTCCTGGATGTTGCTAGAGGAATTTGCATAACCTCGGACACTACTGCGCTGCATACGCCTCTGGCGACATGTGTCCACATTGATTGTTAATTGGCTTCTAGGGTATAAATGCTTGATATATGAACACGAATGCAATGATGCTGCTGTGAACCTGCGTCGGCAGGATAATTTGAGGAGGTCAAGCATAATTGAGCCCATGTCTTGAACACGAATAAAGTCGCCCGTAGCTTACTAATCTTGGCCTGCCCTTACAGTTCGTTAACATTTTTCATCTAAGCATGTAACGGAAAGGCATACAACGTAGCATGGCATTGGGGAGCATAACATGAAGCAATGTACGACATATGTTGTCAGGAAGAATGTAAGTATGTAGAATAGCTTCAGCGACGAGCATGCAAGATGGTACAGTTGACGAGCCTCGATCGCGAGGGCGAGAGCCACGTTCAAGAGAATAGGTAGAAGAACAAAGACAACAATTTAATGCATCAAAGGAAGCCCAAGAATGTTTCATGCATCCGTCATCGCAATGTCAGCCAACGATGCGTCTGCGGCCGGAGGACCGGTGGCGGGGGCGGGGGCAGGGACGGGGGCGCCATTCTCCACTGGAGATGGCTGATTGTTATCAACAATTTTCTTCTCTGCAGGAGCACCAGTATCTGCCGATACACCATTGACAGCACCTTCAGCCGCATTCTCATTTCCCTTAGTGGCGCCAAGGATAGCATGCCATTTGTCAACCATCGACTTCGCTCGTGTCCGGAACTTGAATTCGTCGTCGCGCGGAACCTTCTCCGTAGATAAAGCAGCAATGTGACGCATAACTTTACCGATTTTGGAAAACTACATAAAAAATAAAGCAACAGCAGTGATGAGTATACGTTGCAACATGTATAATAGAAGGAGGACGCACTGAAAGGTACTGTATGAGATTGGGATGGTCGTAGTTCTCGATGGTAGCAAAAAGTTGATCAAGGGCAGGCATCTCCTGCAAAATTGTTGATTAACGACTGATTGGCCGATAACAAGGGATTTACTTCAGCGGGAGGCATTCCTTTGTTCCCCAAAAGCGCCTTCTGCAATTTATGTCTCCATTCTCGAACTTTTTTGGCTTCAATATCTTGTTCCAACGCAGCTGAATGAAAATGAGTACGTAGTGGCGGATATTGGCGAAGGGTGAACATACGATCGACATCATCATCCTTCTCCCGCTTAGGCTTCTTAGATGGCGGAGGAGCTGCTTTAGCACTTGATCCTGCCTCCTCGTCCTCTTCCGCCTCGGCTTCTGGCTCGCCGTCGTCTTCTGATTCAACCAGTTCCTTCGACTTGGTGCCGTTCCTCTTCCCCTTGGCTGAAGGAGTCTTCTTCTCGCCTTTAGTTTTGGGTTTGGCCTTGGGTTTGGGAGTAGGCGCCTCAGAATCTCGCTTTCGTTTCTTGGGTTTGGCCGGTTTTTTTGCCGCGTCGCCCTCGATATCACTCTCAAGCTGATCAACTGTGGCATTGTCCTCCTGCTCCACTAATGCCAAATCTGCTGTTTCGCGTTCCTTCTCCCATTTTGCGGGGTCTAGTGCAATCCGATAGCCTGTCAGAAGGTCGCCAGATTTCTTGTAAGGCTCATTGATGTATGCCTCGATCTCATGTTCTTTCAGCTTCGAGATATCTTTGGACACAAGCCAGGCACTAGATGCTAAGGTTCAATAGAGGAAAAGATGATGAATAGTATTGACATACTAGTCACCTGCGGGGAAGAACCTGACACAATAGAACGTCGTTTTTTTGCCTGCCGGACGTTCCTTCGCTACGATGGGAGGAACCTTCTCGGGGTTCACGACCTGTATATGCCATTGATGTGAAGCGTGTTTCAACAAAGTTTAAACGACGCGACATACCATGCCTGGCCATGGCGGAAAGCCGCGTACTTTGGCTAGCACGACATCACGCTCTGCATAGCTAGTCTCTGGTTTCTGTGTTTTGTTACCCTTTTTGCTCATCGTCAAAGATGACGTATAAATGGACGGGACAGAGGGCGTTTGGCGTTTGCGCGACAGATAAAACGATGGTTGAGGAGCACACGAAGGTTCTGCTCGGCTATTTCCACATGTAGCCAAAACCCCGTTTCTTGCCACGAGGGCCCGTGCACCCCGTGACTGCTGATGACAAATAATAAAATTCCAATCAGGTTCCGCGATAAACTGGCATCAGACACAAAATACGCAACAAGCACTCACTGACTCACAGTCAACGCAGTCATCATGTAGTCCGACTCCTTTCCATGCTATCCAACATGAACAGTTTTGTCTTTGCGCTCTCTCGGAAAAACATTCCGGTTATTTTGATCGGACCAACAACGCGGTGCCTTATCTGGATGAGGATAAGTGACGCGCCGAAGTCTCTCATATGCGGGGCATCGTGGTCTGTAGGTTTCACCACCGATGTCGATAGATGTAGTGATTGTGAATACTCGTGAATGAGAGGACAGCTTGGTCACTTGCCTCGATTAAACCAAGATCTTTGGTCGACATGAACGTAGAGGGACCATGATGGAAAGACTCCAAGAGTCATGCAGAATCTTAATAGAAGTCTTAACTTGTGGGTATGGATATTGGGTTGCAAGGGCAGGACCTAGTTTAGCACGTCTCCATACCACTCGTAAACTTGACGGGGTGAATAACGTGTTTACATGGGACCAATTTGCGTTCGAAATGAACCATCCGAGTCGCATGATGTGTCGAGCGTTCCAATGAATTGAGACGAAAAGAAGATGATGGCAGAAGTAACAAAAGAACATGGCAGCAAATAATAGTGGTGAAAACTCGAAACCAATGTTCCACAACGACAACTTTAGGCCTAGGAACATGAGAATTCTTTGCAACAAGGCAATGGTTCCGTATTCTCAAAAGCAAAGCCGTCTTTGAACTGAAATTATAACGATATTACAACTCGCCGTGGCCTCGTCGCATCGTTTGATTCACAATATCATAATGCACAAGCGCAGATTTACTTGCATCGTAGATATATTGATGGGCTTAGCGATATACTACGCTTACCAAATCGCCTACCAGAGAAGTTCTTCACTGTAGGCTGGAAGCTGCATGCCACTCCGTGCGACTATTACGCGTCATATGCATGACGATTCATGCCAGTAAGATCTACTATCGATGAGCCTGACCTTTGCAACACGCCTTATGAGAAACATGACCTCGGTTCTGCGATCGGGATTTGGCATCGTGCAGGGCGGCCAAAAACAGGTTAAACAGCGAAGCAAAAGCGGAATGATATGCTCTAGAAGAAAGTACCAAAGTGATGGGTCGTGTCGTCAGCGTCAGCGTGTCATTCAGAAGGTTTCGTATTAGACTTTGAGGAATGTGAGAATGATGAGATTGAGAAAATCCAGCTTCACACCGAGGCCACTATCGCGACATATGAAGGATAGAGTGATCGAAAGAGAAGGCTCGGAGACTGCGGAAATCCGGGCGCATAGTCCGTCCGCGTCAACCCTCTAAGCCATGAAGAGCTACACACGTGTCTACATAGGACAAGGCGCCAAGATAGCGGTTATATTATAGAGGCCGAAAAGAAATGCCCAAGGTTCGGATAAGGGAGATTGTCGGCGTAACCTTTTTCAAATGAAAACATGGGGTAGCTCCTAATTAGGCATATATAGCTTCGCCTGTTTCCCACGCTGTTCAACCTGTTGTGTTCAAGTTCGCACCTTGGGCATACCAACGCACAAAATCCTAATGTTTGAACCAATTCGGGGAGGGACTCGAGGAGGTCAGGCAGAATTCAAATGGTCGGATGTTTCTGCAGATAAAGACAGAGAGGTTCGTCAACTGTCACATGCTGTTCTTGCAGTGGGTAATCGCCGAAGTAGAACTATTTGGGCCACAGTATAAATGCCCCAACTGGAAGGTGGCAGAAGAACAAGGACATCCACTGGTATAATAGAGACCAGAGGACTGATGCTGAGAGGGACGAAGAAATAAGAAAAATCAAGGAAGCTGAAGCTGAGGCACTTGCTGCAGCACTGTGAGTACTATCCTCCTCGAAATGTCATGGCCAGGTACCAATGAATTTTTCAGTGGGTTTGCCTCTGGGACTACTCCCTCTGTTAAGGCCCCTTCAGATGTTCCCACAGGCCTAGCCCAACCCCTTGCTACAGACGAACAGCATCTTTCGGAGAAAGAAGAAAAGCGTCGTAAGAAAGCCGAACGGAAAGAAGAGAAGAAAGCTCGCAAAGAGAGACATCGCGAGTCTCGCCATGACGACTACGAACAACGTCACCGTAGAACTCGGTCCCGTTCGCGCTCACCCCGACCCAGCAGACACGAGGATCACGATAGGCGTCGCCTCTCTCACCGCAGTCGCTCGCCTCCACCGCCTGCTACTCGACATGTGAAAAGCTATAATGAAGTAGAACGTGAAAGAGAACGTGAAAGAGATCGGCGGCGATGGGACTCGAACCAAAGGGACAGGCTGGGTAGCCGCTATGGACGAGATTAACTCGGCTGGATCTTTTTGAAGACGTATGTCACACCATCTCAACAGGGTGCTGTATGTTCATCCGTTACGCCATTACGCAGTTAGAAGCTCGCTTTCCCCGCACTAACTCATCATATTTTGCGTTTTCGTGGATCACCGGCCAATGACAACCAACCAATTGCTGGATCTGTTGATGCCGTAAAGAAAATGCTTGCAGCTACCGTCAAGCGTACGTCGTGAGATTGACCAAGTATGGACTGGACGCTCATTCTTTCAGCGTGGGCTTCCAATTGGGGATCAAATGCATGAATGCATCGATTGCGCCTTGATCCAGTCATCTCTTGGCGACGAACATGACATGCATAGCACGTCGGTTTACTGAGAGATCCTTGATTGTAGATACGTATGTGATTTTGAGATATATCTGTATACAATAATCACATCATCGCCAGCCCCGGTTGATGCATCACCCGACTTCTATCTCTGTCGATCAAAATACAGACAGAATCAAGAGCTTCCTGTCAACGAATGCGATAAAACTCACGCTTCTGCTTTCTTTTTGTCGAGCACCTGATCAGCTTTTCCCTTGCTAGTGCATTGACGGTGGTTCCGTCAACCAAACTCTTGGAGGGTCGTGATGACGCCCCGTTTATTGCGGCCTCGTTGCGTGTCCCAGCGCCTTTTGACCGCATGCTGGTACTAGTACCGAAAAGCACACAAGTTTGTATGAATCAAGATGAAGTACAGCCATCCCGGTCACCTGTATAGCGACCTCCAGTCTCCTCCGCAGTACGTCATTACAGTTACGCGACCTCTGTTAATTTTGTTCATCCGGGGAATAGCGTGCATCACGAACACCTTGATTTACGCTTCCTCTTTCGTGTATCTTCCCCACCTTCTGACTCCATTGGTCACTTGGTCAATGCAAGTTAGAGCGTCCAAAACCAACGTGCATCTCATGAGATGGTAGACTTACCTCTTGACTGTCAATCTCGGCTATCTGCCAGTGCGAATCTAGTGTCCGGATAGCATGGAATTCTCTTGACATGCATGTCATGCGTGCCGGCAACGGCTGAATACTTGTCACGTCCTACTCGCAGAAATACCTCGCATGGTAGCTGAATCTCTCCCTCACTTCCCCCTCTCCAAGGCCTTTTTCATCCTGCCTAAAACTTGAGTTGACCATGACAACCTATGGAATGCCTTACCTCTTGGAGGACAAGACTGGCAAGCTGACGGGATCAGACTTCGTGGACATCAATGATCGTTTTCGTTTGGCGCTTCGATGCACAGCTCGAGGACCCACACGTACTACATACATAATATATGACAAGGCGTACACAACAGATTCTATCAGGCCCCTGGTAACCCTAGACTTCGGCCCCAACAACTCCCTAGGGAGTATATCCTTTGGATCAGGGGCTCAGATACCCATGAGCGAATTCCTTGTTGAATCATCTGCCCTTGGAAGGTTAGTCTCGATCATGCATACGTCACCCGTGCTTATGGTCATTCAGTACAAGGACGAGGAAATTCATGGGGTCCGATGGCCAGATATACCGCTGGAGTTGGAGGACTACAAGTAGCGAAGAATGGACGGTAGGCACCAATCTCTGAAGTCTGTTTATCGAATCTTATGCACGTGAACAGTGTACCAATGCAATTAACCACCATGTCGCTTCCTATTCGTTGAAAGTACCCGGAGAGCCAGAATATAATGGCTCCTCTGGGTGTGTTCTTACCATCGAGGAGGCGTATCCGCATCTTGCAGCTGGTATAGTATTTTGTCTCGATCATCTATATCTAGCGATGCTGACACAGAGAGTACAGAGATGTTGGCATCCCTAATAATCATGAGGCATATAGTTGCTCATAACCTCTGATGTGACCAATGTCTGCATTATTTTATTACCTTATTCGCTTACTGTAGCATATCTTCTTCATTCGTGCATATCTGACCTCATATTTTCCTGTAGTTAACAACCATTCACGACGTTTACGCAGGAACTATGCCTTGATCCATTTTTAATTTTCTTGTATCTCACTCTCACAGGCCTCCTAATTTCTTCTCAACACATGATGTACAAATGATTCAGACGTAACCCTTTCACACCCGAATGGTTCGGCGAGCTGCCATGATGCTTATCTGATGATATGAGCGTACCATCCACTGGGATCGGGACAGAGTAACTCTGGCAAAGCCGTGGTAACAACCTTTGTCTGCCATTGAAACGAGACATAACGTGGGGATAGGGTCGACATATGTGGAGTCCTCCTTACGTGGGTGCATATGTCTATTTTTTCTTAGACACATGAGGCTAGAGCTGGCTAGAGCGAGCCATTGTAGCTGCGTCGCAACAATCCGCAGTGATCTGGTCCATATTGTATGCTCAAGCTCCAGGGCTGCCTGCGCAGTCCTTGGTTTCCGCTGACCGTGTGGTTTTACAAGACACGTGTAGGTAGTATGTACCCCGGCGAAGGAACAAGCCCGAGTCGGGTCTTGATCGATTTCAAAAGCACGGGTCCCGATGAAAATGGACAGAGCCGTCCATCGCTCTAGGGAATTCCCAAGGGCAGCGCATGAACCCATTTTCTCCAGCTATTATTTCCTCGGCGGAACCGATGGTCAATGACTCTGAACAAGGAAATCTCGATGGATTTGAAGGCAAATGATGGATGATTCCTTATTTGTATTGCTCTGGATAACCTTTCTGCTTCTGGCACCAATCTGCCCACATATGTGTGGTGGACAGCGTACTCTCCCCCTGCTAACCACGATATTCTTGGAAGTACTGTTCTGTCAACATGTCGAATGTTTAGAGCACCACAATCTCCCGAAACAAAGATGCCCATATCTATATCAAGGAAACATACCAAAAATAACAGGACCTATCATCCCCAAAACTTACGTCTGCACGATTATCTCAGTGTATATCGTCCAATCATACGATCAAATATAGTTGCGTCGTGTGTTCTACGTGGCCTCCCACCACACCACTGACCAATGAATCGGACCGGATACTGGTATGGGCAACGCCACTACCAGATGCGTATTAAGATCAAATTAGATCCGACAGATCGATCAGTGCAGGTGTTCAGAAGTCCTCGTGTACCTGGAAATACATATACAGGTGTAGACAAGCATAATGTACTACCTTAGACGGGCGGTGAAGGTCCGGAATGAACGTGCAGGATTTAGATCAAAACAACGGGGCACTTAGTCCCCCCAAGAACGTGATATAGCACCAGCGTCACGAATGGTGAAATCCTCATTATGTGGTGGAGCGATGTCATCATTCGAGGGCTCGGAAGGATCCTTAAGAAAGGCACGAGTTAGGTCACGGGTTGTAATTCGTAGGTGGAAACCTCACCGTATCAGAGGAGTTATCGGGATTCTCCACAGACGAGAGTGTTTGTAGACGTGGTGTTCGTACATCATTTTCTTCGCTCACATTTTCATCCTCAAGATGAGAGAGATGATCAGCAGAGACGACTACAGTTCGTCCATGTTCAATCCGGCGCCCTGGCCGGCCCCGAGAGATGCCATTGATCACCCTGCTTGTGCCATTACTCAGAGGAGTGGATACAAGTTTAACATTCAAAATCGGCTTCTGGTAATCGGCTCCTCCGTCCAAGGTATCGTTGCTTCGAGAAGCTGAACCTTCTGGGTCGCGCTGTAGTGAAGTGCTCGACAGAGAATTACGACGAGAGTGCCGAGTGCTATCAAGGGTTCCTCCAGAGACACTGCGAGACGGAGGTTCGCCAAAAGGCTGCTTGTGAAGATTGAATGGGAAAGCGACATTCACATTGACCATTTTTCTATACGTACACCGTCAAGGATCGTGCAGTAGACAAAAACGATGGTAAAGACGCACCCTTCTTTTGCCCGCACGACGGTACCCAATCGCTCCTTGAGCTTTTGATGGTCAACCACCCGAGGCTGAGGTCTGAGTAAACTTTAATAAGGGCATACTGGGGAAGTAAAATGTGCGACTTGCGTAGGAGTCTCACTTGTGGTGGTGGCTGGAATCAGATAGGTGCGTTCATCAGGAATGGTCTACTGAATAGTTAGGTTGTCGACTCTTTGAGGCATTCGTAGAAACACACTAGGTTGCGCCTGCGCTGACGAACACAACAGAAGAACAAGTAACTGAACATGGATGAAGTAGACTGTTTCCCTCGGCTCTGCATGGGAGCTGAATAGCATACTTACCATATACAGCAATTTTGTGATGCACTTAGTAATTTCCAAGGGAATTGCACGAAATTGTAATAAGGAAACTATGAAATTTCTACAAGTATCGGACAACATATGTGGATTAATACTGAAGACTATCCTTCCATTATTACAGCCTTTCCAGGCATGAATGACGGGATGCAGAAAGAAAGCTTTTGCAGGGTCGGCCGCCGCGCATCAGAGGGGTGAAACGCGTAGATTGTCGTTGGAAATTGATAGCATCGAGCGAACAGAAGCGGAACATAAAGTTCACGCTACTCTCTGGATATGTTATGGAGTGGATATATATAACGAATATGGAATGGCTGAACTTCCCGCAGGGATTAACCTGGATTAACGACTGGACGTCTGATAATGCCACGTCTCTGAGGTGAGTTAGCCGACTGAGCTGATTGGGGAAGGTACCACAGGAACCACCTGGTAGCGCACGGCACTCACGGCAGAATTCGTCAAAAGCATCGCTGTCGTTCCTCGTCGTGAATAGCCTACCTGTGAGTACCACTCCACACTGTGAGTGTGAACTGGGTTATCAGACAAGTATTATTCACATCGTATGAAAGGCCAATTCGAAGAGGGTTTGACCGCAAGGAGATCGCATAGTGTGACTGTGGTTTGCATTGCAGCCTACTTGTTGTTGTTTTTTTATTTATTTCAACAATGGACTAAGGTGTTGTTCTTCTTGGGGAAGCAAATCAACCAATGAAATGCATTAGCTCGAGCGGGATAAAGTCAAATTCTGATGAGAAGATGATCGGATGTGGTAAAGTGACTTTGTACTAATAGATTGAGCAGATTCTCGTTTATGTAAGAGATATGGAGGAAAAGAATTAGAGTTTTGTTCGGAACACCTGACGACCAGGCACGCGTACACGGTGCTGAGGAAATCAGAACGGCCCCGAATTCGCGTGTGTGTATGAGTTTGATGGAAAAGAGCAAGTTACGCCCGATAATGGATAATGATGATGATAGAGAGACAAGGGGACATTTCCATCGAATGGAGATTGAATAAATTTGAAAAGATTGTATTTTATATGATATTATTTCTTTTGACGAACATTCTGATCTTCGGCTACTGTTTGAATATGTAAAAGCAAAACCAGGTTCACGGAGTCTTGTGAGCCTACCGGATTTGGTCAACACCCAACTCTTTCTCTCCTCAAGAAATTCCAATCTCGCGTGGCAGACGTCGAAAACCAGTGCCGCATTACCACTCACCTGTTTTCCTTATTTCTGATTCAAATTTCTCATATTACCCCCCTTCTTTGTCTTACTTATGGTCATCAGCACAGACAGCGATATCTACACCCCCTTCCCCCAAGGTATGATGATGGAGGACGGTCCTCAGTCCAGCGAGGATGGCTCCGGCCTACATTCTCCCATCTTCAGTGCCCATTTTCCACAGCCGCACGGAGACAGTAGTAAGTCCTATCAAAACTCGTAGTCTTTTCGAAACAACGTTAATCGCCATTTCACATGTTGTCCACAATAAAGTCCGCTATCATCAAGATCAACTTGATATACAACATGCAGCAGGTATCCTAGCATCCCAGTTCGATTTTACCAACATCGCCACCCCCAACTACCACCACCACCACCATATTCTCGAAACACCTCTTGATCTGAATTCGAATCCGAATGTTCACCACCACAATTCCTATCATTCCGACTACTCTCTCCCATCAAGAAATCACCTTGGTCTCGACATTCCCCCACATACCTACCCTAACACACGTCTTCCCCCTCCCTCGGCTCACGGCAGCGCAATAAATCTTTCATATCAAGGACCACCCCATCGAAAGTATTCTACCGAGGACTTGCACCATCACTCTTATTCCTCAGGTGGTGGCTCAACACAACCCTCTGTACCACAACCTCAAGAGAATTCTCAGAGATCCCCTGTACCAAGGTCAGAGTCAACCCCTCAACAGCATCCCCAACCAGCAGCATCTACATCTCAAGATGCTACTCCCAAGGAGATTTCGAATCAAGTGATTGCTTGTCGGCAATGGTATGTTTAATCGTTGGTATGCCCCTTCAAGCTGTTGATTCACGTGGTTGCTAAGTCGTGCGAGGAAAATTCGGTGTGACTCCACAAGACCAATTTGTCATAATTGCGTTCGCCGCTCAAATGAATGCCAATACGATGCAGCACCTAAACGACGAGGGCCTGATAAGAGGCCAGGGACTCGTCAGCGCTCGTGTAAGAAACGTCCAGCCGATGGCTCAACTCCCCCTTCCGTCCCGTCCAAGCGAAAACGCACTGGCGGTAGGAACGACGACGTTCAAGATCTTTCAGTAGCGCGGGAACCTCGTGGAATTGCAACTGCTGCAGCTTTGCGGTCTGATGGGGATCGCATTAGACTCCAACCCTCACTTTCACCTACTGGTGCTGAATTCTCTTCGTCTATGCACTCGCGTGCAGTGTCGGACGATAGTTATCCGGTCCGTTTACGTTGCTGTGTTGTTCGAAATGATATTGACTGAATTTACTTATCAGCATCAACTAGACAAATACCGCATTCCGTCAACGCCTTCCATACAGTATAATCGCAAGGAATGGTGGGATAATTTAGTTATGAGCTATTCTGCTACTCGGGATCAGTCGTACGTCATTTACATTATCAGAGCACGAATCGCTAATTTAAATGACCGTCTTATTTCCTAGTTTGAAGGATATAGCATCAGATCTCTCAACCCTGTATGTCATCGTCCGACTACTCAATTGATTTAATTTAATCTTTTGTCAAGGTTCACCGCTAGCGGCTACTGGTTATCCTTCGTGAATGTCCCGGACTTTGTCCGTAGCCTGTACAACCCCGAGGACCGATCGCTTATGCAACCTTCACTTGTTTTTGCGGGGTTAGCTTTAGCGACCCTAATGAAATCAAGTGAGATGGAACTGGGTTCTGCAGGTCGCGAACGCGCCATCTGGCTTCGTGATAAGGCTCAGGCTTGGCTGGAAGCGTCATGGAATTCTCAATGGATAGACATGACCCTTGCGAAGGCTGCTCTTGTTCGTGTGCATCCAGTCTTTTTCAGTTTTTACTGACATTTTATCTAGATCATCGCTGTGTACGAGTCCTCTTCACACCCACTCTATACTCCCGAGCGCGCGAGACGCTCTCTAGCTTATCTCGACGGCATTGTCCGTCAATTGGGCTTGACATTCTTAGACAGCAATGAGCCAGATGTTTCGACATTCACCCCTAATGCTGTACCCGTTACTCACAGACGCCGTTCATTTGACCCGATGTCCAAGAATGGTCGTTCCCCATCTCGCAAGTGCGATTGTATCCCCATTCCACCTAACTCCTCTATAGCCACCGATCACTTCTCATCCTCGTGGTCTTTCACGCCACCTTGGGATCCCTCGTGGACTCCTGAAGAGATGCACAAGGAAGCTTGCAGGAGAATATGCTGGAGCGCCCTTAACCTCGTGGCTAGGTACACGTCACATTGCATTGCATTCCAGAAAGAGCCAAGTGATCTTTTCCTGACCGACCCTTCCAACGTTAGTATATGATTCATTGGCTGTGCATTTTCCCCCATGCTGACAGTTGTACAGTTCCGGTTATTGTTCCCTGGGGAGGTATCAGAACGAGGATCCAACGAGCACAAGACGCAATCTCCGAAGGACTCGATATGGGCACTTTATTGCCGCAGCATGCTCCTTTGGAATTTCTGCACCACTCGTCTACGAAAAAATGTTTTTAACAGCACGGAGACAGCTGAACTTGCGCTTCAGGCCTGGTCGGAGACCCTTGAAATCCAGGATGCCTTGGATGCACACACTTGCAACCTCGATATGGCATTGTTGTACATGAGTCGGGAGTACATGTACAAGTACGTCCCCTTCATCTCTTTTTGTCGTGACCGTAGATGGAATGTTTTGTTCCGCAGCACACAGATTATGATTACTCAGATTTTGCGAGCGTGAGTCTCCAATTGTGGTAAGCTTTTGAGAGGGACTAATGGTGGCACATTTAGTGTTCATGCAGATTCTGGAAATCTACCTCAGTTCAACCGTAAGCTGGCTGAGCAATGGCGTAAGTGACCCTAGATGCACAATGTGCCAATTGATCTTGAATTCGTGGCGGTAGTTTATTATCAAGGCCATTTCATTCGCAGAGTGAAGATGTCAATCCACCATCTCGGTGAACAGGATGGCGATCTGTTCACTAGGCAACCATTCCAGGTGACTTGGTTTACAAGCCAAGTTGCAATGTGAGTCCAACCTTCCCGCCCCTTTTTTCCATGTGCTAAATACGATGGCTATTCTCGTAGATGTCTTTCTTTGTGGGAGGATGACAAGACCCTCACTGAAGCTTTGGAAGTTGCCAAAGAAGTCGTAGTGCCTCTCGACGTGATGAATTCATTGTGGCCTTGCCCAGGTCTGTGGTGTAGGTTTCTCAGCACCATTACTGAGCTGACTAGGGTTATCAGTGTTGCAAAGCAAATGTGACGACCTGCGGAAACGGGTAACTGAGGCCTGCCACTCGGTCAATATTCCTACCCCCTTGCCACCCAATTGTTCGCTCCCTTCACACATCCGGGGCGCCCCATGAACGCAACAGCCACGCCCCCTCTACTCCACCATCCTTTGTTGACAAATTTCGCCCCTCTGCTAGTTTACGCAAGTGCTATGGCAATTATGTTTCGCTTTCAGGAGCCGTTGTTATTACTGTATACTGTTTTCTTTATCTTCTATCCCCCATAATCTAGTCGACCCTCCCAATAATTCGCCTTGCAGGGCCTCCTCTCGTTCTGAATACTTTTTGTACTGTATCACTTCGGATACCCTCCATTTAGTCTGCACATGTCCTTGAATTTATGACGAGTTTCTACGCACGGAGTCTGTCATCCAATAGGGAAGCTTTTTACCTTTGCGAGTAATTATAAGCAGCGATAGGTAGGGAGGGTTCTTGGTTTTGACGTATTACATCAAGATTTACCGCTGACGAGGTCGATCAGGGATTATCGATTAAGAAGCACAGGAGGTAATTGGGATCTTCGACGCAAACGCTTACGGACACTGCGTAACACTTCCAACCCACCGGAAAGATAACAATTACAATGCTATACAGAGTGCGATCAACAAGGACTTGTGTGCGTATGTAAGGTTTGACAACGAGCGTGTAATGAATTATGTGTCCAGTGAGTTCTTTATATACAGCTACACCTCCGACCCCTGGGCCACTCTCCGTCGGAATCAGGACCTTGCGGGCCAGCGCGACTTGTGTGTGAATTG
>Ga0153976_1000424_pt1 | contig 14749 bp, 22 predicted proteins | sample TSGA060MetaG_FD_104717 | JGI IMG/M metagenome (GOLD analysis project Ga0153976, IMG submission 104717) | Attine ant fungus gardens microbial communities from Georgia, USA - TSGA060 MetaG | ecosystem: Host-associated > Fungi > Mycelium > Unclassified | place: USA: Georgia, Yuchi Wildlife... | reverse complement strand
GCCGTCCTTTTATTGTGCAGAAGAAACCGATGATACAGTGGCAGCATGTAGCACAGTAGCAGTAGGCACCACGAGCAGGTCGTTGCTATCTTTGTGCTTGGCCGTAGGCAGCTCTTGCCAACTTGCCTGACACTAGGTTTCGGGTACCGGCCGCCGGGCCCGGTGTCCGGGATGGTGGTTGGTGGTTGAACCTGGCGTTCTACTAAGCTGTCAGTGAAGCTGACTCGGTGATACCTGAGTTCATTAGTTCTGCACTGGCATTCCATAAGTGTCACTGGGGAGATTACATTGAGGTATGTCTAGAGCTGCCTAGTATTAGATTCAGAGCGGAGGCGAAGTTTTAAGGTTACTTACTACTACTTATCCGAGCATACCCCTGACTCGGACCTAAGCGAAGCTCAACAACCAATTGACCGCCTTCGTAAATCGGCACCGGTCGCCGCAAACCCGGCAGAGAAGTAAAAAGTACTTACGTGGAACAAACGCTCGGGTCTGCAATCATGTGTCGTGTGACTCATATCTCACTAGTCAAACTCCCTCACCGCCTGGGTTTTCGATCGTCAAAACATTCCAGTGCATTGACAATCTACTAGTAAGTAATTCAACATTCAATGTTGACTCGTAGCGATACAGGAAGCAATGTAGAAGTACAACAAATGGGGACGCAACTGGTACGCATAGTATGTAGAAGTACAAAATTGGGGAAGTGATGCACGTAACGTAGTACGCATATGAAGGAGGGAATACACGGGATGCTGGATACTAACAGCACACACACCTGGAATCGAACAGGGGCAGTCTGGCATGGTAAAATAAAACTACAAAGCAAATTAGTCATAACTGAAAATCAGCGAATCCAAGTTCTCCATAAATAAAACGCGCCAAGCATTCAGGACCGCTGAGCGAATGGTCTGAAATCCCGCGACAGCGTGAGGACCACCTGCCACTCTCGCCCCCTCTTCACCAACGACGTTAAACCAGCGAACATCGTGGTGTTGAGGAGATAGTCCGCTCTGCGGACACCCGCTAAACGGGTGCGCTCGGGATTGGAGGACATCATGCAGCGCGCACGATGTACTTCCTCAATCCGATTGCGCTGCTTGAACGACAAGCGCTCCCACTCATGCATCTCGAGACGCTTATGGAGCGTCTCGTAAATCGCCTCTACCACATCCTCCACTGTCACCCCAGTTGGGTTGTGGGCTACAATCTCCCACTCTGGGAATAAGAAGTCACAGATCAGGCGCAACTTTGGTAGAGGGGGTGTGGTTGCGAACTGAGAGAAGTATGGCAACAGAGACGACCTTTGTGCGACTTGCGCAGAATAATCTGGTGCGTGGCGCACGTCCCATTGTATTGGAACATAGCTGCGTTCACCAGTGGATGTAGGTGTAAAGAGGGGATTGAGCTTGATGCCGTGGGTGCGGGTCATGGTGGATGACTTATTGAATGTAGCTTGGGAGGTTGAGAGGGGACATAAGTAAGAAGTGAGTTTTATACCAAAAACCTGACATTCCATACCTGGTAAGTATATGATGCCTCGTGTAATTTGGAGCCGTAGCGCAGACCGAGCTCAAAATACCGCATTCAATACCACAGAAGTGTAACACATTTGCCCCTTCATTCGAAGAACACACCGCACTTCCTACCAAATATGGGCGCGAATGCGTATGCGCTTGTTTAGGTTTGGGTTGGATGGGCGTTTACGGTACCGGAAAGAGAAACGGCTATGAATCTCCGCACTGCTTGTTGTAAGCACACCAGCAACACGTTGTTGATGATCAGGCGTGTGAAGCAACTATGACAGATGCGGGGAAGATGCTGTATGATGAAGAATAGCCCTCCGCTGCCTTCTAGAGAGAGGTACATTATCAGACATCAGGGAACGCGAATACAGAGCGAATGCACGAAATTAAGGTGTCAAACTGATCATGAAGCCATCCAGGATTCAGGAGCAGGAAGAGTCGCGTCTTACCCCGCAAGCCATGCGAAAAAGCCATAAACCAATTCTAAATGCGGTCAGGGATTATGCATGCGTGTATGGGGAATATGTCTCAGAGTTGTCGGTAAGAATCGGAGACGTGACGGGCGAGTCGAGACGAGTCAATGGAGAGGCGGGTCCGATTTACTCCGCAACATGAGGCATCTGTGGAGAGATAAGTCACCAGACTATGTATGGACTTCCCGTCCTGCGGGTGGCGCAGTTACTCATACAGGAAGGACACAATCACCGTGGAGAAAGGAATGATATCCCATAGTGGGGGAGTTCGGGGAGGACTTGCCAGTTCAAGAGGACACGCGACCCTGGATGGGCACTACTTGTTGAGGGTGCCTCTCGGACCATTCCGGTTTGCTGTGTACTCCAGCTGATTAGGGGCGTAAGTTAGGTTTAGCGGAATACTCCCCTCCGCGCAAAATAATGTCATACAATTCTAATTGGAATGAACGCCAGCAGCTCGAAGGTCACCCGCATGACAGTGGCTAACAACATCAGGATGGCAGTTGCGCCTGAAATTTTGCAAGGTTAGGCGAAGCGTAATCCAGAATAGCCAAAGAGTCCACTATAATAGCACAACTGTTAATATACCCTGGTAAGGTAGGTCCGGATAGAAATATAGCGCGAGAAACGTATCAAGCGTAAAAAGCGAGACAACCGCCACTGCTACTGCAATTCCAAGTCAGAGTCAGAGTCGTGATATAACGTGCCCGTTGTCCCAATAACAATTTCATACAACGACTCGTGTTTCTTCGATTTTATATCTTTCGGTGAATCTGATAACGAATCTGGACATCGCGGCATAGTTATCAAGATCGAAACCTGGACTTCAGAATTATCCACCGGAAGCTCCATCCTCGTATGACTCGAAAGCGGGGACTCAGCCACTTGGGCTATGGAGGGAGGAGAAAAGATATAGGTTATTTCCCGCGGAGTGCGATCGATGAGGCGCTTCCAGAAGGAACGTCTGGGTGTTTGGCTGTCCTGTGGCGGAGGCAATGTAATTTCCAGACTTTTTGCGGCAAGCGGCTAAGAGGGGATCAGAAGAACTTAGGCACCACATTGAGAAATGGGCACTACCTGGGTGTCCTTCCATCGTAAAAAACCATGACCCGGAAAAACCCTCACATCCCACAGCCGAGGCTTCTGTAATTCCCTCCTCTGTGAGGGGTTATTCACCCGCAACATCTCATCGATCATCCGGCGCCGTATGACGAGACGATGCCAGATGAGCCCGCTCATCATGAAAATGCCAAAGAGCGACAAAACACTGACAAGGAAGCCGAAGAGTAAAGAAGAACTAGTGTTCATTGTGTTTGGGTTTCCATTGCTTGTCGACGTCGAACTGGGTGCAGACGAAGATGTCGATGAAAGCGATGAAGAGAACTGGGAGCTCATTGGCGATGTAGACATGATTCTGTCAACGACAACACCTAGGCGTGGAGAGCATTCCCAAGGGCAACGGATACATAAGTAACAAATAAGTCGATGTTGAGCGTGTGCACCGAACAGTTGCCCCTCCCACCTTGTCTCCCATATCAGGTGTCTAACCACGTGACATTTACATCACCTCCCACATCGAGAAATGGACAGGCCATTGGATACAACTCTAATTGATGGTTGTTACAACGGTGTATAATAAGATACGAACGTAGAGAACTCCGAAGAGATTGTTACCAGGTGAGGTCTTAGAGCGAAATGCCAGTAAACTCGAATGTCCCTAAAATACACGAAAACCCACGCACCGGTTTGAATAACTTTTGCCCGTTCTCTCCTCCGAACATCATCTAAAATACTCGCAACGTGTCTGTCAAGCATGTCAACGTATGGCTTGAGGCTCGTGTGCTCCAAGCCTAAGTCAACATATGAGTGAAAACGATACGTGCTTCACAAATGATGCACCCACTTGCACCCTCGCCGGCTTTGTCGAGTTCTTGTAGGAGCTGCATGACTGTGGGAACTGCACTGGGATCGAAATCGTCCACGCGGTTAGGGTCCACGGGGACGCATACTCGGCCAGTTTTAGGGTGTACACAGAACGGTGCTTTAAGAAGATGGTTTCGGTGCTTGGATACTTCGGCATCAATGCGTGGATATGTATACTGCAGAATAATGTCCTCCAGAGCGGCAAAATTACGAGGCTGCGAGACATCAACAGTAGCAGTAATAGCGAGAGTGAAACACGTACACCCGTATCCTTAACCTCAGCCTTCAGCTCGTCCCATTTCTTCGATGATTTGATACCAGGCTGCTTCTCCCACCGCGGCTCGAGGGTATCGACAATTTTCTTGTCTGGGACGAGTTTAAGCAGCGTCCGCCAGCCATCCTCAGATAAGAAGCACTCTTGATCATCCATCAGTCGATACCACATTCTGTTCCCTTCATCACGCGCATGCCACAGAGAAGGTGGCAGTTCTCCTGGCTGGTTCTTAGTACCTGTGCCTCTAACATTTACCTTTTTCGCCATCTCTTTGCCCCCCTCTATCACAGTTAGTGCACCAACTACCGCTCTACGCAGTTCGTCGGTAAGTCCAATGGCCTCCTCGTCGCTTACCCACACGTGGATACCTCGACGGCCCGAGTATACCCATAACAGATGGCGATAGCCAAATTGCGTGCGTAGAGCTGCATCGAGGACGCGCACGGCGTTGGCAATGAATGCCCAACAGCGCTTGCATATCCCTGCAGAGGTGCAGCATGTGCGCACGCCATCATAGTCTGTCATGTCGATATCGAATACCAGCTCGCGCTTCAACGGGGTAAAGAGCTTCCCAGACTTTACAGACCGTGCCAGTTTGCGCTCACTTGGCTGTCAAGTAGTCAGCATCAGTGTCAGGCAAATTGATGGATCGGACGCACCCGAGATGAGTACATGGGTCCGATCTCAAAACGCGTTGGATTGAGCGCGCACACCTGCTTCTTGAGCTCGTCTGCGTTCGCGAAACAATTATAACGTAGATACACGTCTCCCTGAATAGTAAATGCGAATTCGCGGTGCGTAAATAGATCTTTTGGTATGTGCTCTTGGTTGAGCCAGGTGAAGATGGATTTGAAGGGGTACAACATGCGATAGAACTGAAGCATCACCTCTGGCGATATCTCTGTAGAGTCGGCCATTGTTGAAATGAGGGACCGATAAGTTTAGCTTGTTCGAACTTGGTTCGAACGTAGTGGTGATGCTGCAAAGCTTTTGTCGCGCTTTGTGTAACATAATATAAGGCACGTGAGGCGCGTCACGCGTGAATGTGACATGCTCTGAAATACAGTGTACACGTCTCAGACAAGAGTACTATAGTCAGTATTAGCTGCAACTTGGAAGCGCAGGTAGCGGGAATGGGATGGAATAAATATACGAAGAAAACATAGCTATTCAAATGTACACATACAACAATCGTAGTGGCGGCTGCGCGAGTTAAGATGGGGTAAATGTGCAACTCACAACATCCAACTTCCATCAAAGCCAGAACTTTTGTCGGGACAACAGGACTCCAAATTTAGCTCTTTCAATTGCCATGTGCAATTTAACCCATAATTCTCATCTAGTATTCGCAAAAACTCCGATGTCTAATCCAACATGTGGAGGAGTCCAATGGTATATGATGTCGTGTGAGCCGGGAAGGCTCCAACCGATTCAGATCTACGATTTCATCGAATGATTCCCCGTCTTTGATACATCAGATGCCATAGGTTCTTCACCTTAGACTTCGAGAAAGGATTTTCAGTAACGACCAAAATCGACATCATCCCATCAGGAAGGAGGAAACCTGTCACGGCAACTACCCTCTTTACCTCAAGAAATTTCTTACTGTCACCAGTGATGAGCAGATTGGCGAAATGGTGCAAAACGAAGGAACGTCTTTGGGATCAGAAGAGGGTGTGACGTGATAATTCAACTTTTTTAAGATAATCGTGAGCGCTCGAATGAGATTTTTAACTTCGAGGAACTTCTCTTTAAGAGTCCATGGTGCGCAATGCGCACAGAGAGAGCAAATTGGATGACGAGTGTAAGACTAGATCAGGGGCCGCAGACTCAGAGAAGCACGTGAGCACTGGCAGTCACCTAAGTTAGCCAAATCAAAGACAGTCGTTCCTCAAGTGGGGCTGCATAGTGCAGGCTGTACAGCACCACTGACCAATTATGTCTGTCTCTGAAGCATACGCCCAGGATGATGACTTAAAATCCACTGAAGATATACAGAGTGTGGATGTTGTAGATGAAGCAACTCCAGACGAAACGAATACAGGTGCACTGACCAAGAAACGGAAAGACAAAGAGTCGACACAACGCGAGCGCGAGCCGGGGAAGTCACTTTTGCCATTTTCGAGAGTGCAGAAGATAATCAAAGCGGATAAGGTGCGGGTTAAAAGAACCATGCTCAAGGGGTATACAGTGTCATCCACCGTTCCAGGATCTTCCAATTATCGCGCGTGACGCGACGTTCTTAATCTCACTTGCCACCGAGGAGTTCATCAGAAGACTTTCAGAGGCATGCCAAAAGCTTGCAGAGCGGGAGAAGCGAGCAACTGTGCAACAGAAGGACGTTGGTATGTCTGGAAAGTGTCATGTCCACAACTCGGCTCTCAGTTCCATTCTCTCGTAGCGAGTGTAGTTCGGCGAGCAGAAGAATTTATGTTCCTTGAGGGTATGTTCTTTTCCGTTGTAATCATTTCCGTCTCTTTTCGTAGCTTCCCCATGCAGAGATAATCGCGTTTCAACATACGGAAGCGCCGCAAAAACGCAAGCCTAAAGCATTACAGAATTTGGAGGGCCAGGGTGAACCGACGTTACTTGATAGGTTTATTACTAGGGAGGAAGAGAGTCAGGATCTGGATAACCCATCTCACACGGGCATTGTGATGGATGAAGATGGGGCAATGTACGCAGCATAGACGCGGCTGTATATGAGATGGAGGGGAAGAATTCTCGCCCCGATCTTTCCAGAAGCCAGGACTACTCGGGAACGGCCTAACGAAGGATATACCCAAGCGGACCATAACATGAGAGGGGACTTGGGCATTTCTCACTTTCCCTAGTTTCTACAATACTTGACTACTGCGGATATTCACAAGGTCATGGGCAACCACTAGGTTATATTATCTCTTGCGTGGGCGTCTCAGAGCTATCTTCATCACTGCGTCGCCGAACGCGGTGCATCTCTTTCGCTGTAACCAGGTTCGAGTTCACACCCTGTACTGTCAATTGACACGTTCCAGCTCCAGTCCCATCGCACTCTGTACGGCTCCCCATTGCCCAACCGCCATTCAAAGCATTAATCTGCGCCCATATATATTGCATGATGATCTTTTATTTCTCCTTCTGTCCCTTGTTTTCACCTTTGTCTTATTCTCTGTATCGCTCCTCAAAGTTGTGACTCTCTTTCTCCACCTTCCCTAACTTAAACCATATAAAATGGCTATTGTACTTACTCCTTACTGGTCACCTGAAGAGGGCATCCAGAAGCTCAAGCTGGAGGCACAGGGTGAGTTCAGTTTTACTCCATGATGTCCGCACTGAATCTCCGCTGTCAGCAAAAGCCCCAGCTGTGCCTGGCCTAATCCCACCAGCTTTCAGTCTGAAAGTTCAATTGGATCGTACTCTTCTCCAATTGCGCTCTAAATTATCACCTATTGAGAAATACAGCTTCCTCGCACAACTCAAGCAAGCAGATCCCGAGGCCTTTTACAGGCTATGCCTCGAGAACATGTCGGTATGATTGTTCTCGGGTCAAACTTTTTTGAAAGCTACTCACAACGCTTTGCGTCCTTACACATAGGAGATCACACCTATAATTTACACACCAACTGTCGGTGAAGCGTGCCTACAGTATTCAAAAAATTACAGAAACCCGGAGGGCTTGGTATGTATTCAAAAAATTCCCCATTCATCTCATGAGCTTCATGGGATCTCTGTAGTTCATCTCTCTCAAAGATAAAGGTAGAATTGGATCCATCCTGCGCAACTGGCCCCTTGCGAACGACGTTCGGATAACTGTTGTCACGGATGGTCTGTTGTCGTCCAATTTTATTAAATTATCGGCACTTAAGAAGATGCACCAGGCTCACGCATACTCGGGCTTGGTGACCTGGGTGTAAATGGGATGCCCATTGCTGTTGGCAAACTCTCTCTTTACGTTGCCGGAGCTGGGTGAGCTCATACAGTCTTATATCTATGACCACCCGACTAATAAGCTTTAGTTTCCGCCCATCATCCACCCTCCCCATCACACTCGACCTTGGAACTAACAATGCCAGTAATCTTTCTGATCCTTTATATCTCGGACTGCGCCAGCGCCGATCATCTGAAGCCGAAGACGATGCTTTCATGGATGAGTTCATCACCGAGATGAGACGCGTCTACCCCAAGGTTCTGGTGCAATTAGAGGTTCGTTCATATTCTTCACTTTTTCCATTCCGATATATGAACTCATTCACGGGCGATAGGATTTCTCGAGTGACCGTGCATTCTCCTACCTTAATCGCTTCCGTGATAGTCTGCCGCTTTTCAACGACGACATTCAAGGCACCGGTGCTGTTGTCCTTGCGGGGCTTCTCTCCGCTGCGCGACTGGTTCCTATCCCGCGTAGCGAGCATAGAATCTTGCTCTTCGGTGCGGGAAGCGCTAGTGTGGGCGTGGCTAAGCAGCTTATGAGCTTCTTCACGCTCACTGGGATGAGCGATGAAGAGGCCAGGAATCAGATCTGGCTCGTGGATTCGAAGGGGCTCGTGTACGTTGGCAGGGAAGGGGTTGCTGAATATAAAATGTGTATGTCTTGTGTTTGCTTGGAGAGTGATACTTGCCTGACGAGCCATGTCACAGTCTTTGCAAGGAGGCACTACACAGGTCTTCCAATGACTGACCTGTCTGAGATCATCCAATTCGTGAAGCCAACTGCACTCCTTGGTTTATCAACCATTGCGGTATGATGCAAACTTATTTTCTCTTCGTCCTCGTACTCACTCCCTTCAAGGGTGCTTTCACCCCAGAAGTCATTCGTCTCATGTCCCAGAACACGCCTCGCCCCATCATCTTCCCCCTCTCCAACCCCGTCCACCTCTCAGAGTGTACGTTCGCCGAGGCCCTCGTGCACAGCAATGGCACCGCAATCTTTGCGAGCGGCTCGCCGTTTGGAAGCGAGATTATTGGTGGCATCAGGAGAGAAGCGGGCCAGGGCAATAATATGTACATTTTCCCTGGTAAGCACTCTCTTGTGCTACGTCCGGATGTCTGAGGTGACCGCTGGATCACAGGGCTTGGTTTGGGTACGATGTTGTGCCGCGCCAAGAGAGTGACAGACAGCATGGTAGAAGCGTCTGCGCTTGGATTGGCGGGCTCTCTTTCGTGGGATGAGCGGGCACTAGAGCTCGTTTACCCTCGAGTCGAACGCATCAGGGAGATCAGTGCAAACATCGCTGTCAAGGTCATACGGGCAGCGCAGACGGCAGTACGTATATATGATGCTGTGAAAAGCGGTCCGGGACTGATGATCCGTTTCCAGGGCGTGGATAATTCGACAGATCTAAAAAGAATGGATGATACTCGCTTATTAGAGTTTGTCAAGAGGAAGATGTGGAGCCCGTAATCGGACGCCGTTTCGAGAACGTCTACGCACGCCACCATCATAATCTATTTGAGACATCATTACAGTTGGATTACCTGGTTTTCTTCACCCGTAGAACATACGTTATGGATATTTACGAAAGATGTATAACTCTGTCGTTTTCTGCGAACACTGAACACCTTTCTCCAACCGGGTCATGCCTTGGCCAAAGTTGCGATTGAAATCGTCCAGCTTTGTTACTATTCAAACTAGCAGTTTCACTTATGTACTTCACTTATGTACTGACCCTGCTCCCGCCAACGTGAACAGGTTTAAAAATTTTGTCTCTCCAAGCTAGCCTAATGTCGACAGAGTATGTGCTGTACAAAGGTCCATTGGCTACACAACCCGTTTTGTGGACTCAGGACTCCCGGTACGCGAATGGAGGGCGGGGAGGCGAATGAAGTCACCGCCATTCGTACGCGGCCATGATGAATTTTTTCATTCGCGACCCAAGGTCCTGCCGACGTCAAGAATGGCGGTGAGCCGACGCGGATGAAGAGATGCTATGTAGACGTACGTTAAATTTAGCGCAGACGCGCAGACGCTTTTGAGGGGGTTTGGCATGTGTCTCGGTCATCGCTCCTTCCTCACTGGCAGCATTGACAAGCTGCCTCTCATATTCAGCCTGTATTTCAGACTGTTAGTAGGCTACAAGAATATATAAAGAAAAAACATACGGATGCAGGTGTTTCTTCATCCTCCTCGACGATCGTGCTGAGACGGGCACCGGTGAGATACTTCACAGAAAGAAAAAAAAAAGTCAAATATAACGTTCCGAGGTTCACATGTCTCACCATCCGCATCCCACGGAGACGGTAGTCTCTGGTCTCCTTCGGGATAAAGAGTCAGAAAAAAAGTGGTGAAAATATGAGATGCCCCACCATTGAATTGCTCAAGCTCATCTTCACTCTGTCGTAAGGTTGGAAAAGGCTCTAATGAATGTGGTTTGCAGGGGGTTTAAATACTGGCAAATAGTGACGAGAAAAGTGAGTAAAAATTTGGAGAACTGACCAAGAACCCAAATTCACAATCCAGGTGGGGTTTAGTCGAACAACTTGTGGGCGCTTATCCCACTTCGTTACATACAGACCTTCGATTTTGGTACGAAAGTGCTTCCGCGCAACCAGCAATCCATCCAGAACCTGACATTGGCAGCGCAAAACGAGAGGGATGAGATGGGATGTAGGAGGGACGACATGACTGATCATTAGGTCGTCCCTGGCCATCATCGCACGACCTGGACGTTTCGAACCCATGGTATATCACCTACCTCGACCACCTTGACGAACTTGATACCTCGGACGCTGCGTTGAGCACAGGAATGTAGCAAGGACGAGGTGCCATCTGATCCCTGGTTACAGGAGGAGTAAGTACACACGAGGCTCGAGTGCGTGGACTCTCTAGTATAAAGATTGCTGATCAGCTGGTTGTCCCTAGCCATCATCGCACGGCTTGGACGTTTCGAAACCACGGTACACAATTTGACAACATCTTGTATGCTGCTCAGAGTAACAGGAATGTAGCAAGGACGGAACGCCATCTGATCCCTGGTCACAAGAAGAGTCAGTACACATGAAGCTCGAGTGTGTGGTCTCTCTAGTAGAAAGAGCTCTCCGTAGTATGTACACATGTCTTCAATGCGCTGAATCATCCTGAGCGACTTCCATCCTTTCATGCCAACAGAAAATCAGCGCTCAGCGCTCAACCCTACAGCTGCTCCTCAGTAGGACAGCGTGACATTGGTTGATGCGTCGTGTGACATTGCGTGACCAAAAAAGGGGCGTCACGCTACTTTGTGCTATCGTGCACAGGATAGCCAGGCAAGTTTTGACCGCCATCATGTATAATGGCGACTCAGCAGTGTGCTCCAAAGACCTCAGGATGTCCCGAACAGCACTGGTGTGAGTTCAGGTAGTCACTGTGCCTGCCCCGCATCAAGACCGCCCCCCAAATCACAACTGATCGCAACCGCCCTCAACGTCGACAGCATCATAGCCCTCAAGGAATGATATGCAGAAAAAATCGGTTTGAGTGGACAAGAAACTCACAAGGTTATAACCTGGCTCAGAACCCCCATTGTAAGCTGCCTCGATTCCCCAAAGATTTTCCCGTGGATCCAAATGGAAAGATCGAGTCCACCAATGATCCAACTTGAGGCAGAAACCATATGCCAATGGTGGCCCTGAGTCAACCATACTGCTGACGAAATTACGGCGATTTTCGCCGTCGCGATGTCCAGCTCTTAACGCTGTCAACGCGTTTGGCGATGTCGGATGCAGCTCATCTAACGCGAAGTACGACGAAAAGTCCTGCATGCCATCGTGGAACATTGTTCCAGGCGATTCGCACTTGCGAGACGTTCATTGCTGCATGAAGAGGGTACCGAAAATTCGAAACCGCTCGCGTCTTTCTCGAATATCAACGATTGAAGAAATTATAGAGCAAGAGACAGGCTGAGCCCTCGAGTGGTTGGTTGAAGCCGAACTTGACTACCGCTGGGCGTGAATGTTTTGTGGGGTCATGTGGTTGGTTTGCCACAACCCACAACTCCCCAAATAATAACAGCCTAAAACTCTTGCGACAATTTATTTCCTGAATTATTCTCTGATAATTGATACTCAAAAACCACTGATTGTTCTGACTATCGTCGTCTTTCCTTCCATGCACATGCATCCTTTTCTCCCCATCTATTCCTTTAGTCCGACCTCATTCATCTTTCCTTCTTTTTTCATTTTTTTTTCCCCCCTCCCTCTCTTTTACTTCTTTCTCTCAGCATTTCTTCTCCCAACCCTCGACGCCAACACATGCTGCTGAAGTGGATTTTCTTCCCTCAACCAAGTAATGAAGCTCACTCGAAGCTCTATACCAAGTTCATCCCCCCAATCCAACGTTCAAGCCCCGACTCTGATTCATGGTTGCATGTGCGGCAGTGCCTGTACCCCACGCAGGAGGGAACAGTCCGAGGTTGCATATTCATCTATCCACTCCATTATGGCTCCGTACGTCTTGGGCTCTATCTACATGTCGTTGCTCATTTGGAGCGGAGTCGATGACCTGGCTTAAAGCAGGCGATTTTGTGTTTAATACAACTGTAACGCGTCAATTCAACACATTTCTTGCATGTGCCACTCGCGTGCTTGACAAGTTGCACACCCGCCGATGTTTCTCGTGATATCTTTGACTACCCTTTTTTTTAATGCTGCTGTCTCTTATCTGCAATTACTGCCCCTCGCATTTTCGTTCCCCTATAACGTTTAGTGCGCAGCTTCTAGCAAACGCAATATTATTCTGCTTTGCATCTCTGTCGTATTCCTTGTCCCAGCGTGTGCAGTAATACACACATGATGTGTGCGACCCGCCACGCACCGAGGCGCCAGGAGATGACGAAAGTCTATGAGTGTCAAGCTAGACACATTCATTGCCTCTCCACGGGCAAGTATCATTTTATTGCTCGAGAATACTACGAACTTAAATTCACACCAGACAATAAAGGGACCACCAGCAGGTTCATACCTTCTGACTCGAGGACTACAAAACAACTAGACCGAAACACAATTTACCGCGTGTCCTGAGGGTGAGCAACCAACTTTGTTCCAGACACCTGATTATTCTTCAACCTTTCCAGTCCTCCAATGATACCTTCAAGCCCGTTCGGAAGGACTTCGTATTTGTTCGGCTACCCAGGGTGCATTGGTGAGATGATTCAAAACGTCAATAGCAGAGCAGACCTGAATAGCACCCTCTGAGAGCCACGTCTCCACCATAGCCCAAGAGCTGCGGAACAGCTCTTGATTTTGCGGGGCATCGGGGGCTGCGAAAGTCGGGATGGCCTTGCGTCCCTTGCCTTCATCTTCCTTCACTTCTGCAGGAAGGGTTAATATGAGTGTGCCATTTTCTGCAAGCAATTCCCATCCAATTTGCTGTGTATCCGGTAGGGAGATGGCGTCATAAACAACTCCTATAGGGCTGTCGGTCACTTTGCTGATCACTGCCTTGAGCTGGTTGCTGGAGAGGTGTCGGTCAAAAAAGTGGGTCGCGCCGTAGCTCTTGACAAGATGTTCATTGCTCGGGGAGGCTGTAGCGATGATGGGATAGAATCCTGAGAGACGAGCAAGTTGAATGGCTGTAATATCATGATAGTCAGGGTGCGCTGTGGACAGACGAGTCTCAATTCGCCTACCGTATGAACCCACAGAGGAAGAACCGCCGATGATGACGATGGGTTTCTTTGATTTAGTATTGACGCCACTTGTTGCCCAAGGAGGGGTTATCCCGGCTCCGTAATGTTCTCCGTACATGCCCGTCACTGCAGTATCCAACCCCAGAGGGACGGTAGCTGCACTATCGAAAGAATGGTGGGAAGGAATCTGGGTTGAGATTCGAGAACCATGAGATAACTCGTTGTAATTGATGGACCCACTCAAGACTTACCTTTGCAGTGAAACTCGCAGCGGTCAGTGCGTACTGCTGGAACGCAGCCATATCATTGGAGAATGCGGCATGCGCCAATCTGTAAACCAACGTTGAGGATACAAGAATACGGGGAGAGGATATATTATCTAACACATTATCGCCTTTGCTGAAGTTTTCAACCCCTTCACCTACTTCCTCGACAATGCCAGCAATATCCGCACCTAGAACGGCGGGGTAATCGGATATGAATATACCATGTTCTTGCATCTTATAGTCAACCGGGTTAAGGGCAGCAGATTGGACTTTGACCAAGAGCTGCCCTGTACCGGGACTAGGGATGCTACGAGAGCCAACTTCGAAATTGCCCTGCTTTTTGGGAAGAATAAGAGCTTTCTGTTGGGGAGACATGGGGGAATGCGGGTGATAATTTCTTCGCACTGACTTATAAATTGGAATCTCAGGCAGGATGAGTAAACGATCATGTGGATAAGTATGAGTAAGAAACAGCGTAGTTATTTCTGTTTCTCGCTGATGTACATCAGCGAACGTCTAGGGTTTATGTATACATACGCGGTTAAGCCTACCTATCCACGGTACCGGTAGAGAAGTTCTCCCTTGTATCTGATAGAGGTGGGTCAAAGGTTTCACATTGTCATTTCTGATGAGTCACTCTGTTGAGGGGATAAGGTGGCTTCGGTGATGTGGATGATTCAGGAAGAGCCGGACTTCGTCGGCAGGG
>Ga0153976_1000420_pt1 | contig 14763 bp, 17 predicted proteins | sample TSGA060MetaG_FD_104717 | JGI IMG/M metagenome (GOLD analysis project Ga0153976, IMG submission 104717) | Attine ant fungus gardens microbial communities from Georgia, USA - TSGA060 MetaG | ecosystem: Host-associated > Fungi > Mycelium > Unclassified | place: USA: Georgia, Yuchi Wildlife... | reverse complement strand
TGGCAGACAGCTTTCACTTGTACTGGCCATGCATCGTAGTTCAGCGCCTGGTACAGGTTGCTTGGTTGGTGAAATAAGTGAAAACATGATACAAATACAAGATGTACACAGTCATTAATGTTACAACGGACGCAGGAAATTTGGGAGGGTATATCGGAGAAGTGTACTCATCATGTTCGTGTGACGGAGGGAGTTATCGGAATACTCCGGATGCTCTGTGTCTTAGCCCTTGTAAGTCTGCGATGTACAAGGATTAATATGGTATTAGCGAGACTGAGAACTTCTGCTTACTCGTCAAAATGAGTGCCTCTTTTCGGATCAGCTCGTCGTTTGGCAAGTACTTTCCTGACCTTTCTCTCAGGGCGGACAACGATAATAGGCACGGGGGAGTGCGAGAGACAATATTTCGACACGCTGCCAACACCAGGTGCGCCGAAAGCAGCACCCCAGGCTTGCATCATGCTGCGTTGACCCTTCGAGCCCACGACGACAGAGTCTGGCCGGTACAGTGCAATTAAGCGTTCAAGTGTTGTGGTGATCTTTCCAGCAATAAGCTCGACAATTATGGAGAGCTATGGCACACGAGTGAGAAGATATACTGTAAAGATATGACGACCACGCACCTTACAGTCTGGATCGTACTCGATGCACTTCTCCTGAATGTGGCGCATAAGTTCACGAGCTTCTTCTCGAACGACTTCATGATCCTTCTCTGAAAGATGGTAATGTTTGCGTAAGGCTTGTATGGTAAATAATTGGTCGCTCACCCAAATCCTCTGGGTCGACACCTCTGTATACAATCAACTCGTCCCCATCCTGCACCAAGCTTTCTAGCGCCCAATCAAGAGCTTGCTTTCCACTTTCGTCGGGGCTGGATGCACAAAGGAACACCCTTGTGGCTCTGTGCCTGGCATATCCATCTGATTGAACGTGGAGGGTATATGAGAACATGGATGCAGCAGGATTCTCAAAGGTGTCGAAAGATACTTTGGGAGTGTAACCTTGGCCGGCTACAGAAGGGGATGTACCATGCATGTTTGTTGATGGAGAATGTGACATTGACGTTGAATAGGACGCAGGTGGCGGCAGTCGAGAAGTGGAGATTGGGAGGGCGAGTGACGATGAGGGGAAGGGGGAGAGTGCTGGGGATGAAGGTGAGGATAATGGGGGCAGTAAAGGAGAGCCGGGACATGAAGTCTGCTTGAGCGCTGAGCGTAGCATGACTGGAATATGCGTGTGCTGTTCACTCACACTCGAAGACATGGCTGTGGATAGTGACGAAGATATATATAATTATCAGTTTACATATATAAATAGTTTTGACGACCACAAAAACACTTGACTTATTGGTATTCCACCATTAATATGCATCGACACCAACAACCGCAACCTTCCCTTTGATCATTTGTCGACATCGAAGTGTACTTGCGATATAGCAAATTTTAGGGTCACTCATGCTTAGAAAGTTGACAAACAATCACCAAGAATATTGAAATGAATTTCTTATACCACTTATCAGTTTAGTACATAATCAAAATATTTAACTATTATGTCCCACTTTGACCTGGAAGTTGCTCATCTCAAACTATGTCGACGTCTCGTTCAGTCAGTCCTTCTCCAAGCACAGACAAAGGGGAAGAGAAAGAAAAAGGGCAAGAAGAGCAACGCTCAGAGGCAACACAGGAGTCCACTGGCGAGTCCACCTCCCCAGAGGCGTCTGCTGAACCTTCAGATACAGACCAGGACTCCACACCGGCGCCTTCCTCCACCCATACTTCCCTCCCAACAGCGGGAGCATGGCAAGCCATCTGGTCCCCTCAACACAACACCTACTACTTCTACAACTCCGAAACTAAAGAAACGACTTGGATCAATCCCCTTCAACCTACCTCTGCCACCGACACCACCTCTGAATCTGATCCCTCCTCGTCTTCGTCTCAACCTGGCCCCTCCTTAATAGACCCCCACTATGCGATGCTGCAAGCCAACGCGATGGCACAGGGAATCGATCCCTCGCTCGCGTACCTGGATCCCTCGCTCGCATCCTCGTCCGGTGTCCCCAGCAATTTTACATACACCGCCAAGTTCAATGCGCGGACTGGCGCTTTCGCAAAAGCAGACAGTCGCGATCCTACTCACATGTCTGAGTATGAGCGTGCTAAGCGCATGAGCGAGTTTTACTTTGATGTGGGCGCGTGGGAGAAGGATGTCGAGAGGCGGAAGAGGGCGGAGGATGAGGCCGAGGCGGATGGAGAGGGCAGAAAGAGAAAACGGCCGACGAAGAAGGATTTGGTGAGATGAGCCATGAGTTTTCTTGTTCGTGCTGGTTGCTGAATTTCATTCGCAGGAACGGTTCAAGGAACAGAAGAGACTAAAGAAGATAGCTAAGACCGCATGGCTTCGAACATAGTGTAGTATTAGAAGTACGAATCCAAGAGCAGTCTGGCAAAAGTGATTCCATCGAAGAAAGGTTCAAGATTCGTGAATGATCTGTGCGAGCATAGTACACTCGAGTTCTATGATGACCGATAAGTAAACGGCTGCCTCATTCAAGATATATTTCCAACTCGGTCATCGTCCGTTAATGTCTGTGGTTGTATCTAATGTTCGATAATGGTACCCTACGTGGAGAATATGCCAATAATCTTGAAAGACGGGACAGCTTTCCCTTCCTCGCCAAGTAATACGCACTCGGCGTAGTGTGATCCTCGTGAAACATAGTGATCAATCACCGCAAGACTTGAACAATCCATCAATCACCGCGTGCAAAAACGAAAAGAATCAGGATAACTCACGTCGGCACCGCTTCCTGAACGTCTCCAGCATTTTCAATGATCACCGCTCCTCCAAAGTTGTCGTCCACCCAACACTCAATCTCGCTTCCCTCCCCAATTTCGCTCATGGGTTCCTTGAGGAAATAAATCCCGATGTCTCCAGCGCCGACCTTGATAGGCACGCGCAGCTTGCTCAACGGCATCGAACTATACCAGTAATAGCCAGCCGTAAGTAAAGGAGAGGAGCCCGACTCAGGATGCGCAGCATGCCACCCCGTACCATAGAAAAGCGAGGGAGGCACGGGGTTGACGAGATCATTAGCAGATACGCAATACGGCGCGACCTCTTCGAATGGTCGCGCCTCTTTGACGCGAGTGTTAATCCGAACGGGGGGGATGCGCAGTTCGGGGTAGATGGGTATATCTGCCGCTTGGGCGACAGCTGCGGCATGTTTCTTCTCGGCTTTTGCACCGTCGTCTACCGGTTGTGGGGGCTCGGGCGCACCTTTCCTTACCCCAACACCGCCAAAGAGATGTGTGTCTGCTGCGCCTGGGTTGAAACTAGGTGCCATCATGAGAGAGATGGTGTCGTACGAATGGCCACCTGCCGTTGACCACGCAGCACATATCTGAGTTTGGAAGTACGATACGAGAACGTCAGTAAGGATTTCGTGACCAGCCGCATTTGCGAGCACAGGGTCCGCAAAGTACGGTTTGATAAGCTCGGGATTCGACATGTAAGAGGGATATAGTATGGGTTTGATGCTATCCATAGATGTCAGCAAATCTCTCGGACAAATGGGAAGGGTCTACCTAATATGCGGCACATCGTAGAACTGGGCGACAATAGTGTGCCAATGGTCAGGTCCTGCAAAGCCATGGACGGTGTGTGACTGTGGGCTGAAGTGCCCCAGAATAATAACTGCAGGCTGATCTGGGCGGTCCAATACAGAGCGAACCAACAACTCAAAGTTTTCCATCCCGCGCTGGGAACTAGAAGGATTTATTAGATAACACATCACATTTTCAGTTGGAGACCTGTGCTTACGCTTCATCGTCGACGTCAAATTCAAGTATGACGAGATCAGTGTTCTCTGGAATATGGTGGGAGCTGCAAAAGCCAAAGTACCCCGAGTTTGTGCGCATCATAGCGCCGTTAGTCAGTTGTGAAGCTGGGTGAGGGAACACGCTCGACCACCACTGGAAAAAGCGCGAAGGATAGCATTTAGCTGATAATGGATCATTGCCTGCGCCATGACAAGCCGAAACTACGCAAGGACAAGGTTCAGACTGGAATTTCTGCGAGATAGAGAATACGCACTTGAACCACCCAATACGCTGATTGTCACAGGTTGGCCCAAGAGTGCTTTATGAATAACGCGGTGGACTCTTCCTCCGCTGCCCAGATGGACACGGCTTTGAGCCAACGCCACGACACCATACTTCTCTGCAATCTCATCCTTAGGACTAAATACAGGACAAAAGTCGAACGGGTTGGTGGAGTTGCCGATAAGGTAGTTCGCATCATGAAGGTAGTTCTTTGGGACCAGGCCATCTGTGGTGAATGACCCCAGTCGAGGTAATGCCTGGTTAGAAGGCAGGATAAATCGTGAGAGACCGACGATTAGGATGAAAGCGAATATGATGGCCCATATTCTCTTGGTGACGCCGAACACTCTTTGATTCCACTTTGTGTGATTTGTTGAGTCGGTGCCCATACCTGTCAGTCTGTGCTGGTTGGGAGGGGAGATGCGTGCCAGACCCTTCCCTAGGCCAAGGCGTCGTTGCATATATCTGTTACGAGAACGAGAAAAAAAAAGAAAACAATTCCAGCTCGAGGTAAGTTGTAACCGAAATACAGCGGAGCTACTAACACCGCGTCGAGGAAAAAGAATGGACACTGTGGGATTTGAACCCACGACCTCACGCAAGTTCGTGCGAAGCGTGCGCGCTACCAACTGTGCCAAGTGCCCTCCATGCATGTCCGACGAAGAAACCAGATTGCCCATGTTTTGTGGATTAAGTTCGATAGGATATGCAACTTCCTAGTATTTTGACATGCAAACCAAAAAGCAGCTACATAAAGTCCTCCTTAGAGATCTCCAAGTCACCAAAAAGCAGCTATTCAATGTCCGCCTCACAAATCGCGACCATCCCTCTGATGTTTTACCTTCACAGCGTCCGGACTCTGCGCACGATCAGGCATACGCTCCCAGATGGGATCTACATCAGGTCCGTCTATATCACCTGCTCCGTCCCAGCCCCAACACCATACTGTCCAATCCGTGAGCGGAAGACTCGATACAGCAGCACAGCACTTACCATGCGAAGGGCCTGGTACAAAATCTATCTCCTCGCTTTCCTCCGTCGTGAACAAACGGTCATGAGGACCGAACCATGACCGGTCCTGTGGGTCCGTCCTCGGATTATCAGGAAGTCCTCCAAGACGAACAAATCCTCGGATGGCAGTGAGGTTCCGCCTTGAAGGATGAATAATATCGAATACTTTCTATAAAAAGAACCAATCAGTCGGGATGTCGAGTTTCCACTCCCATCTGAGCATACCTTATCATACGCAAGCTTAACCCGCGGTACCATCATAATACGACCATATCCAGCCTCCCAATAATCATTGCAGATCAAACTGCACTCTGAGGCAGAACATTCCTCTTCCGCAAGTCGAGCCATGCGAAATTTGATATATGGAGGCGAATAAAACGGAGCGGGGTCTAGTACTGCGATGCCGTTCCAACACGACTGGACTTGGATAGGAAGGTGCATTTGAAAACGGTCAGAGGAGTAAGGGTCATGGAAGACGTTTTCGAACGGGGCATTCTCCAGCGCCGTCCCGTTGATATCACGAGCAACCCAGTTGTCATAAAAGACGGGTGTCGACTATATATATATAGTAAAAGCTGAGCTCGTATAAGGTATCTTCGGTACATACCAGGTCTTTATGGTACATGTAATCCGCCGCACATGTTATGCCCGCATTATTCCGCCGACTCTGCCATATGAGCTCAAGTAAATCGTCTACGCATGGGAGGACATCATTCATGAATATGATGGTGTCAAAGTATTCGTTATGGGAGTCGCGTAGCTCGTGGAGTGGGTTGAACGCCTGGTTGCGAACCTCTGCGAGGTACTCTATGCGGTGGTTGAAGGCACCCCTTGTGCGTGTAGAGGTTCGGATAGTGACACGGAGGCCTACGCTGCGCGTCAGGGCGTCGAATATACGTAGCAGTGCCTTGGTCTGGTCCGTTGAGCCATTCTCGTATATGGAGACATAAACGTTGTGGTAGCCCAGAATAGCGGACACTCGAAAGAGGGTCGCAAACAAATCAGGGATGATATCAAAAGAGTTGTACAAGTTGATGGCGAAGAAATATTTGTGCTCGTTCGATGGAACGTTGTGTACGTGCTGTGAGTCGGAAAATCCCCATGAGGAGAACCAAGTGGATTCAGAGGGTGTTTTGTGTCCCACGAGAGATTCATAACGGTCTCGGACTTGTTGAATGTACAGCGGCTGGGAATTTCGCGTGCACTCCGTCGTATGATGCGGAGAAAGTGTGGAGAGCAGGTCTAGGACGCGACGGCGCTGATCGACGTTTGGGAGTGTGAATTGTTTGCGAGCAGATAGCCGCGATACGAATATGGGATTGTTCCCTGCTGTCGACAAGAGCTATGATCACACGTCATGGCAGTGGGAACGGTATAAGGATAGAGAAACATACACCCGATGGTAATGCCCGGCCAATCAGCAAGCCCAGTAGCAGCCCAACCACTAGTGCCAAAGGAGTCGGAACCCGTTTCAAGTGTGACCAGAACACCCCCAGTAGCATGGTCGAAGAGATAGATGGGGTGCTTCAAGTTGCGAACTTGGAATAGACGGCACAGATCACCGTACTCAACTGTTCATATACTCTTTTCCGATGCTCAGCTCTCCTGGATAGATAGAAAAGGGGTGTGGGACTGGCGTCTGCAGAGGAAGTAACTGGTTGGATTTGGATGTGAAGATGACGGCGCAAATTCAACCTCAAATTGAGGTCGGAGGCGAGTAAGAATGGGCGCTTTGCACACACAAATTCAAATAACCGGTACTGTCGATAATGATACAGACGTCCAATGTTCAATCAACAACTGTACAGGCTACCTCATTTGCTCCATGAAATCGAATACAAAGATGAATGTAGTAAATCAGGTAGTCAAGCCTGCAAGCTTCGTAATGCTGCGACATCGAAATCCTAGTGTCTAAAGAATGCGAAAGAATAATAATAGTATGGAATTTTGTGAATCCTGCGACTACTTAAAATGACGCAGCTAGGATGGCAAGGGCGGCTGCACCAGTGAGCATATTGACGCTATTCGATGACCCGGCGCTGGATGACCTGGTTTCAAGTTAGTTAGCATCTCCACATACGAAATAAAAAATAAAAAATAATGCTCACGTAGCGGAGGCCTTGGCGGAACTCGTGGAGGTACCACTAGCGGATGCAGTGGAAGATGCCGATGTAGCCGTCAATGTGACACCCTATATTATAGGATTCAACGAAAATCCAAAAAAAAGGGGGATATCTACGACGTACCACTGCTGCACAGAGTGCCTGAGAATCCGCTTCAGCAGTTGTGAGGTCACTCCCGGTGCATGATGCTTGAATACAGGTGGTGGTGCTGTTGATGAAAGCCTGGCTGTGGCAAAGACAATTGTCGTCGGTAGAAGAACAGTTGCCGTAGTCAGCGCTGGCTAAACACTCCGCAGCACAGTCTGACCACAGAAAGACATTAGATATGACGGTAATGCGAAACAAAACAAAAGGGTAGTTAATACGCACTGGGCAAGCTCTGACGCACAACCAATGCTGCAAATGCGGAAGAGAAAGCTGCAGAGAGAACAAGAATGGCAACGGGGAAGCGCATTGTGAACAAGTGGAGCGAGTGAAGGACAAAGACAAGAGAACTCTGGGGAATTTGACGAGTAAGTCGAATGAGACAAGCCCTTTATAAACACCCGATCAGCGGGAGAAAATGAACCACTTCTCAGTCGGAAGTCCAATCTTTCACAAACAAAACCCTCTAAGATGTTTTAAATACATAAATTCAAAGATGACAACGGATTTGACGTACACTGAGGGCTCGTGAGTATAGGAAAAACTGCACAGTGCCTGACATTGTTCCCAACTGATATTTTGTGTGAGCCGACTACATTCCTGACTCTAAGCACGAGAAGTGGGTATACAAAGGGAATCCCTTGAGGAGCAGCTCGGTAAACTCCGCGACTGCCCGGTGTTCCTGACGAACAAAGGGAAGGAACAAAGACAACATGTCTTGTTGTATTAGACTTGGACCAATTGCTTCCGCGCTTTATTACCGGCTTCTCATCGGGATTCGGAAGTATGAAATCTCTGGAGGTGAGTGAGTTGAGCAAAACCCAGCAGTGATAGTGCAGAGACAAGAGACGTCACTGCACTGCCATGTCCAAGCAAGGTCACGATTCGCCGGCGCCGACCGCTGACCTTCACAAAGTCAGTACTCAATTGCCGAAGTATGTCTCCGCGGCCGATCTTCGATCACTATACCGAGTAATTGGACATTAATCATAATATCTTTCACATAAATGGGACTCTTTCTCCTTTGGAATACCTTCTAGAGAACAGTGACGCATCTACCGAGCACATCTCCGAAGACCATTACAGATACCTGACCTACGGGCAGGTATGTCTCCGGAATACAAGCACAAGAGGCCAGCGCCGCCAGTTGTGGCTACGAGCGACCCGCGACATCATGCCTCGCTCCACGAATCCGAGTCCATGACCAACTCACACAGCAAAAACGGCTGACCGCATGCCCCACCGCCAACCTTGTGTTTTTCTTCGATGCCGAGTTCATCTCACATCCCCCGCTGCCAGTGGATAAGAATGAATTCGTATGGGTTGGCGAGGGCACTATTGTTTGCATCTCCACGCAACTAGATGACTATAGTCAGTTATGTGATTTGCTTGAAACTGCTAGTGATACCGGGAACTGGGCCAAGCAATGGCATCCATGCAATCCAACTACGAGTGACGACTGGCTGGTTGGCTGCATGCTCCATCGTCAACTTTGTGTTCTTGTTCCTCAGATGTTCGAACACCGAGTTCACTTCATACTATTCAGCTCCCTTCTGATAACAGGGAGTGTAGGGTTTCACGAAGACACTTTTGCATAACGCGTGCCGCAGACGACGAGTGATGCCTAAGGCCTCTGTGAAAATATCCCTCCGGAGCGGAGGTTACTTGATGGCTATCGCTTTGCGTTTTTGATCTTCGTCCATCGCATCAGAACGTAACCATCTACCGCAAGGCCAAGAATGTGCGCGCCGTGGAATATAAATACATCGATGAATGCATCAGGAATACAGTTACAGAGCTACCGAAATACAGTAATCATCAAACGCTCCACTTCATATCCCTTTCCTCCGCCAAGGGTATCTAGCACCATCATAATGCAGAACAGTGCCGCCCTCTTGTTCGTCCTTGTTATCCCTATACCTCATCTCCCCCTCTGCATAGGAGTATTCAGGAGGTTTGCAGCCGGAAGATGGCAACCCTGATATTGGGGCATACCCTGGCTTGATTAATTCCATGAAGTAAGTCATGGCTGCATATATGAACCACCCAAAGGCTAGAACTTCAAATCAATGAGTCGAAATAAGTCATACTTGACCGATTCAAAACAGATATTGCGCACTGGTTCCGATGGTGGCCAAATCGCCTATCCTCACATTGCGGTTCCACTTGCTACTGCAATCTGAGGAAAGTTGAGATTGGCAATGGAACAGGTAAAGAACTCACAATCTTGAGCGTCCACTTCATTCATCGGCAATGGTGGGGAAGCGGCCCATGCTCCAAATGCCTACCTACGAATAAGTACTCTCCATGGACAGAATGTGAATCGAATACTAACATTCCCCTTCTTTCCGTATCGCGCAAGAGTTACGCATCCACCCATCAGTTCATTCTACACCAAGGTGAACTAAGCAGCGACAAGCATTCGCTGTATTAACCCACCTTGTACTGTATTTGAGCAATGTACCTAAGCATGTTAACCATGACAAGAAGGATATATGCGATAGGGCACAACATCGCATACAACCTAACCACCGGCCGTCTTTGCTGTACGGTCAGTGTTAGAACTAGCAACTGCGGCAAGGTCATTACCGAGACAACTTACGGTCACTGCACTGAAAATGCCAAATATCAATATGCTGACGGAGACGGCATACAGGACATATTCGGCTATGATAAATGAACCGAGTTTTGGGTAAGTACCTACAACAACACGAGTGAGTGGATCATTGTGCACAGAGGCAGCCACAAACCAATGGGAGTGATGAAATGCTTGAATAAAAAGTACTGCCACAAAATGTCAGGCATATATCTACGGGAAAGACCAAGAACAGTTACGGTGCTAGAAAATGAAATGAAGATAATTAGTAGGGGCCGCATTTACGATGAATGACGACACTAACTGTAGCAAAGCAAATATCGCCGAGACTTCATAGTGAGAATGGAGGTCAGGACGGAAAAACTATATGTTGCATGACGGACATACACCGAAAGACAACGGCGCGCAGCCTCAGGAGGATTCTCCTTTTTACGAGTGCATATCCGACAGGTTCTCCTGGTGTGTATAACATAAATGTACGAGTACCCTTCGGCTCCTGTGCTAGTAACCAACCTGGCGAAGCATTTTGAGTTGTGTTCATGAGAGTACAGTATTTAGTTGAACGTTGAAACCGTGACGAACAGATAGGAGTGTTTGACTATTCGCGCGGCTTAGTAAGCACTGCATGGAATTGTGTTTCCCTCCGTCATGTTAACTTAGAAGTGTTCACGAAGACACTGTTGTTGGTATCTCATTGTGTCTATACGACCAGCAATGCCTATAGGACTCTATCACGAAATTGCTTTCCGGCCGCGATATAAATACATCGACGAGTGCGCATCAACTGCAACACATTAGTGAGCGGATTGGTGCGTATACTGAGGCAATTACAAACCAATGGGCACCATCAGACCTTTTAAAGATGTAATCCCCGTAAGTGTCTTGTGAACCAGCGGGGAATGCGCAAAGTCCCCACCAAGTCGAGGCGGGTGGTGCGCGAGACTACAGAAGTGCATTGAAGCGGAATGATACGGTGTCGACTAGATTCGTATTGACGCGGCGTCAGTGTCTCAGCCGAGGGATATTTGACTTGTAGTTGTCAAGCGACGTGGTATGACGAGCACCATTCGAGGTTCTTCCTTATATGGCTTAATTTCTGCGTACCATCGCTATAGTTTGCTGCCCAACAAAGTCCAAGGCTGCGACTATGATCAAACTCGACCGTCACTGGAGTGGATGTCGAATGGTTTGTCGTACGTCCCTGGTGCATAGTAATTGACTAGTTTGCGGGGAAACGATTTCAATGGAGGGCCTCGTGACCATGAGTTGCTTGTCATTGTTTTCGGGGTTTACCGAACAACTGTCAAGTTCCAGCCACGAACCTTATTCGTCACTGCCACTAACCAACAGACCGCAGCCAGCACACGGTAATCGACCCCGAACATCCTCAAGACATGGTATGTTACATCCATACTCTATCTTGCGTGTCGCTGATCTTGTTGGTAGGCCAGGACAAAAACTGACAAAGTATGTTCAGTCACGATGTCCTCCCGTGATATTCTTTTACCACCCCATCGTAGACCGGCGGCAAGCGCTCCGCTCTTCAAGATGTTGTAACTCGCGAATACACTATTCATCTGCACAAACTCGTGCACGGCCGCTCCTTCAAAAAGCGTGCTCCCTGGGCCGTGAAATCCGTCGTCGAATTCGCCCGCAAATCGATGGGGACGACTGATGTTCGGTTGGACCCCAAGCTCAACCAAGCACTATGGGTTCGCGGTGTCAAGTCCGTTCCCCACCGGATAAGAGTAAAGCTCGAGCGTGAGTACTTCATTGTTCACGATAATCACAGTATTGACAGTCTTGTGGATGCGCTACAGGCAAGCGAAATGATGAAGAGGGTGCGAAAGAGAAGCTTTTCACTTATGCCAGCCATGTCGAGGTGACGTCGTTCAAGGTACGCATTATCTTCAGCCGTTGCTCCAGTCCCTTCTTAGCAATCGTTTTTTTTTCATCCAGGGGCTCCAAACCACTGTTGTCGACGCAGAGTAAAGCCTGCGAAGAGATATCTTCGGAAGGTCTTGTGTAGTCATTTTTTATCTCATGTCGCCATGCATCATTACGCTCAACACTATGCTACCCTGTCGAGCAATCAAAATCCTCGCGCATCTTGATGTTCTCCCTGAGCTTGAATTACCCCGCCGAAGGATTTGGACTTGAGCCGAATATCTTCCTCCAACATGCTGAGTGATGTATTTTATCTGTCACTGGTTTCTTACATGTTGTCTCCGTTGTGACTCTCCAACCAAGCAAGTCATCGCGTAGACAGCATAGAAGAGTGTACCAAGTCAGACTGGATTAACTTCTTGCTTCAATTTTCTACGACTGCAGCTATTTCGGCAACTTCACTCCTCCAATCATCCATGCCTAAGCCTCGGGTAGATCACACCTGGCAGCCTAGCTGATTATTGCAGTTGCCTAAGTGTACACGTGTTCCCCACAGATGCAAGACGTAGCCCTCCATGCTGACACCGCTTTAGATCGACCAATATCTTATCATTGTTCGAACAGCGATGCTGCGCTTTAATGATGCTCAAGGACTGTTTATACGCACTGTCTTCCTGTACTTAGCTAAACAAGACCAAGTCTGGCATCGGGGTTCTTTTCCCACGGGGGTTTCCCATTAGAATTCCTTATTTTCGGACTCATCTTACACGATCATGATGGACTTGCCAAGCATGCTAAACATAACATTATACCACTCACTTATCCCCATTTTCACTCTTATTTTCACTTGATTCGACTTTTTCTCGCTTTGATGCTGTAAAAACTCTTGATTCGCCTTGGCCAAAGTCTATGTCCTTACTTGAATTTTCGTAAGAGCAAAATAGTTGAGTTAAGTCGGAAAATGACCGAAAAGGAAGACTGTCATGGACCAGACAACAGATCCAGGTATGTCAAATACACACCATGAAAATTTCATCGCTGCTGCATGCCTCTCATCAAGACATGATGACTGACAACGGCCAACGTGCACGTAGCACGGTGTCGTAGCTTACATTATGCAGGAACCGATGGTCTTCTACATCTAGTATAGGTCTAGGGTATCCTTGGAAGAATACTCATCCCCCTCGCAGTGCTCGGCGCCCACCACCAATCATGACCCTCCCATCAGTTCAGAGTGACTCACGTCCCCTGTCGTGGAGGTACTCAACTCTCTTCACAATTTCTCCGCTAAGTGTGCTACATCATCTGCCGCCGGAAAATCGGTGTATCCTTTCCCCGTATGATCGCCAGCAAGGTAAAATGTCGAACGGTCGTACTTTACGAGCGGGATATCGTGCATGAGGCGGCTGGGAAGGTCAGGCTATCGAAGTGATATATAGCAATGGGGTGTGGATATGAATACGAAGGAGCCGTCCGGGGCGAGACAGAAGGATGGATACCAGGCATAGGAAGGGAAAGGTACGTCAGTACAACAGCAAACGCGGAACCGGATAACGGGATAAATTCAGAGAACCCAAAGACTCACATTCGAAATATACAACCTCCCAAATGCCACCATACCCCCCTTCTCTTCCACAGTCTCGATTGCGGTCTGTCGTGTGTACCCACCTGCACTGATAAACACGCGATCCTTGCCCTCCTCACACCATATTTGACGCAGGGGATCGTTGCTACTTTCTGGTGGCGCATCCACATCGACGTTCCCTCCCACGCGTGGCTCGGTAACATGGAGATAGGCGAGGTTGTACTTCCTGAGCTGGCGTACGAGGTAGGAGAATTGTGGTATTGGGTCAGAGGACCCCATATCTGCGCGAGGGTCGGTCAAGCATAAATAGAGAAACAGAGAAAGAACGTACCTTGAAATGGACTCCATGGGCTCAACCTGATGCCGACCTTCTCAGCGCCGACCTCTTTCACGACCGCATCCACGACCTCGATTGCAAACCTCGCTCGCTTCTCGATACTCCCACCCCAATTGTCCTCCCGGGTATTACTTACCTCTTGTAAGAACTGGTCGACGAGGTACCCGTTTGCACCATGGATTTCGACACCATCAAAGCCCGCTTCCATGGCGTTCCTAGCGGCCGCGGCATACGTGGTAATGTATGTCTTTATCTCTGACTCGGTGAGGGCATGTGGGATAGAAGTAGGGCGGATGGAGAGGGGGATAGGGGACGCAGAGACAAGCGGGGAGTTATTCTCTTTGGCGAGTACGTCCGGGAATGCTGCCCTTCCCAGTGCCCAAAGCTGACAATAGATAAAGCTCTTCTTTTCATGTACGGCATCGGTGACCTCTTTCCATCCCGCAATCTGTTCTTGCGTACTGATGGCCGGGACGAAGTCTTTCCCTCCAGCAGCCTGGGAGATGTAAGTGCCCTCTGATATCAGAAGGGTCCCTGGGACGGAGGCACGTTGGGCGTAGTAGGTGGCTGCATAGGGCCCGGGGACGTGTGTTAGGTGGGCGCGAAGACGGGTGAGCGGGGCGAGGACAATGCGGTGGTTCAGGTTCATTCCCCCTACTTTGATGGGCGTAAAGAGCGCATGGATCATGATGAGCCAGGCGAACGAGGTGCGTAGGGGCAGAATTTAATGGGTACTTTTGGAAAGCTGGCCATGGCCGTGACTATTTTTTATTTTGAAGGTTTGTGACATGGGAGTTATCCTGTTAGTCAGATGGGCATATCCCTTCGCGTGTGCATGTGAACTACGTGTTTTTTTTTTTGGTGGAACGTTGTGGCTCGAAACCACTGGCTTCTGGCAACTGACCAAGTCAGCCCCGGTCGGCCCGTTAAGGATACGGGAATTTCACCCATAATCACGGGAATTGCAACCCGTCAAG
>Ga0153976_1000418_pt1 | contig 14781 bp, 19 predicted proteins | sample TSGA060MetaG_FD_104717 | JGI IMG/M metagenome (GOLD analysis project Ga0153976, IMG submission 104717) | Attine ant fungus gardens microbial communities from Georgia, USA - TSGA060 MetaG | ecosystem: Host-associated > Fungi > Mycelium > Unclassified | place: USA: Georgia, Yuchi Wildlife... | reverse complement strand
TGGACCCACATCCCTCAAGCTAGGGATCTTAGAATGGTGATACGGACTTGCACTCCAATCTGTCAACTCCTACTGAAGGTCCGTGCTCCTCACAATGGATATTGATCGATTAGTCGTTCTGATGTTTAATAGGCTTGTCAAAGATTCAGGGGGGCCTATTGGTTCGTAGACTTCGATGTCTGCAAATCTTTTAAATAACGATTTCAGCAGTTCGTTTAAATGGTCCATGCAAACAGGGGCGTTTTTGCAGCTAATTCTCACACTCTCGGCGATATCCTGTAGACTACATCACCTCGCCCAAGTCATTCAGGAAACCCAAGAAGAGGCTGCAGGGGCTCTTTCAGACCTTTGTATTTCAGCCGAGGTCAGGTTTTACATAGGTATTCTTTGATTTCTATGAAATTCATTCTCTGGGGTTCTTAGCTCGCTCCCTCTCTTTCCGCAACGATGAACAAGTCAACAACTACTGCATTCCGAAAATCTTCTTTCCCTGTCCTGGTTTCCACCACTTCGCCAGTAAAGTCCTTGAGAAATCAACTCACCCCAGAATATGATCAAAACATGACAAGGTCTGTGGATGAGTCAGGAAAACAACAAAAGTGTAAGCCTTTCTACATCATTCCAGTGATAGACTACTCATTACCTCACAGTTGAGCTTGAGCCAAAAAGACCGTCCATTGGAATGAAGGACACCGCTGACAAGGTTCTACTGAGACCAGATAAGCTTCCAGCTATCAGGCGTTCTAAAGAGAAGAAGAAAGAGCTCATTGACGACATAGACAAGATATTCGGATTCTAATAGTTTATGTCAAACCATTTCTTGTATAGGCTTGGTACAAGTAAAAGAACCCAAAATAGAGAGTAGAAAAATTTTAACAAAGCTCACGAAACGTCGAGCATCTTGAACGATGTTATTGGCCCATGTGACAATAAATAATGCTAGTCTAAAGTCCCATAGCAACAGATACCATTGAAATACTATTCCTCCTCGAACCGTTCACTCTTAATTGCTCACAGCAGGAAGAAGCTGGCAGCAACAGCGGTGAGGGCGATGGCTAACTTGGGCGAAGTGGTCACAGCACCACTGGAAGCTTGCGAGGCTGTAGGTGTAGAGGAATCACCTGCAGTAGTAGCAGATACGGGGCTCGAGGGAGACATAGATAGGGCAGAGCTAGGACTAGCGTTGTTCAAAGCGGCGCTGATGTCTTGAGGGATCATCAAGGGTGCACCAGAGGACCCACTGAGATCGATGGCACCGTTTTCCTTGATAGTATCAGGGTTGGCAGCTAGGAAGTTACGAGTATAAAGCACGTTCTCGGCGACCATGGGGTAGGACCACTCAGGAAGTGAAGCGACATCAATGTTACCTCCCCAACCAGATGCAACAGAGTTGCCCATTGTTGAATTAGTGGTGATATCGGCGTAAACGCTGAGATCGGGGTTCTATAACAATCTTAAACCCATCGATCAAATGCTGAGCTATTGTTCACTTACGCTCGAAGTCCAGCTAGACATCATGAGAGAGACAGAGGTACCAGCTCCAGAGTTGCTAGGAGGATTGCTGTGCGACAAGATCAATGTCATGCTTAACTATTTGTTCCTTTTGTCTACTCACATTATACCAAACATCCCCTTTTGACAATGGTTGGGAACAGTGCAATGGAAGAAGGTGGGATTGGTGTCGTTGACAACTTGATCGACTGAGATGTGCAATCAGTATTTGCATCAAACGATACTAGCAACTGTCACTCACAGACGAAGTCCTTGACCTGAAGCCCAGAAGTGAACGGGGTATCAGCCGTGGTGTTACAAAGTTCCAGGGAGGACGATTTAGTGACAGTGTGGTTATTGGCATTCCACATGAATCTAACAGTATCGCCGACCGAGGCGTTCACAGCAAAAGGAACGTAACGGAGAACACCCTGACTAGGAGCAACAACGACTACATGGGTAGCACCTGACCCAGAGCTGCTACCGCTGTCAGGCGAAGTTTGAGTGGGAGGAGGTGTCCATGGCTGAGGAGCATTGCCATATTGTGCAAGGCACTCTGAGGTGACAATCAACAAGCAAGAAATTAATCATTTTCAAGATTTGTACTCACGGGAGACACAATCATTATAGTTGGAGCCGCTACTCCAGCTCGAACTACCCCAGTTAGAATTTCCAGATCCGTAGATTGGGGTCTGGTAGGATCCCTCGGCGACAGATGTCGTTGAGGCCTCTGTTATGACAGCACCGGAGGTCTCCATAGACGAATCTACCATTTGACTCGAACCCATAGTCGAATCCATGCTCGAGCCCGAACCGTAGCCAGACCAGGAACCCGATGAGCCATCACCTGTTGCAGTGGCCCTGAAGAACAGAAAATTAGCGTTCTAAGGATGTGATACTTGAATTGGGGCTTACGCAGGCTGAGTACCTTGGGTAACGGGTGTGCCATTCGGAGCAGAAACAGCAGGTTCATTGATGGAACTATCCCTTATGTGATGAGGCAGCGCTGCGACAAAGCCAGCTAAGAGGATAGAAACGATAGCGCGAGAAGTGATCATTTCGAATGGCAAGAAAAAGGATTGAGAGAAGAGCTGAAAAAATTGCTGCTAGGTTGGAAACTGGAAAGGGAGCAACTACTCGAGTTCCTGAGCAAAAAATGATCGATCTATGGATTATCGTATACGAGTACGATGAAAGATGCATTCAAATGCTTACCTCGCGGAGATCTACTCGGAGAAAGAAAAAAAGAGAAAGAAGAGAACGAAAATGAGAAACCGAAGGAAAGGGGTGAAGGAGCCTTGGCTTGCAACGCCTGTAATTTTATACTGGCACTGGCCATGGGAAGATCGAGACCGCCATGGAAACAGATACACCGCAACGACAAGTCGATCTGGTTGTTGCATGTGCTGGATCGATGTAAGTACATAGCATACTGATTACAAATCGGGATTTTAATCTTGAAAAATATAACATACCGGTGCATCAAGTCGGTGCAGCGCAGACCGAGATAAATTCGCCAAAAGTGTCGTACGTGTCCGTATCATAGGCTACATCAGACATTTGGTTCAAAGAGCCAGGAACTCCGAATTGCCCTGTGTTTCATTGGCATAGTGAGCTGAACATGGCCTCCCTACATTGGTCGTCAAGCACAAGAAAGTAAATCATAATATTGGTTACGAAATCTATTCATAGGCGAAACGAAAGTCAAATCGCTTCGTGTATTTTAGAAACGACCTATCAAGGGTGACACCCACATCTGCCAATCAAAATCGCGACCAACAAAGATCACACTTCATCACTGTGGTCTGAAGGGGAGCCCAATTGGAGACTGTCGAGGTAAATATGTTGGGGTATTAGCCTGACTGAACTTGGGAGCGTCTCGCTCCTTAATTCTCTGCTTGGTCTCGCGCATTGCCTTCAAGCGATCAGTTCCCCTCAACTGGGACTGAGTAGGAACTGGTTCAGTGGACACTAATGCTGATGTTAGTTGTTTACTAGATACAGTACGTTTTCTGTTATTTTGCAGTAGTTGAGACCGAACCAAGCTATCATCGGAGTCCGATGGTCTGTTGGCAACTCGACGTTCCCGTTCGTCGAAAAGCCAGTCAGGAAGGTCTGAGGGACTCTGAGCTTGAGTTATATGATAAGCCTTCATGGCTCGTGTCAAACGAGACTCTTGTCCTGGGGGTGTTTCTGTGATCCAGGATCAGGAATGTCTTCGTTTTTCAACGCTATGATTAAGCCTACCTTCGCCTGACAAAGCAGAAATATTAGTGCTCCATGCCTTGCTCACGCTTACTGTTAACACGCTAGCGACACTTGACACTGCATTCCAGATAGGATATTCATCTCCTGATGACTCATCTGTTGTGGCTTTTCCTGTGAAACCTCAGAAGGGACTGTTGGAAAAAGGACAGGAACGTGCATACGTGTTGGCCGGGAGCAGAGGCGTGTAATGTGATCGGGATTGTTGGTTGCAGACGAAACTGGGGATAGTGTGCGGTATGGAGACATTTGCGTCGTCCTCTGAGGCCTAGGGTTCGCTGGAAGGCCAATTGAACAGGAGGGAGTAGAAGCTGGTAACATTGGATGTGGCACTAAGTCATAGCAGATGGGGTAGAGTGTATTTTTGTATGAGAGGCTGGATACACAAATGTACACTGGTTGGTTGTTAACTGGCAACTGTAACGCTGCATGACCTGGTGTTGACTCATTTTGTCGCCATCGCGAAATTTTTAAATACATCAGTTTGCCTGTGCAAATCATTCAACGTGGCATGTTCAACCAGTATCGTGTTTTAATCAGTCAATCTACTTCTGCCTGGAAACGCTATACGAGCACTTGTCCAGGTTCTGATAAATTCAAGATCCTTATTGTAGGGGCTGGTGTGTCCATGTTTTGTTTTTTCGCATAACCAATCTCATTGGCTACACTCAACAGGTACTGGAGGTCTGAATTCTGCAAATCAGATCTATGACCGCTTTAAATCTGCTGGCAAGACTTTGAAGGATGGAGATGTAGCGATTGTTGATGCAACTGAATCTCACTATTATCAGGTATAAACTTACAAGATTGATACTGCATTATCTTTGTTGACGTGATCTCATCAGCCAGGGTGGTAGGCTGTTTCAGTCAAAAAATATTTCATTGCTTAAGTATTGTTTAGGACACTAGTGGGTTCTGGCCTCAGGCCAAAAACAGACTTCCGGAAACCCGTCAGGTCTCTTGTACCTGACCATATCTCGCTGATCTCAGACAACGTTCAAACGTTTATCCCTAGCAAATCGGTTGTCATTACAGATTCCGGGCGAGAACTCTCTTATGACGTTCTTGTTGTGGCTGCAGGGCTTCAGATCAATTGGCATGCGATCAAGGGGCTTCGGGAGGCTCTTGCGGACTCCGCATCAGGGGTATCTTCCATTTATTCCTACAGCACTTGTGACAAGGTCTGGAATGATATTGAAGGTCTTCGCTCTGGGAAGGCTGTTTTCACTCAACCTGCAGGAGTGATTAAATGTGCAGGAGGTGCGTCAATCATTCATGTTGGGGGTTTCGCTCAGTACTTCCCGCAGCTCCTCAAAAGATCATGTGGATGGCATGGGATAGATTCAGACGCACTGACCGCAGTGACAAGATTTCCGTTGAGTTTTTCACCGGGATGCCCACTATGTTTGCCGTGAAAAAATACTCTGACGCCCTCAATGCCCTGAGAAAAGAAAGGAAGATTGGTGGTGGTTTCCATCATAACCTCGTCGCTGTTGATTCAAGAAACCACAAGGCTACTTTCCAGAAGTCCGACGGCTCTACTGTTGATATCCGTTACACTTTTCTCCATGCCACCCCTCCGATGGGTCCTTTGGACTTCATTAAACAGTCGCCACTGGCTGATGCTCATGGTTGGGTGTCTGTGAACTCAACGACCTTGCAACACACTAATCCAGAATATGCTAACGTTTTTTCTCTGGGAGACTGCTCTTCCTTGCCAACTTCAAAAACTACCGCAGCGATTACCGCACAGACTCCTGTTGTCGCTGAGAATATCTATTATTTCCTTGAGCATGGCCGAGCCGCCAATGCCCACTACGACGGTTACACGAGCTGTCCAGTAAGTTCAGCTCGCAAATGCATTTTTGATGCCAGGTTTCGATCCCGTATAAGCTCTTGACAGGATATGGCGAACTCCTGCTGGCTGAATTTAAGTACGGTCTGGAACCCAAGGAGACTTTCAGTGCTTTCGTGGATCAGACGAAAAGTCATCGGGCTTTCTATTGGCTCAAAAAGAGTTTATTTCCTCATGTTTACTGGAACTATATGGTGAGTTTTGATTTGGGGATATGGGCCAGAGTTTTAATTCATTATTTATTTAGGTCAAAGGTAAATGGTTTGGCACAAAAGGCCTTTCCCGTCCATCATACTCGTAATCTTCATGGTCTTCGACGGACTAGCCTTGAGATTTCATTCAATGATCCCCGCTTGTAGTTGCATAGCGATCCTCGAGATCCTCTTGGCCACCGAACCCTCCTTCGAAATCTTTGTCCTGGCTCGGTATTATTTCCTTACTCTTTTCCATCTCTTTTCCAATTTGTTCCTGGGTCTATTGAATGTCAGATTATTGATAGTCATATATAAAATTGCCCAATAAGACCTTTTGTTCTTTCTGTGCCCATGCATCATCCTTTTTCAGTATTAAAATACGTTTTGAATCTATATTTACACACCTCTTTGGTGGTTGTGGATGACATGCCTATACAGTGTAGCTGGACAAGAGAAAGTGGGTTCCCCAGTAATGACGTTGTGAACCACGTGACTGACACCAGGAATTGTTGATCCAGACACGATGACACGTTCTTCAATACATCCATGACCAATCGACTCACTTCTGCGCAAATTATAGCCCTTGGCGACTATCTCAGACCGGATTTTGATCCAAGTACACTTACTGTATCTCAGCTTCTGGGATTGTTAGGTTACCACAATGTCACTTATCCAACTCCGTACTCCAAGTCCAAGCTTATTCAGTGTTTCGAAGAAGAAATCAAGTATAAAGCGGACAATCTTAGGAAAGAACGGCTTAAGAAAGCCAATAGCATTGCCAGCGATGACGGTATTACTGACGGCCTGACTGGAAAACCACTGGGAAAGGTGCGTGATGATGATGCATGATACAGAATGCATCTGACTTCTCGGGAAGGTCCTCGCTCCCAGGCGATCCTCTAGGCGACTTTCAAAAATTTCTGCAGCCCCTCGTGATGAGGAAACATCGCCGCTCCGGTCAGAACCAGTCTGTATCTCACTTTGGGTCGGCTCCCAGTCATTCACATAACTCCAGGTCAAAATTAAACGACGGCGATCGTCCGCTCAGCCTGCACTGGAAGGTTCATCTAGACGATACAAAGCACCTTCGGTTTTTGGAGCTATCACCGAGAATGATTCTGACTCTGAGGAATCTCCAGTCAAGAAAGTTGGTAGAACGAAGAGAAAGGTATCAACCATGCCTTTCCTTTTGAAATGATCTGATGGTTCATTTAGGCAGATGTCAGTAGTCAGGCTCGTCAACTTTTATTGGTGAATACTGTACATCTTGTTATCGCTGCTTAGGAGCTTAGATTTTTTCTACAGGGAGAAGACAGTGGTTGGGAAGATAACAACATCTTCCAATCTGGAGCTGAAGATTCTTCTCCTGTCCGACCTTCTCCTGTTCGACAAAAGATTCCCAGAAAGAATGTCAGTGCGCGAAAGAGCCGAAAATCTTTCTCTGCGCCACCTCCACCATTGCCATATTATTCACCTACCCGGTCTGAAGTATCTCAAGCCTTCTCACCCCATGCCGAGGAGTTCAAGCCTGAACTACCTCTTCTACCATACCGTGAATTTCGCCTTCCCCCCCGATCTCTTGCAGAACTTGTGAAAGATGCTTCTCCAGATATTGATTCTTCTAAGTACGAATCTGAAAGGATCGAAGCAAAGCAACAATACAGCGAGCCAATTTATGAGGAGTCGCCTTTCACGGTAAAAGAGACATCCCAAGCTGATAAACAAAGGGAGGCCATCTCAAGAAGAGTTGCAGCTAGTATGGAAGCCCTTCATCATCGTCCAGTGCCTCTCCCAGCAGAACGGCCGTCATGGTTCCTGTGGTGTATTCTCGTTGTCACCTTTTCGGTCATTGCTTACTATGCCCATGACTATAAGGTTCAATCCTCGGCGATTGGTTATTGTGACACTGGAACTAGAACTAGTCAAGTGGTCGAGCATTTGAAGGCGCGCCGTCTTTTTGTGAGGGAATGCAATCGCCAGAATCAGACTACATTACGTCCCAATACTTCAGCAGGTGGACAGAACCTGACGGTTTGCCCCCTTCCGCCTCTACTTCCAATCCCAGAACCTGAATCTTGCACACCTTGTCCTGAGCATGCTACATGCTCTCAATATAGTATATATTGTGACACAGGCTACCTCCTTCATCCCAATCCTTTAGTTTTCTTCATGCCAACGCCACCCTCTGCGTCGAACGTGTCCTTCGCCACTGCCTCATCGCTTCCAGAACTCGTATGGGGTCTCTTATACGATTCTCTCAATGGTCTTCCTGGCTTTGGTAGCGTAGCTCTGCCGCCGCGCTGCCTAGAAGATCCAAACCGCAGGCGCTTGATCGGCGTACTGGGAAGGAATATTGAGAATACACTGGGAAAGGAGTACGGTAGACGTGTGTGTGCTGGCGGCAAAGTAATACAGGAACGTGTCAAAGAGTCTGACGGTGGCGAAGCCAAAAAATGGGGTGTTGAACTCTCGGAATTGAAAAGATTGATGAGGAAGAAAACTTTTGTGCGGTTGGACTCGAGTTTCCGGAGAAGCAAACTGACGTGTCATTATCATAGGTAAAAATGCTACCTGCCTTCGAAGATACTTTCAATGATAGCGTTCGAGAACTTGTGCAATGGGGAGGTGTTATCATTGGTGAAGATGCCGAGTGAGTGGTAGACATTTCGATCCTCCGCTCGTGATTTATAGTTCAAAAAACAGGGGTCACCAGTACTTGGCGCACAAAACGCCTGAATTTACTTGGGGCTGTGCGCTTCTCGTCAGGGCTAGGAAAGTGTGGGCTGAATGGAAATCAACAGTATTTGGTTTGTCATCCTAATTCAGTTTTCTTGCTGGTTACTAAATGTTCCGTCTCCTGTCCAGTGACTTTTGCACTGATCCTTGGCGCAATCGTGACCCGGCTTCGCTATGTCCGTAATAAATCAGAATCTCGACGGGTCGGAGAATTGGTTCAAATTGCGTTAGACACACTCCGGAACCAAGAATTTGCACATCATGTTGACCCAGTCACTGCCGCGCAACCTTACCTATCATCCTTGCAACTAAGGGACTTGATCTTACAGGAAGAACATTCTGTTTCTATGAGGAGGAGACTCTGGGATCGAGTCGAAAGGGTCGTAGAGGGAAATGCCAATGTCCGTGTAAACATTGAAGAAGTTGAAGGGGGTGATGAATTGCGTGTCTGGAGATGGGTTGGGTCAAGTAGAAGCAGGCGTTTCGAGGGTATCGAATCGGACACTATGTCCCCATATGCCTCGCCCAAGACACCGGCTGGTCGATCGTAACTGCCAAAGATCCTGGCTTAATAATCGGCAGCCTATGTACTCAACTATCCCTTTCAGCTAATCTCGATGAATAAGCTTTTTCTCCCGGATGCCTTTGCAAATCAAAGACCTGGGTCAAAGGAAGATTAGATGCGCCATTTCTCTTTACTTCTATGAGCTTGCTTGTACATCTCAGACCTTTTGCTCAACTTGACATTCAACATCTATAATTGTATCGTTTTCATAGGAGTTGCCACCCAATTTGGGTTCACATTGTCGTGAAGCCTTTATTCAAGTGTTCTTCAGTTCCTATAAAGGCGGATCCAGTGAGAATGTCAAATTTGTGTAAGAGGTGTCACTTTGTGTACCTGGAGAAGTTGGTGCCAACATGTGATCAGGTCAAGGGCCAAAAAACATTGAGGCCCAATATTCAAAACGCACCGCCCTAAAGATCCCCAACCACGAGATGGCGGGCGCCCCGTTTCATTGTAGCAGATTTGATTGGTGAGTTATTTTTGATGCTTTATGGATGCGAACGATTCGGAGGTTGGTTGATGTCGTTCAAAGCTCGTGTCTTAAAGCGAGATCTAGAGGGATCCGTCTTTATAGAAGTCCGATTGATGAGAAGCTTCGATGTTAAGAAAGTCAGATTGACGGCAATCAATTTCAAAAATGACTAAACTTGTTCTGGCATGCGCCTTTGCATTTGAGTGCTTCATCCGCTAGTTGAAGCTGGCGGAGCTAGAAATTAGTTGAGTGGCTTATCGATGGAAGAAAGAAAGAAAAGTTTCCGGAATGTTGGGTTTACGATAATAGTTCCATTCAGAACATCTTGTGGAGATTTTTCTTTCAACTCGTGCATGCGTGGGTTGAGTCAGTTTGGTGAGGTTGTGTCCATTATACCATGGGTGAGCTCAAAAGTATACTTGTGCCTGAGTCGCATATCCGTGAACATTTTGAAGGCAGTGCCGAAAATTTGATAATCGAAGATTTTGAAAGGGTTGGACAGAGAGTTTCGAGACGTGCAGGTGGGTATGCAAACCTGTATAGCTTATCTTGTGATCTTGTTATTTTGTTTATTCTCTTTTGTATTATTACATCATCATCATTTATTATGATTCATTCGTCACCATCAACTCTCAATTCAATGGGGATCTCAACTCAACACTGGTGAAACTCATTTCGCGGTATATCATGACGTTATCAACGGGGCCATCGGCCATTGGTCGCAAGGCGGGAAAAAGTTGTTCGTGTTCATCGTGTTCATATCTAACACACAACAGAAAACTGCATGCAGGGAGAGGAAGTGTGATGACGAAGATATGACGTTGTTCATAGGTTGTTATTATTATCAATGATGTTGCAGATAATGAATTAGACACCGGGTGGCGTAGAAAGCCACTAGTACTCACTTATGCCTCGCAACCTTTTGCAGGATCCAGCCCCTCGCCACCGAGACAGTTGTTGACCAGAGCACGGGGTTACAGTTTGGCACTGCATTTGTAGTGAACCCGGTCACTTTATGTTGACGTAACTTAATCCCTCCCAGGGTTTTTGGTGTGTGCGCCTCAGTGTGCATGTGTGCTTTCCCCCCTCAAATATGACGCTCTTGAGTATGAGTGATAGCTACACCAGCGGAAGGTGTTCAACGAAGGTTCGGCCAATATCAATATCTAATGTATATTTAGCAGGTAATCACATGTCATGATGTCAAGAACATCCTTTCCCGAAGGCAGTGTACTATACGCTGCGATTGTCCTTCATACATGACTTGGAAAACATAAGACAGTCTGAGTCGGTGGTTATGGAGATTTCGTCATTCTTCGGCAATAATGCCCAAGGCCATTACGTCTTGTCGTCCACAACGGCAAAATGGGAAGGGAGGCCGAAGAACACCTTAACAACGGATCCCTAATTTCAGAACAGCCCGAATCGGACAGCAGGGTTGGGGCGAACGATGCGATGGAACATGGAGTAAAAAGCTGAGTTTTGGTGAGTTAGTGAACGAGAGAGACAATCCCATTATATGATACACATGACGGTCTTACGCAAGCACATAAATATGCGACAAGAAGACGAGTGGGGAAAGTGATGCCCACGGAGAAACGACTAGGGAAGGTAAAAAATCCATCAAGGATTTCCGAGGTCTATCCTCGGAGTATTTATCAGGGCAAAGACATCGAGACGAAACAATATTAAAATTAAACGTCAGAATTACAGTGGACATGTTGGCTAAGATGAATCCTCTGTAAAAACTGGGGACCCCCTTGTGACATGAGATCTATCCTGACAACACTCAGTCAACTGCAGCAAGTTCCAAGGCCAGACCGGATCTTATCGATGAGGGCCCGCTTCATGAACTGCTCTTCGGCAAGTGATCGGACAGCCTGGTTGACCAACCAAGGAGAGATCAGCCATCTACCCAGATTCAAGAGTGATCCACACTTACCCTTAGAAACTTTTCCAGATCAATACGACCGGCGTTGAGAGCCCGATGAAGATGGTATATTGCATCCTCAATTGCATTGTCTTCTGCCACGAGATTAATAAGTCTATGGAAGGGCGCTGAGTTAGTGTCAAAGATTGACAAAATACCTAGCTTAACTGATCGTGGACGATGGTGGTAGCACAAACTAGTTCGTCGACCTCTGGGTCACCTTTACGGCGCAGATCGGACAGGACAGATTCAGCTTGTTGGACGGTACGTCGCGTCCTGTCGGCGACAATGTGACAGACATCTCTTACGGCTTCGAGTCGGGCCATTTCGTCACGGATAGCGGGTCCGCCTGCAAGGAGGTCTGTCTGATGAGCCTGGAGGCGCTCTGCATCAAGGGCAGTGATGTGTGTTGACGAAGTAAGTTCTGACACGAGTTTGGCATGGACTTTCGAATGAAGGCTGAGTGTCTCTGGATTGGGTGGACGGGGAGGAGTGACTTCTGACCGCACCATATCTGGGGTGTCCTCATCGAGAAGGTTAGGAAGTGGCCCTGGTCTGGATGGAGGTGGAGGTGGAGGTGGTGGAGGAGGAGGTGGTGGCGGTGGACTGTGTGTTGTGGCGGCGGGCTGTGTCGATCAGGATAGGACAGGACAGGATGCAACAGAAGCCTACTGGACGAGCTCTGGCATACAGGGGTGGTTCCTGTGAAAAGCAGGTGGTCATGATGTTGAGGAGATCAACAAGACTACATCCCTGCAGGTGACATCAGATAAGATAGACACGGATTAAGGGACAGTACCTCGCACTTGCGCTGCCAGTTTTGTATGTACTCAAGGTTGCAGCGACCACTGGGGTCGACAGTGGGGCCTGGCTTGACAAGAAGGTCTGGAGATGGGACGACATATACGATGGGAGGGTAAACGGGGTAATCGCGAGTGATCCAGAGTGCGACGGGGATGTTGTATTGAGCACGGCGGTAGGTGATGGGTAGGAGACCGTGTAGACAGAGGAGGAGGTGAGAGCGTCCGTCGTCAAAGGCTGGTGGAAATGTCAGACTTGATTGTTGCAAGAAATGAGAGATACGGACTGTATACATCGAGCTTTGGGCGGAGTGGAGGATAGGCAGCGAGAGCAGCAGTGAGATGGGCATAAACAAGCCCTGGGCTGTCGTACAACGCTGCTTTGTCGCGTAGCCACTGCTGAATGAGCGACATTTCCTGTCACGCAGTCACACAAGTGGAACCACTCCCAGGGCACATTCTCACGCCTTCCCCATCCGGTTGTACCAATCCCTTGGGTCTTCCCTGCCCTATCCAGCCATCCCATCGGGCCCCAAAATCTCCTCGCATCCCATGTGTCTCCCGGCACCGGCGCCCAACGCGGCAGCTGCTCCCAACTTCTTCCCTTCCCAGTCTCCGTCCTCCGTCCGCCTTCCGTTGGTCACTGCCTCTTTTGGAAGTTTCAAAGACCGTCTTGCCACACCGCCTCGTCTTGCGCACTATGGTTTTCTCCACCGGCCCTTCCAGATCGCTGCAAAGGGCGATGATGACCATGGCGCTATGTTCTGCCACCCCCGATCCAGATCTAGGCTGCTTCCGCTAAAATGGTGCTGCTGGTCTATCTCCAAACTCCCGGTTCTCACCTTCCCGATTGGTCGCCCCCATCTCGGATCTTGCTTTGGCCATATCCTGGCCAGATTCCAAGCAAAACTTCCACTATATAACGGCCATGTATCCCACTCTCCTCTGTTACAACCCCCATGCCTTTCCCCATGCCTCTCCCCCCTTTCTCAGATTCCAAGCCCCTCACTCCCCAGCGCAAGCACCACAAACTTCTCAAGGACGGCAGTGGTGCCGAGGTATGGCCCGAGGCCGTCGAGAAAATATTTGTTCAAGGTTCCTTTTTTCTTTTTTCTCTTGGCCTTTGACCCTCATCTCTCTTCCCCCAACCAGGTCTCTATGACTACTGCAGTTCCCCCTATGCGACATACCCCAGCTCCCATGGTAGGAACCGAAACCGCAACCAGTTCCTCGTCGAATACCTCTTAAAGCATGGTGTCTCGCGCTCTAAGAAGCAGATTGCAAGCCATATCCAGGTTCTTCGTAACATGTGGAAGGGAGAACCAGGTAGGACCTTTATCTCCCTCTCTCTTCACCTTATTAACTCTTACGTTTCAGAATATTGGCTCGTCGCGGGCGGGGAAGAAGTAGCCAACGTCGGTCCCCCCGTTGGCTCGAATATCAAGCTCGAGGACCACCATTGGTCTAGCGGGCTGATACCAATGGACTTTGACGACTTGGACGACTATTCCTCCAAGTCCGCTTCCCCTGATTTCTCCCCTCCTGAGCCTCACAATCAATTCTTGCCCGACCATGACCATCTCCCTACCCGTCAGCTTGACCTCAGGGTTGGTCCTCAGTACTCGTCAGGAACGACCCAAAACCTAGTGTCCTCAGCCCCCCCTTATCATACATCTTTCCATGGTGATTACTCCACCTTCTCAACCCCCTACTCACAAGTGCAACCTATGCGCGGAGATCTCTCCGTCGATGTCAATAGCTCATCTTCGTCCTCTGTATACAAGTATACGAACCGAGTCCGTGCCATCCGTCTGACGGCCAATGGCATGTCTCCTTTCATCATCAGAACGGACGCGCTTATACCTCCCAACTTGCCTTATGAGCCTCTTCAACTCAAAATCCGCCTCAGCCTATCCAACATACACGACGTCAACTGTCCGCCTGCTTTTGATGGTTTTTCAGCTAGCATCTGTTTCTCGCACGTCTGGTCATCTTCTGCAAAGTGCATCACCAAGACTTGTAATGACAGTACTATCGTTTCTGAACATATGGCTGCTCTCGAGGTAGCCGATATCACTCAGGGTGCCGTCAACGCTCTTATACCCGAATCTCACCTCAATCGCTGTCGGTGGATTGATCCCCGTATGTCTCCCCATTCTCCTCATAATCTATGCTTATCCTCCCTCATATGTGTAGGTTCTGCTACCACTATCTTGCAGGAAATCATCTTCGATGATGTGTCCTTGTTGTCCTTGATTTATGAGTTGGACAGAACATCGGGTAACCCAGTGCCTTCGGCCCAATTCTTAGGTTTTCTCAAGTACCCGTTCTTACGCGCCGGTTCATCTGGTAGCATACAACCCCCGCATCGACCATTTTCTTCAACGACTAGAGATTCCAGTGTCTCGTCGATTCGAGGTTTCTCTGACTCTCCTGTCAATTCATCAACTTCCGCAGGGTTAACTTTGTATCC
>Ga0153976_1000416_pt1 | contig 14803 bp, 17 predicted proteins | sample TSGA060MetaG_FD_104717 | JGI IMG/M metagenome (GOLD analysis project Ga0153976, IMG submission 104717) | Attine ant fungus gardens microbial communities from Georgia, USA - TSGA060 MetaG | ecosystem: Host-associated > Fungi > Mycelium > Unclassified | place: USA: Georgia, Yuchi Wildlife... | reverse complement strand
ATTTCCTCACTCACGAAACAATCGTACGGAACTGGTCCATCCGCGGCGCATGGGGAATCGACTTGCGCGGGTACTTGGGATCACGAGCAAGCCTCAGCGTCTTCGGCCGATGGAACGATACCGAGAACCGCTCCTTTCGTACGCTATGTGAGCGCGTGCCTTGCAGAGCTGCTTTTTTGGCCGCCTTGGCTTTCGAGTCTTTTCCTGATACTGCTCACACCTTCATCAGCATAAGTTCCCAGAACAATACAACAAACACACCCTTGGCAGCAGCCTTGCCCTTGGTTGTTTTTGTGGTGGCCATGACGGGTCTGTAAGCAGCCAAGTCAGTACGCTCATCCAATTCGCTTCTCATGCATCCATCCATTCCAACCCATAATTCCACACCAGCAACGCCCTCAATACACCTCCCAAGCCACTACAGTTGGAAAATCCAGCACGCAAACTCACCTTGAGGACGGCAGAGGTTTGGGACGATAGTGGATGTGTGCAGTTGCGGTCTTCTTTCCCTTTTCGGATGCCTTCGGCAATCTCGGCACTATTAGCAAGATTTCTTGTATTAGGTAATTATTCCATGACAATATAACACCCCGCTGTTATTTTCTCGACAAAGTAGATCGACGACTTCCCAATCTCAGCTGACAGCGTGACACCAGCGAGCTTTGTGCTTGGCAGACTAAGGTGGCTTGATTTTCTACGACGTACTTCGGGTAGGGGTTACACATCAGGCGTGGCAGGATCAAGCTTCTTCCCAGGTGCATCCGCGCGACGGCCGCTGAAAAATTACAGGTCAGAAAAGTCAACATTGTATACAGCTTCACGGACCTGTAGTAGTGTTAAGTTGGATCGGCACCAAGTAGTGATCTTACATAATATGTTCCGTCATGGCAGCAGCGCAGAATCCTCCTTAAATCTGTTCTTCCATCATCTCTCTCTGAGTGGTCGACCTACTTGAGGCGACATGTTGTCCAGGCGCATTGTCGGCCGTCTCTTCCCCCTCATCCGTCCCTCTCTCCGTTCCCTTCGTCCTATCTCCCCCAAGCTCGTCCGAAACTATGCTCTTGCCCAGGGCCCATCTTCCAATGACCCCTTTGCAAACGGAACAAATGCCTACTATGCTGACGAGATGTACAGACTCTGGAAACAGGACCCAAAATCCGTGCATCCGTCTTGGGACGTCTATTTCTCTGGCCTTGACAAGGGCTTGCCTAGCTATCAGGCTTTCCAACCTCCCCCTACGTCTTTGCCCCCTCCAGCAGATGGCGCTCCAGCTCTACATGGAGGTGGTGGTGCAGAGCTCGATGATCACTTGAAGGTACGCGCACACCAGCGAGGAAGCTTTCGTTTAGCACAGACTTATTTTAACCCAGGTCCAACTACTTGTTCGCGCGTATCAAGTGCGCGGTCATCATCTCGCAGAGCTTGATCCCTTGGGTATCCTCGATACTGATCTGGCCGACGTCCGACCCGCCGAACTCGAGTTGAGCCGGTATGGGCTCACGGAACGTGACTTAGACAAGGACATCAGTCTAGGCCCTGGTATCCTCCCACATTTTGCCACAGAAGAAAACCGCACGATGAAATTGGGAGACATCATTAAAGTCCTCAGACGCATCTACTGTACGTCGCTCTAATTTTAGACCTGCAAAGCCATCCCATCTGATTGGATGCAATAGGTGGAGCTGTCGGTATTCAGTATATTCATATTCCCGACAAGGAACAGTGTGACTGGATTAGAGCGCGCGTTGAGACTCCCAAACCATGGAATTATACTGTCGAGGAGAAGCGTATGATCTTGGACCGACTCATTTGGTCCGAATCGTTTGAAAAATTCATTGCGAGTAAATACCCTAATGAGAAGCGATTTGGTCTCGAAGGTTGCGAGTCATTAATCCCGGGAATGAAAGCTCTCATTGACCGCTCAGTCGACAATGGAGTTAAGCATATCACAATTGGTATGCCTCATCGTGGTCGTCTCAACGTCCTCGCCAATGTCATTCGCAAGCCAATCGAAGCTATCCTCAACGAATTCAAGGGTGGCGAAGATAATAATTGGCCTGCTGGTGACGTCAAATATCATCTCGGTGCCAACTATGTCCGTCCCACACCTTCTGGCAAGAAAGTTTCCCTTTCCCTAGTCGCCAATCCCTCTCACCTTGAAGCCGCTGATCCTGTCGTGCTTGGAAAGACTCGTGCCATTCAGCACTTTGAAAACGATGAATCTTCGCACACAACTGCTATGGGTGTTCTGCTTCATGGTGATGCCGCCTTTGCCGGACAAGGTGTTGTTTACGAAACGATGGGTCTGCATAGTCTGCCTGCGTATGGAACCGGAGGAACTATTCATCTGATTGTGAACAACCAAATTGGTTTCACCACTGATCCTAGATTCTCCCGTTCGACTCCTTATCCCTCTGATATCGCCAAGTCTATAGATTCCCCCATTTTTCACGTAAACGGTGACAACGTCGAGGCCGTTAACTTTGTATGCCAGCTCGCTGCTGACTATCGTGCCAAATTCAAGAAGGATGTTGTGGTCGATATCGTATGTTACCGTCGATATGGTCACAACGAGACCGATCAGCCTAGTTTCACTCAGCCCCGGATGTATGAAGCTATCAAGAAGCAGCCCACTCCTCTGACAAAATACAGCAAGTTTTTAGTTGGACGCAACACGTTCACCGAAGCGGATATCGAGAAGCATAAGGAATGGGTGTGGGGTATGTTAGATAAGGCTGCTAATGCCGCCAAGGATTACATCCCCACCTCCAAGGAATGGTTGTCTGCTGCTTGGACAGGTTTTCCTTCACCCAAGCAACTCGCCGAGGAGACTCTTCCTACGCGTTCAACCGGTTCCGATGTCGATACTCTCCAGCGCATTGGCAAAGCTATTTCTCGTACTCCACAAGGGTTTACTGCACATCGTAATCTCTCTCGCATCCTTTCCGCTCGTGGAAAGACCGTAGAGGAAGGTACTAACATTGATTGGTCGACTGCTGAAGCCCTCGCCATCGGCACCCTTACATTGGAGAATAATCATGTCCGCATATCTGGACAGGATGTTGAACGTGGTACATTCTCACAGCGTCATGCTGTTATTCACGACCAAGTGAATGAACAGCAATACGTACCTCTCAATGACCTTGGTACCAACCAAGCTCGTTTCGTCATTTGCAACTCGTCGCTCTCGGAGTACGGTGCCCTAGGTTTTGAACTTGGTTACTCTCTCGTCTCACCAGACTCCTTGACGATCTGGGAAGCACAATTCGGTGACTTTGTCAATAATGCTCAATGTATCATTGATCAATTCATTGCTGCCGGTGAACGCAAATGGCTCCAGCGCACTGGTTTGGTCGTGAACTTGCCTCATGGTTATGACGGTCAAGGTCCTGAACACTCCAGTGGGAGGATTGAACGTTTCCTTCAGTTGTGTGATGATCACCCACATATCTATCCTTCACCGAAGAAGATTGAGCGTCAACACCAGGATTGCAATATGCAAGTAGTCTACCCCACGTGCGTATCGGCACTATCGCTTTTCTTTCAATCTTTTGTGAACCTGACGTTTGGCCATCAGGACCCCCGCCAATTATTTCCATGTTCTCCGTCGCCAGATTCATCGCGATTTCCGCAAACCTGTGAGTAGATTATGTGAAGTCGGATATGTCTGTTCATTTGTTGACATTTTTTTCATGTAGCTCATCCTTTTCTTCTCGAAGAGTTTGTTGCGACACCCACGTGCTCGTTCGACTTTGAATGAGATGGTTGGCGATACTCACTTTGAACGGTATATCCCTGAGAATGCCGATTATTTGGTTGGGCCTGAGCAGATCAAGCGTCATATTCTTTGCACAGGTACTTCTACTTTTACACATGGACTCCTTTGATTCAATGAAATTTGCAGGTCAGGTGTACTTTACTCTCTTACAGGCTCGTGAAGAGCGTGGAATCAAGGACGTCGCAATCAGCCGCGTGGAACAACTTTCGCCTTTCCCTTATGACATGGTGCGCTAGAGCTGCTGCATTTTGATCGCTTGGTTTGGAGCTAACTGATGAGTCTAGATTACTCCCCATCTTGATCAATATCCTAATGCAGATCTTCTCTGGTGTCAAGAAGAGCCTTTGAACAATGGTGCTTGGAGTTACATTGGCCCTCGTATTTATACTGCTGCTAGCAAGACGCAGTACCACAAGAACAAATATCCTTACTACGCTGGACGTGAACCCACCAGCTCTGTTGCCACTGGTAGCAAGGTGATTTGTCTACTCCGATCACATCGAAGAGCGGATTTTTTTTCTGATTCTCTCTCTTTTGTTTCGTAGGTGCAACATAAAAAGGAGATTGAAACAATCATTGATACCGCGTTTGATACCTCATCGGAGATGCACCATCTCAAATAGATTTTGAGGTGATCATCAGTTGATGGTGGTGGTGTTGCCCCTAACTGCGTATCTGTATCTACTTGCTACCACTTCCGCCTGACTGATTGTTTCCTTTCTCTTGTCTCTCTCTCTCCTGTTTCGAATCTTTTGATTAGTATTTGACATAATATGTAATCATCAGACTTGTCCTCTCTGATTGATTGATATATTTATTTGATCAAGAACGTTGAGATCTATCTATCTATGCCTCATAGTCATCACTCCCACTCTGGCCAATTCTGCAAACATGCAGTTGGGACGTTAGAAAAAGTGGTCCAAGAGGCTATTTCTAAGCGATTTTTAGTTTTTGGGTTGACGGAGCATGTACCTCGATATCGCGAAATTGACCTTTACCCCGAGGAGGTAAAGTAGCTTGGACACCCTATCACACACCCTATTGGAACTGATGGATAAGCCGCCTTTTTTTTTTCCAAATGTGGTTACAGCAAGGATTATCTCTCGCTGCAATCAATCAGCAATTCATTTCATTCCTCGACGAAGCCAAACGACTCAAAGCACACTACGCTTCTCAAATTACGCTCCTCGTAGGCCTTGAGACTGAGTTCATCACGCCAAGAGATCTCGAAGAACTTGAGTGTATTCTCGAACAGTATCAGCCGCACGTCATCGAGTATATCGTCGGGTCTGTTCACCACGTTCATGGTATTCCTATTGATTTCGATGAAGCGACTTATCGGCGGTCCGTTACGAGTTTCGGTGGTGGTGGCACGCGCGACTCGACAGAGGGTGATCGTGGACAGCTGGAAGCGTTTTTATTGGCCTATTTCGATGCCCAGTACGAGTTATTACAGAGGTTCAAACCGGAGATCGTCGGTCATCTCGATCTCTGTCGACTCTACACCCCTGATCTCAAGTTTACGGATTTTCAAGAGGTCTGGAAACGAATTGAGCGAAATGTCGAGTACGCAATAGCGTATGGTGCCTTGTTCGAAGTCAACGCAGCTGCTTTCCGTAAAAAATGGAAGACGGCTTATCCTGGACCGGATGTAGCTCAAGTAGGTTTTTTTCCTTCCTTGACATTTCTTATTCTTTTTTTTTTGTAGCTTATACTTCAACGTGGCGGGAGGTTTGCATTGTCGGACGATAGTCACGGACCCCACGCAGTCGGGCTCAACTATAATCGAGTACATCACTATCTCAGATCATTAAATGTCGCCGAACTCTGGTTCCTCGAACCTTCGGAGGAGCCCAACGCTTCCGGAAGAAAAGTTCGTCCCGTGAAGCTGAAGATGTGGTGGGAAGACCAATTCTGGCTTTCACTACTGACAGAAAAATAAAATCGATATGCACGGATTCTAGTACGAAATGGCGGGTGTGTACACACTCACACACTCTGTCTCTCACCAGTTGGGTGAACAATAAGCTCGTGGTGCCTGATTCTCAGCGCTATTAAATCGCCCGCATTCAATCGTGTCATCATCGCAGCAGTTTTACCAATGCTCTTTTACCGGTAGTCCACGAGTTAATTCATACATTACACAGTCGGATGATTTCGGCTTGCCTCACAAAACTCTTTTCGGAGATTGACGATATATGGAAACCACGTCTCAAGTTAGTTAACAGTAATCCATAACGCCGTGTGGCTTCTCCTTGTTGTCGTTCTTAAGGTTTTACCAAAAATGAGGCGCCAGAGTCAGCTCGGGTACGGTCCAGCCCATTGGAGCAAATCTGGCTGGCGCAATTATCTGTCTCACTAGCTACATCATATTTTTTCCTCCTCAATGACGGAGCTAAGATTATGCCCCTGTACGTACATTGTACCTTCTGTCATTTGCTAACGCCACGCCGAGGGCTTCAGTTTGTCTGGAGGTAGTAAAATCCTTTGTATATGCCCAAGCGTTGCGTTATGTCTGACATGGACCAACGAAAGAATTTATGCGAGTTATATCCGTCATCTCGGGCCCATGTTCTGCAATTTATCTCCGAAATCTGATAGACATCTGGTCCTATCTTTGTACGCATTTCTTGTCAAAGCGCCGCCCGTTAATAACATTTAACCTTCACTTCTGCAAATTCAATTCCTTATGGCAGGACCTCAAGTCTCAGGCATGTCACCACAAGGTAGTAGCCATTTATAAGTCATTCAACTACTCAAGCCCTAAATCCATGATGTGGAAATAGGGCAAGGATCAGCCTCAAATGTCCGAGGTAATACAACGTTCTAACTCCCTGTGACGCACAACTACTACAGCAATGACCATGCTGGCATCAACGAAGTATTGGCGCTCTTTAACTCTCATAAATCAACATCCGATCCGCCATTCTGGAAGCATGACAGCAAAGGGGATTGAATCTCAATTTTGAAAACCTAGTAAAGATGCAATACACACCAAGACAGAAGAAATGAGAAAGTAGAAAAGTGAAGCAAAAAGGAAGAATAATAATAATAGTCACCGTCCAGGATATAATGCATGATAGCATAGGGCAGGGGTGGTGGCGAGAAGAACAATTACAGGTAATAGCTATATCAAACAAACAAATGTGAGTTTGATTTGGGGCGAAAGTGAGGGTGCAAAAATTAAGTACAAAAGAGCGAAAAGGGATCTGAAAGGAACGGACTGAAATAGGAATGAGAAAAGGAAGACTCCCAGCGACTGTGAGAATTTCATCCAAACAGTCGACACGGGAATTAAAAAGAGAGCCAAAAACACAAGAGTTCAAGAAAGAGATACTAAACCAGGGGTCCCAAGGTCGGGAAGGGAGAGCAGGGAAAGGAAACGAAGAGGCGTAACTTAATGATATCTACATATTGAATATTTGTGAAGGTTCAAGGAGCAGGAAAAAAGGAACGGTGGATCAGACCTTCTGGAGGGGCAAGTTCTGGTATGGAATCTGTTGCAGGTAGCGCAAGGAAACATGAAGACTGCAAGTGAGACGGTGAAAGGCCATTCCAGACGAATTCGAGGTACAGAAGTCTTAAAGGACGAGAAGGTGGGTGGGAAATATTTGTCAAGAAACAAAAAACGGGTACAGTTCCGGAAAATGAGGAGAAACAACTCCTTCAGAGAGTACCTCCTCGCTGACCGAACGCAGCAGAACCTGCGTCACTCTCAATTGTTCCTGTCTCGACACGGACTCCACGTTCTGAACTAACACTTCGGATATCTCGACCTTCTTCAGCTAGTTCCCGACCAAGAAGACCTGCACTACTAGCACCATGCCGGTTGTTATCGTCCTCTTCGTTACCAGTATCGGGGCTATCATCACCTTCTTCCAGCCGCTCCGCAAAATCGGGTTTGCGTAACATTTTTCTAAACGCATCGGCCATGATAGCCGCATCAGCACCACTGAACGGTCCACTGTCACCAGCTGAGGTGTTTGACGCTCCATCATGGATGACGACACTCGGTGCATTTCGATCCCGTTCACCGAAAGCAGCACCGCCAGCCAGACCCGTGCCCACGGCAGCACCAGCATTTCCTGTTCCCACGGGTGAGTGAGGAGGTAACGAAGCAGCACCGAGCAAAGGTGAGCCTTGCTGCTGAACGTTTGCCATCATGGGCGATGACGAACCCATAGAATTCCTGTTGGAATCGAGCTCGTCATTCCTCCTACGCAGCCGACGAAGGATATAAAAGGCAAGAACGCAAAGAGATGCGATCGCCAGAAACCCGAGGACTGTTATGACGGCAATTGCCCAATGCGGAAAACCGGGACCCGCTCCATCAGGTTGGACCGATCCGGAAGCGGTAGACGATGATGAGGACGAAGTAGGCGGAAGCGAGTGGATGAGACTTGAGGATGCAGCAGCTGATGCAGCCGATCGTGACGAGACTACAGAAGCAGATGAGGCAGAAGCAGATGAGGCAGAAGCGGACGCGGCAGAGCGAGAAGAGATGACTGAGTCCAAAAAAGTTGTTTCTGTAACAAGATTACGTGTTAGAAGGATGGGACAAACAGGAGAGGTAGAGAGGTAAAAGCGGCTGAGTGATCCGTGAGGCGAGGAAAAGGCGAGGAAGGCCAAGAGGAAGGCAGGGGGAGAAAATGAATGTTACTCACGGACAGCAGAAAAAATGCTCTGTGGAATTTCGCTGCCATCAAGGCCTCTATCACTCCGGGCAATCACCCAGTAGTAAGGGAAGGATTGATTGGTGCCATTCCACGACAGACCCTCTGTACCGAACCACGTATCATTTACTTGCGCATTGAAAACACCGGCTTCGCCAAACGGGTTGGTGAGATTTCGTCTGTGGAGAATCTGCTGCTGTGAGTCAGCTCGGAAGAGAAAGAGGTCGACCAGATTTGTTTGTGTGAGTTCTGGGCGACGAGAGTTCCCTGTGACATCCCGTGTGAAATTAAAAATGGGCAGATAGAAAAGGTACGCACAGACAAACGAAGTCCACTCGCTTTGAGGGACAAAGGTATCAGCATTGGGGAAGCAGGAAATGACATCATTTCCAGAAAGCAATTGGCATTGAGTTCTTGCATCCTCTATACGGGATAAATAATAGCACCCGGGACAAGGAAAAAGAGGACAAAAAGAGGACGTACGTATTTCCTGCTGGTCAGCAATAACCTGGCGGGGAAAAACGAGATAATCCTTCAGGGTATCCCGCCGCCGCCTCCTTGTTGAGCGGCCATAGGAATTTGTGGGTGCTGGAAGTGGGGTCTGTATGTTGGTGACAGAGGTTTGTTCGGGCCATTGGTAGAGCCCAGGGCGTGCTGAGGACATTTTGGATCGAAAGAAAGTGTGACTTCTGTAGGACAAAAGGCTAATCGGCTAATCGCATTATCTAGTAAAACGCAAGCAGGATGTCCCGAGCAACGACAAGAAACTGTCAAGGACGCGGAAGACAGCGAGGACGAGGTGGTGGTCGGTGTTGAGAGAGGCGCCACAATAATGGTAAACAGTTACATCCGCATTCCCATGTCACAAAGTCACACGATTGTGATCACGGCAACTAGCCGTTTGCAATAATATACTATTTGAAATAATAATCTAGACCTGGGACCCCCTGCTCAGCTGCTGCATAAGCAACTCATATCTGCCGATATGTAAGCGAACATGAGCTAAGTGAGGACTAACGGCAACTCACGTCAACATCGTCACAGCACTATTGGGCACAGTCCGCACAAGATTCACAGACAGGCCTCGGTAGAGCCCAGCCCAGCCTTCCTTTTGCACCAATTTCCGAGTGGTATAGACAATTCCTCCCCGTTTCACCTGTCGTAAATCCTCTACAAATCGTGCCTGATTCGAGTCAAGATAGGGCACTCGCTCTGCGCTTGGATACCGTTTCACCATTCCATCGGAACTCATGTCATCCGCCAGCGGTCTTCTCTGAGTCTGCAAACGTGTGCGTATCACTTCGTGTGGGTATGTCGCTATGGATGCCGTCATCTTGGACGCAGCGCTAGAGATCAGTATTTCCTGTGGTGTCAGTTTCCCTGAATCGCGTGCTAATGTTCGTTGTTTAGTAACATTATCGCCGCACACATGAAAAGACGTCACATGTACCTACCCATCAATACCTTCAACCTCTCATAGAGTGGGAACTGGACTGCTACATGCAATATTCCCAACAAGCTCGGGACCAGACCCCGGTAGAAAGCTGCTACCCCCTCTGTCCGGTATATTGTTAGTGCGGCATCCCAAGTGTGGCGATACCGAACTTCTGCTCTCGATTGCGTCTAAAACAGCATGCATGAGGTTCTTAGTTCTGCAGGAATGAACGACACTCACCATAAACCTCGTCTTAATTACCCATAGTGGATTCGTCGCACATGTACTGGCTGCACCTGCAGTCATAGCCGAAAGGAGGTGGAGTGACCACGGATGTTCTCTAATTAATGGTTGATACCCCTTTACTTGTGCGGCAGGATATATTTGATCGCCCTTGGCATGCCCAGCTGGTTCTGGCGCCACACCGAGGGGTACTTCTCCAAAAGTAGTCTTAATAAAATCGTAAACTGAAAAATAAATCGCCCATGTCGGAAGGTAACCAAGAATGGTCGGGCCTAAGCCTCGATACAGGCCGTGAAGCCCATCATGGGAATGAATTGATTTGACAATTCCTGGTATGATGAATAAGCACAGAAAATACGTCAGGTATATTAATCACAATGTACCCCATATCCCAAGGTATCCCGACTGTCCCTGGATGGCTCTCTGTGCCTGCAACTTGGTCTTGATCACATCTAATGGGCATGTCGCAATGCTAGCAACCAAGCCGCCGCCTGCACCGGCTACTCTTCGAATATTGCGATAAAGACGTCATACGACATCGATTAGCATCTTGAAACCCGAGATCATGGTTGGACGTCGTCAGAGACAACGCCACACTTACCAATCATACTGTTAGTTGTCCATTTGCTCTTCTTGTGAGGTTCATCTCCCATATCTCTACCCCTAAAGGGGTCTCCTTCGTCGTCGTCGTCGACCACTATACTGCTGGGAACGTATCTTCGTTCTTGGCTCACAAGAAATAGAACTACTTTAGAAGAGAAATGTGACCAGTGCAGGAGGAATAATAACTAGAACGGATTGGAGAAAAGCAAAGGACGATGAGAATGGCATAATTCTCTTCACTAAGCCTCCGGTTTCGGCCGGTCCTTGTCCGCATAGTGATCCGACAATGATCAATTCAACTATATATATATATCACACAGACGTGAGGTCATAGACGGTTTCTTATACACATCCAACATGCAATCCCGCGAATCACAGCTTCCAGAATCAAATAGGTTTAACAATGGTATTGTAGACGGCTGTCCCGAAGGTAACCAGATAATCTCTCGTATAGTTCTCTTGAAACATCTCCACCAGGCGCAAACCCGTCTCCTTCCAGGGTAATCAGCGACATCATCATTGACACCGACGCTGGCAGAACAACTCCCGAAGCAGACACATCATCATTTAGAGGTTCAGAGCTCTCCACTACTAGTAAAGACGTCCATCAAGGCTTTGGCCATCCCGGAAGCGGCATGTCTTCTAAAGAAGTTCGACATGATGGAAAGCCTCACCGGAAGAAGGAAGGAGCTAGTCAATTAGGACATCCAAAAAATAAGGATGTCGAGCTAGATAGGGCTCAAAGACCAACAGGAAATAACGTTGGGCCTACATCCGGTGTTTAAGTCCTGTCTACTTTGCAAGCGTATGAAAACCAACATAGGAATTTTTACAAGCTATCATGATGTCACCATATGTTTAGGACACACCACATGTGATTCGATACAATATATTGTTGAATTTTGTGACAGTCAGCGTTTGATATAGCCTTACAGAACCTGCTGGCGTTGGCTTTGACACAGCTAAGGATAAGTCTAGAACACAAAGTTCTTGTATCTGATAATTATTTGGACGTATTAGTGATCTACGTCAGTACTGCAGCCTTTAGCTTTATTGAGCAATCGAAACTCTGAGGCAGTGAGCGTTAGCACCAGTCATCCTTTAAATCGACGCAAAAAGATCAAGCCAGACGAGACTGTATGCCTCGTCTCGAACATTCCGAAGCACAAAAATTCATAGCCTATACCATTACACATCCGTAAACAGGCGGACGTGACAAGTGGACAGATCGTGCAGTATCTGATTGATAATTTCCAATATTCCTCCTAGGCATCGCCGAGCTGGCTAAGTATTCGACACTGGAACTCCGTTTCATGTCAACCCACATATATCCCAGACTCCCATTCCTACCACATCACTACTCCAGATGTCCCATTCTGTCCACTTCGCAGGTAACGTTACAGAGAATATTTCTTGTCTTCCGCTCCTCTTTTCAACTTGAGAATTGACTTCCATGCCCCTCGATGATGATATGTTTGCATCCCGCTCGACAACTATGAATGCTTGAACGGTCTTTGCCCACCTATCTACAGCCTCATACTCTACTTTCACTCTCTCAGCCTTCATATTTGCTCTTCTCGCATTAAAACACAATGTCGTAGCATCCGGAAAATTCTCCCTTGTTGAGTATACCCCGGTGCATAAACGCACCTGTGTGATGTCCCACGCTTTGTACCGGATTCCCTTCTCCACAACCATAAGTGTAACCCTCCCACATGTCTTTGCTAACAGTCCTCCATTCACAGCGTGTGCAAGAAAGTACTCTCCACATGCAAGAGAACGCAAGCGAGTAGTGGCACCTATGATGTCCAACCCCCAACTCAGCTCTTCATGGTCCAGTTTACCCGTCCCTATCCATAGATGCCGTACAAGACATCCTAGTTCTGGCTTTTTGAGCAATAACTTTCGGTATGAGGATATCCCCTTTTTAGACCACAGTGCAAGCGGTATGTGCGGCAGACATGCTATATACGCTTCCTGTTGTAATGTCTTCGACACACCTAAGAGTTTCAAGAACGTATCAAGTGAATTTGGCCCCTGCCGCTCCGAAGGTATAGGCGCACAGTGCCGAAGAATTAGTAATCGAACCTCCACAGGCAGACTCATGATAGAAAGAGATTCTCGTGGAGAGCAGGGCTGAACGCTTGTGGACATTTGTCTGACAGCAACATTTGGCGGGGCACTGGATTTCATCATCCTACAACCCCTCAACACTATCTGCTCTTCCTTCCTATCTTGAACCAGAGCAGGGGACGGCGCACGAAAGGTGGACATAAAGTTTGCCCCTGGTGGGGTAGAATTTTTTGTATATCCAGGAATCGAATGGAACTTGGGGTCTGAGAGATTCTTGATCATCACGATGATCATCACCGAAAGAGGGAGGAGCCAGCTGAACGAGGTGATGAACTCTTGGAGGATATCCATGACAGCAAGGCCAATCTTGGTGCAGGTTGTGCTTATTTATGGTATTTCCTGAGATCCAAGGTCAGTCCACGTTTCCCAGTTTCACATGAGGCTACCACGCCTTATAAGAGCTATGAATTCATAAAGCTCCCGTAGTCCCGACGGCTCATTGACGACAGCTCTCTTACTTCGTAAACCAAAAAACACCCCTTTTGCTGTCGATGGAGAAGAGGCGAGTCGGGATGGCGGTTCTTGGAAAGTGAGATGAGCAAAGCCCCGAAAATATTTTAACGATCAACAGAAGGCAGTGCGAGCGCTTGATATTTGAGTAAGATGCTAAGTAGTAATAACAAGCAACATACAGTTGATGATGAGTCATGTAACACTTGCCTCAGTCATCATATGAATGACAAGAGGTTCTGGGGATATTCTGCTGGATGAAGTGAGCTTAGTGGAAATTGATGTAGAATGGCTCTTTATATCCCCAGCCGAAAACTCGAGATGTAACCTCACGTTGCACTGTGAGAACTACAACCTCAAGACAGCAGCAGCACAAATGGCACGTTCATTGATTGAGTTAACGCGGCTTGCGGCTGATATAGATACCTATCGGAGAGTTCATTTTAGATGGGAAAATCCTAGTATCGCTCCTTCCTTGTGTGGTTGAGAACAACCGAGGCGGTTTTCAACCTTACGGATATGGAGTATACAAGTCCACGAGCCAGGGTCCCGAGTTGCGAGAGATGAGCATTGTGTACTGGAATGTAGGTATTTTTAGATTTCCAGTGATATCTTACATAAGTGTCATATCCGGGCAAGCGTGGGCGTGGCTGTGTCATGGATCGCGCATACACAAATCTGCTTGCGCACCTGCGCAGTGCCGATCCAATTTTGCCACTGACTACCATTCAGAGTGCTTTGGCTCATTATCTTGCTCACATCTCTCCTCTACCTACTCCTCTGGCTGCTTCGGCAGTTTCGTCTACTCTCTACCTCGTCCAGCCGTTTACCAGTGACAGGCTGCAGTCCCTGCTCACCGCATTCCGTCATGCAACGCATCTGCGGTACAGCAAAAAGAAGAATGATATAAAAAATGGCTCCCGACTTGTGAATCTTTTCTCTAGCTCTATCAACGCCACCCTAGGTCAGTGGATAGACAATGTCGTCAAAGGTATTCAGGGTGGACACCCTATTCTCAGGTTATCTTCTCTGTCCGGCTTACTACTAGGTATACTCGACTTGGAAGCCAATTTAAAGGAGAATCAGTCAGACGAGGCTTTTTCCTTGTATCTTGGAAACTCCAAGAACGGTGTTGAGCAAGAGTTAATGATGGCAGTAGCCGAAATCATGGACACATATCCTTACGGACTTACCTCTGACTTAGCCAGTGATTGGGAGAAGGAGTTTCAGCCTGCGGGTCAAGGTGAGTATCTCATTTCATTCTTGTTTGATGCCATTTTGAAAAATGGAATTCTCTTCCTTCAAGATGTGCTCACTTTGGCCTTGATCATCGCTGCACAGTCTCTTCCTCTCATGTCCCAAACGCAGTTCAATATTCTCCCTCTGCCAACTCTGAATCATTTGGTTCTCATGACCCTTTCACCGCTTTTTTGTGGCGGCAGGTTTCTACACGACTTGTCGACCTCCATCATGCAACAAGACGAATAT